>JGI24025J20009_10000741_pt1 | contig 25318 bp, 23 predicted proteins | sample Cruoilmetagenom3_FD_20009 | JGI IMG/M metagenome (IMG submission 20009) | reverse complement strand
ATGTGGAAGAAGTCTCTTCCATCGTGGTGGACACGGCTTTCCATCCTCATCGGGAACGACGGTCGTCTTTACGACATTACTTAGATGACAGGACACTAGTCGTGGCTGTCATTATAACTGTAGCTTCTGCAGCGTTCAGCAATTTTATCGGGATGCACCAGGTCCTAAGAGACGTTCGCGCTCACCCTTCAATGTTTCTGAGGAGATGGAGCAGCTCTTCTATGATCGCCATACCCGTATTTTCATCTTCAAAGATGACGATCTGGGCTTAAAAGATCCCGGACAGAAGCAATGGGTAGAGGATTTTGCGCAGGAGCTGAAGAGGAGAGGCATATCCGATAAAATTGCTTGGCGAATATCTTGTCGCGTTGATGAAGTAGATGCCGAAATACTGAGTATATTAAAGGATGTGGGTTTGGTATTTCTTTATCTCGGGATCGAATCGGGCAACGACCAGGGACTGAGGATCTTTAACAAACGCTACACTATAAACCAGATCCACCGTTCGCTTGCCATACTTCAAGAATTGGGGATACACTTGAGTTATGGGTTCATGATGTTGGATCCTGATAGCACCATCGACTCGGTAAAAGAAAATGTTGCTTTCCTTGAGGAAATGACCAGAGATGGACAGGCCGCAGTGAACTTCACAAAGATGTTTCCCTACGCCGGGACTACGATAGCGCGCAAACTGAAAAAGGAGGGGAGACTCAAGGGGACAGTAACCTCGCCTGAGTACGATTTCAAAGATCCCAGGTTGGGCATGGTGGAATATTTCCTATTAAAAGCTTTGAGTTCGTACTTGAGCGGTAACGGGTTGGCTGACCGGTTAGGTTTTGCTAGGTTTGATGCTGTTATTCTTGACAAGTTCTTTTCAGATAAATGCGACACCAAGGCTTATGACGACGCTATACGCGGACTCGTCCAGCAGAGTAACAACTCTGTTATAGATACGATGAACCGTGGAATAAGATTAGTGGAGAAGATGAGTTACGAGGAGATCTGTTCCGAGGGGGGTGCTCTTGAGAGCATTATCAAAGAAGAAATGGCCATGGAACAGAGGATTGGAGGGTCTTTGGAGGAGTTAATGGCCCGCTATAGCTCTTATACCATGTGAACTTTGCGCGCTCCATTCATATCGACGAATCGGGTTTCCCGAAGCAAATAACGTTCCCTTCGGCTGGGTTGGAATCGATAGCTAGGGATTGATTTACATTGCAGTCATCCCCTCCAATACAAGGGCCTGGGTGGATTTACCAAAGACTGCCCTTCTTTCGCTTCGCAACCGCCCCGGGCGCCCACCGTTCCATCACAACCTCGTCCCTGCACAAGAGTCGAATGCCCAGACAGGGTATCTCATGACAATCGATGGTCGTTCTCCTATGCGCGATACGATGGTCAGGTCGCATCAGCGCCTCCGGCCGACCAGCCATGCAACCAGTCCCAGAGCCATGAGTGCCACGAGCGCCGATGGTCCGTAGCTCTTTTCTTCTTGCCCTTCTGACCTTTTGCCTTCTTCGGCGAGAACGATGACCGTGCCGTTGATCACCTCGTCCACCTCGATGCCTGCTACCTTTGCAATCCCGATTTCGGTGGTGGTGTTGACCTCTCTTGCCACGAAGGTGATGTTGACGGACCGACAATCACCGGGAACCTCCAGGCTGATCCTGCCCACCTGGTTGTCAACATGAGACTGGACGGGACACTCGCCCGAGATGAAGCCTGCCTTCAGAACTTCCGGATCGTAGGTTATCTCCACCTCTTTAACTCCTTCTGCCAGCCCCATCTTCAGGGACACGGCAACGGTCCCGCCCATCTCGACGGTGCCCGATCCGACCGAGACCGATCGCCCACCGGCCCCTGCCACGTCGAAGTAGAGGCCTGTTGCCCTGGCAGACCCCATGACGTTCTCCACACCCAGCCTGAGTTCATACCTGCCGGGGGGCGCGTCGATCCATACCAGGTGGGGTTCGATCGAGTCCAGGTCTCCTCCGAGGCTATGGTTCTTCTCGCTCAGTACGGCGTTGCCGTCGACGATATCGTAGAATCTGATCTTGCTGACGCCCGGCTCGATCTTGACGTACCGGTGTCGGATCGCATCGTCCTCCAGCATCTGATCGTAGCTCACCTGGAAGCCTGCACTCTCATAGGCAGAAGGCGAGATGTAATAGATGACGTCGCCCCGGTCCTGGATCAGGTCGATCCTCTCTGCCGGACCGAACCTGACCAAGACCGGGACCGGGCTGCTGGACTCGTTCGGATATAATACGCCCATGTGGACCGGGATGATGGGAAGCAGGCTCCCGTCATCGCTGAGGGTCAGCGCGGTGGCGTCCCACTGCCAGAAGTATAACCATCTATCTTTTGATCCCAGCCCCGTCGAGGTCAGGTCTGCCAATAAGATGCTTTGGCTCCCGGGGTCGAGGATCTCTGCAGAGGCGCGCTTGATATCGCCTCCCAGGATCGACATGCTGAAGTTGGCCGGGCATGACGGCGAAACCGCTTTTTGGGGTAAGGCCACGCTCATGATCCTGGGAGGCGGCACGACGTACTCATTGGTATAGAGACGGTACCTGAGGGTATCGTTGTCTGCGACCGCGATGTACATCCCCGGCCAGATGCTGACGTCTGAATCCCGCTTGAGCTCGATCCAGTCGGGGTTTCCCATGATTATGTAATGTGGCGTGACGGCCAGAATGGTCAGCTCTCCGAAGTCGTTGTACCGCTCGACCGATAAAAATAGACGGTCTGAGACCTGGAAGAGGCCCTCTATTACGGCAAACTGCTCCTCCACATCGCTGAAGATGCTCCCCACCTGCACTACGATTATGGGCAGATCGTCCGCATCTCCCACATCCTTCTCGTAGATGTAGGTGGAGTTCGACCTGATGACCGCGCTGTCCAGCACTTTGCCGTTCTTCATAAGCTCGACGAAGATCTTGTCCTCTTCTACGTCTCCCTTCACCAGGTCGCGGATGTAGAGTTCATACCCCTCCTTCAAGAAGTAGACCTCGCCCGCAAGCGCCTTGTCCTTCAGGTCGGTATCGATGAGCACCTGGCCGATCTGATCGTACTCCAGCATGCTGACCTTGCCGATATCCGGGCTGGTAGCAGGCCCATAACCGACAAACCAGAGCTGGCCGAAGAGGCCTATCACATCATAAGTGCCCCAGTCATCGTACTCGAACTCTACGGGTTCTACATGAGAGTTGTACTTCAGGCCGTATCCGAGACGGGTGCCGTTCATGATGAACTCGTATATCGGGCGTATGATTCTGTTATCCGTTATGTACAGCATCAGCGACTCTGTGCCCGTATTTTTCTCATCGTCAAAACAGAACCCCGAGAAGTCCTGGTAGTTCCATTTCGCCTCTGCGTAGCCGATGGACCCGTCAGAGTAGAGCAGCGGCACAATAGAGTTCTCCACGTAGACATGACCTTTTATCTGCTGGACCCCGTACCGGGAGATCGATCCCACAGGATAATATTCCAGCGACGGTTTGTCCCTTACCCTCAGCATCAGGCCGTCTATCAGGGTAATGTTGCTGTTTCTGTGCAAGGTCAGATCCTCGTGGTTCTCCAGCTCGATCTTCTGGTCCGACAGGACCGTTGCCTCCATTTGGCCCAGGACCATGCCCGTCTCCAGGCGGATCATAGGAGGGTCCTGTACCTGGAATATCCCGTTCACGTCGACGATCCCGCTGCCCTGGCCGCCGAAGGCCCTTGAGACGCGGACGAGAAGGACCGGCAGGTCGTCTTCGCCCACCTCGTAGACGTAGGTATCCCCGACACCTACCACCGACTCGTCTACGATCTCCTGGTTCTTTTGGAGCACGAGGTACGCCTCGTTCCCGTCGGAGGAGACCCCTGCCACGGTCATCAGGTAGCCGTCGCCCAGAATCATGGGCCTCTCCGAGGTGATGGTATAGGTCCCGTCATCGTCGATCAAAACCTCTCTCAGCTCGCCGTCCTCGATAGAGCTGACCCGGTGGGTGAGATTGCTCTCCGGGTAGCCTGCCAGGTAACGTCTTCCCAGGAAAGCTATCGCCTGGTAGCTTCCCCAATCCTCATGATCGAACCTCTCGGTCCAGACCCGGCTGGAGTATACTATCTGACCTTTGTCCACGTGTCGATCTTCGGTCACGATCTGCAGGCTCTCCCCGCCAACGCCCTCGTCCAGATCGTAGTAGAACCAGCCGAAGTCTTCTGAGTTCCAGACCCCTCCGCCTGCGCTGGGATGGCCTCTTACCAGGGCCTCTGGCACCTGACCCCCGACCGCCGTCACCAGGAAGTGGACGATGATCAGCAAGGCCGCGGTCTTCAGGAGTATGGCCGTCTTCTCGGATATCATGTTAAGAACCGCCTGGATAACCTGTTGGATAACCTGTATATCCCATGGCGTGGGTTGAAGTGGGCGGAGGTTATTCGTGTCACAGGTTAAGCATCTTGCGATATGCGACAGAGGCAAGACCTGTGGGGTTCACACCGCCCCGAAGATGGCACCGACCCGGGCCGGGGAGGGCAAAAGGAGGCTCTGCGATCCTGTTTGCCCGGAGACGGGCCTGGTCGGGAATACGGGTGAGCATATGCATATCGTCAGAGGGCAACAGGAGCGATCACTGGCATGACCACCGACATTCCCAGGGTCCTCCTGGCGGGGGACAGGAGTTCCTGCGGGAAGACCACCATCGTTGCCGGGCTTCTCGCCGCTCTCCGTGACAGGAAGTACCGGGTCCAGTCCTACAAGGTGGCCCTGGATTATATAGATCCCAGCTACCACACCTGGATTACGGGGAGGTGGTGTCGCAACCTGGACGGTCATCTGATGTCGGAGAAGACGCTTCGCGAGATCTACGCCCACGCGGCCGAGAGGGCGGACGTGGCCGTGATCGAAGGGGTACGCGGTCTCTACGAGGGTTACGAGGGCGACCGGGGGAGCACCGCTCAGATAGCCAAGATGCTGAAAACGCCGGTGATCCTGGTGGTCGACGCCAGGAGCATCACCAGGAGCGCGGCGGCCCTGGTCAAGGGTTACATGGACTTCGACCCCAATGTAGACATAAAGGGGGTGATCCTGAACAAGATCGGCGGGGAGAGGCATGCAAGAAAGGCCGTCGCCGCCATAGAGGGTCATGCCGGGGTGGAGGTGGTGGGGGTGATACAAAGAGACGACGCCATGCACCTTTCCATGCGTCACCTGGGACTGGTCCCCATGATGGAAGGAGAAAAAAGGCACCGGGGCTTTCTGGATCGGCTGGAAGAGATCAAGAGGGTGGTCGAGGAGGGGCTCGATATCGACCGCATCTTGGAGATTGCGGCAGAGGCCGAACCTCTGGACATTCCCGGACCGGACATCTACAGGAAAGAGGACTTTGGCGAAGGCGTGCGGTTGGGGGTCGCCCTGGACGAGGCCTTCAACTTCTACTACAGGGACAACATCGAGCTGATGGAGCTGGCCGGCACGGAGGTGGTCCCGGTGAGCCTGGTCCACGACGGTTCGCTGCCGCAGGTAGACGGTCTCTACATCGGTGGGGGATACCCGGAGCTCTACGCGGAGGAGCTCTCCAAGAACAGGTCCATGGTCGCGTCCGTCAGGCGGGTCCATGACGATGGTGTGCCCATCTTCGCCGAGTGTGGCGGGCTGATGTATCTCTCCAGGGAGATCGAGTACCAGGGAAGGTCCCATCCCATGGTGGGGCTGGTGCCGGGAAGGTCTCGCATGGGCAGTCGGCGGATAGTGAGTTATGTGAGCGGCAAGTTCACCCAGGATTGCCCCATGGGCGCCGAAGGGGCGCGTTTCCTGGGCCACGAGTTCCACCATTCGGAGCTGGTTCTGGAGGATAAGGTGGATTACGCCATCAAGCTCGATAGAGGCACCGGGATCGAGAAGGGTTTTGACGGCGTGGTTGAGGGAAATATGCTGGCGTCCTATACCCATTTTCACGCCGCCTCTTACCGGGGCTTTCCCCGGCGGTTCATCCAGGTCTCGCGTGATGCGAGAGATGGAAGATGAGAGATGAGAACTGATAAATGAGGGACGATATATAATAAACGAAAGACGAGAGATAAGAAGAGATAAATAGACTGCACTCGATTTGGATCATGGTGAACTACAATGGTCGAGATGCCTATAGAGGTACGAGAAACCTTGGAGAAGCAGTGGCCCCATCCTCTGGCCACCGCCAGTACCGAGGGTAAGCCGAACGTGGTCTACATCGGGATACTGAAGGTCCTGGACGACGAGACCCTGGTCCTGTCTGATAACTACTTTAAGAAGACCGCCGCAAACCTGGCGGAGAACCCCTGGGCGTCTATAGTCTGCTGGACCAAGGACCCGAAGAGGTCTTACCAGATCAAGGGGAAGGTGACCTTCCAGGACGAGGGCGAGATCTTCGACGATATCGTGGAGGTTGTTCGCAAGCGGAACCCCAAAGTCAAGGTGAAGCGGGCGGCCATCATGAAGATCGAAGAGATCTACGAGGCAAACTCCGGACCGACTGCGGGCGACAGGATTGCCTGATGTACCATCCCGAGTTTTTTTTTCGTGGTCAGGCGATCTTCGTAGGTCCTGTCGTCTATTTTTATCATTCGGCTCCTATCGTTCGTCCCGGGCGCGGTCTCCATCTTTATCTCATGGCACCGACCGACCAATCAACCAACCAACCAACGCAAAGAATAAATATACTGCCGTTCCTTTTGTGTAAAGGTGATATAAATGGTTAAGATGCCAGCAGAAGTGCGGGAAACCCTGGAGAAGCAGAAACCCACCCCCATAGCCACCGCAGACGCCTCAGGTACGCCCAATGTGGTCTACGTGAGCTTTCTGAAGGTCCTGGACGATGAGACCCTGATGATCTCGGACAACTTCTTTCTGAAGACCGCCGCAAACCTGGAGGAGAACCCCAAGATGGCTATGGTCTGTTACGATTCCGAGACAAATAAGTCTTTCCAGATCAAGGGCAAGATCGAGGTCTACAAGGAGGGCGAGTACTTCGATGATATGCTCAGATGGGTCCATGGGATAAACGAGAAGCTCCCCGCAAAGGCAGCCGTCATCATGAAGATCACGGACATCTACGAAGCTGCCGGAGGACCGGGCGCAGGCGAGAAGATCGCTTGAGCCCGGATCTATTTTTTGCGCCCGATCTCGCCTTCGACCTCCTGAAGACCCCGAGATATCGATCTCCATGCCCAGCCTGTCTTCTCCCGAGGATGCCGCCTTCCGCGTCCTGGTCATCGTAGCCCGGCCCCTGGACGTATCCGACCTGCCCGACGTCGCCGACCAGTGGGCCTTGCAAAGAGGTCTGGCGGCGGGGCTGGCCCTGATCCAGCACAAACCCGGAAGGGGCTTGTAGCACAGCAACTGGAGCCGTGTGAGCAGGCTGTATTGGTCGTGGTGTTTGTTGCGCCCATCATATTCTGGCTCATCAGCATGGTCCTTGCCTTGCGTGTCTTTGTACCGGTCTCACATTACAACGATATTTATTCACACGGGAAGGCGCTCGGAACTTATACGCGTATCCTCAACCTCAAGTACAAGCGGTTGAAGTACGCCATCATGATGCTGGTCCTGGGATTTATCCTGCCTGTGATCTGCATCATCGTTTACCAGGGTCCGGTCACCATAAAACACCAACCAAATCCCAGACTGCTATCAAAAAATCCTCGATTTGGTCGGATTTGCTCGGGGTATATAATGCTGCGTATATATACAAAAACAAAATAACATAGACTATTAATTGTGTTATCGACTAACTTTTAAAAAAATGGAGAGAAGTGGATGGACCACTTCTATACGATGAGCGGTATGGTTTCCACCGCTTCGGGGTTGGCCAGAGCCGATACGTCGCCAGTGGGTTTGCCCAGGGACTGGGCCTTGATCACACGGCGCATGATCTTGCCGCTCCTAGTCTTGGGCAGATCGGGGACGAAGTGAATCTCCGAAGGCATGGCCACCGGGCCGAGCGACTTTCTTACGAAGGTTCTTATGTCCTTCTTGAGATCGTCGGTCTCCTCGACGCCCGTTATCACGGTGACGAAGGCGACTATGGACTCGCCCTTGATCTCGTCGGGCTTTCCGACAACTGCCGACTCTGCGACACTGGGATGAGCTACGATCGCAGACTCGACCTCTGCGTTGGCGATCCTGTGACCTGCCACGCTCAGCACGTCGTCGATACGACCCTGGATCCAGAAGTAGCCGTCCTTGTCCCTGGTGGCCTTGTCGCCTGCCAGGTAGGTGCCGCGCTTGGGGGTATCCCAGTACACGGACCAGTATTCCTTCTGGTACCTCTCGGTGTCTTTGTAGAAGGCCCTGAGCATCGACGGCCAGGGGGTCGGCTGCACTATATTGCCGCCCTCTCCTAGCGGGACCTCGTTTCCGAGTTCGTCGTAAATAGTGGCGTTGTATCCCGGTAGCGGGAAGGTACAGGAGCCCGGCTTCAGCGGGGTGATGGGCAGCGGAGAGTTGATGAAAGTTCCCGACTCGGTCTGCCACCAGGTATCCATGATCTGAAGCTTATCCGCACCGAAGTTCTTGCGGTACCAGATCCACGCCTCGGGGTTTATGGGCTCGCCCACGCTTCCAAGGAGTCTCAAGCTGGTCAGGTCGTACTTCTCGGGCCATTTCGAGCCCTGCTTCATGAGCATCCTGATCGCGGTGGGGGCGGTGTAGATAATAGTGACCTTGTTGTCTTCTATGATCTTGTACCACCTTCCGAAGTCGGGGTAGTCTGGAGATCCCTCGTATATCATGCTTGTACAACCCAGGACAAGCGGGCCGTAGACGATGTAGGAGTGACCTGTAATCCATCCGATATCGGCGGTGCACCACCAGATGTCATCCTCTTTGATATCGAAGACCCAGTCGAGAGTCTGCGCCGGTGCGACACAGTATCCGCCAACTGCATGCTCGATACCCTTGGGCTTTCCTGTAGTTCCTGAAGTGTACAGGATGAACAGCCTGTGCTCGGGATCCAGCGGTACCGCCTCACACTCATCAGACTTGCCTTCAATCAGGTCATCCCACCAGATGTCTCGTCCATCTTTCCAGTCTACGTCTATGCCTGTTCGCTTGTAGACTACCAGGTGCTCAACGCTCGGCGCATCCGCGATGGCCTCGTCGGCCTGTGCCTTCAGCGGCATGGCCTTGCCACGCCTGTAGAACCCGTCGGTGGTAATGGCCACCTTCGCTTCGCAGTCTTTCACCCGATCTCCGAAGCCCTTGGCGCTGAACCCTGAGAAGACGATGCTGTGAATGGCGCCGATCTTGGCGCAGGCCAGCATGGCGATGGGCAACTGGGGGATCATGGGCATGTAGAGGCTTACTCTGTCGTCCTTCTCCACACCCAGGCTCTTCAGGCCGTTGGCGAGCTTGTTTACTTCTTTGGCCAGCTCGCCATAGGTGATCTTCTGGGTCTCCTGGTCTGTGGGTTCTGGGACAAATATGTAAGCAAGTTTGTCCTTCTTGTCCGATGCGGCATGCCTGTCCACGGCGTTGTAGGTCATGTTGACCTTGCCGCCGGTGAACCACTTGAAGTAGGGCATCTCGGAATTATCCATCACAGTGGTGTAAGGCTCAAACCAGTCGACGTACTTCTTGGCCATCTCGTCCCAGAACTCGACGTAATTCTCGGAACACCAGGAACGCATCTCCTTCTCGGTCTTGAACCCCTTCTTCTTCATCCACTGCATGACGTTGGAATTATCCACCAAATCCGCAGGTGGCTCAAAAATCCTCGTCTCTGTCTGCAGAACAGCAGTCTTTGCGGTTGCTTTTTCAGCCAAGTTTATATCCTCCTTTCACATCATCAAGTGTTTCCGCACACCTACCTAAATGATGAGATTGATCCGGCGAAGAATCTACATTTATGAAGTACGGCTTCCGATCTTCTACACCCTCCGGCTAATCTCCTCACATAACCTGCCAAGATCGACCTCCATGCATCTGGGGCCGTTTCAGAAACACTACGGCTGTTTTTACCTTTACGTTTATAAATCTGTCGAGAATATAGGTTAATAACTATTAATCATGCTAAAATTTCTAGAGTATGTGGCGCAAAATGTGGTTTTTGGGTAACGATTAATCGTGTTAAAATCCTCCAGAATATCCAGCCAAGTAAATGTTCTTACATTCCGCATGTCGGGCTTTGTCACAGAAACGTTTTTCCTGATAGCGATTTCCCGACCAAACCAAAAATTTGCTTTAATTATATGTTTTCTAATGCAGGGCTCCAAAGGATGCTTTCTGCTGTGTGACCTAACTTAGCTTAAAAATTATACGATGGTGCCCCCCATTATGTAAAGTATTGCGATATAAAATGGCCTAGAAAATTGTTTTTACGCGTATTGCACCTGCAGAATATAGGATGTTCGCTTATGCTCACATTTACTTGAGCACATAAAGCTATACTTTATGTACTATGAAAAGACGTGCCCTGGCGGAGAGGCGAAGCTCGTCCACATAGAGCGGCTGAATATGAAAAGGCTGGCAATAAAAGTAAAAAAATAGATGTGGTCCGCCCACATCTACACGATTGTCGGGATGGCGTCGACTGCCTCCGGGTTGGAAAGGGTAGAGGTCTCACCAACATCCTTGCCCATCGCCTTCGACTTGATGATGCGGCGCATGATCTTTCCGCTGCGGGTCTTGGGCACATCGGCGACGAAGTGTATCTCCGAAGGCATAGCGATCTTGCCGAGGTCCTCCCCCACGTGTGTACGTATAGCCTTCTTGAGATCCTCGGTTTCCTCAACGCCTGCCTTCAGAGCACAGAAGGCGATTATGACCTCACCCTTCACCTCGTCCGGCTTTCCGATGCATGCTGCCTCTGCAACCTCCGGATAGCTCACACACGCAGACTCGACCTCGGAGTTGCCTATCCTGTGGCCTGCCACGTTGAGGACGTCGTCGATGCGACCCTGGACCCAGAAGTAGCCATCCTTGTCCTTTCTGGCCTTGTCACCTGCCAGGTAGTAGCCAGGATGTGTATCCCAGTAGTACTCCCAGTAGGTACTCATGTACCTCTCAGGATCCTTCCAGAAGGCCCTCAGCATCGCCGGCCATGGTTTTGTCTGTACTATATTGCCGCCACCACCCAGCGGAACTGGCTCTCCTTTCTCGTCCAGGACTTCAACGCCGAAGCCCGGGAGCGGTAATGTAGCCGAACCTGGCTTCAGCGGCGTGATCGGCAGCGGCGATATGGCAAAGGTGCCAGTCTCGGTCTGCCACCAGGTGTCCATGATCTGGAGCTTATCCGCGCCGATGTTCTTGCGGTACCAGATCCATGCTTCTGGATTTATCGGCTCGCCCACAGTTCCAAGAAGCCTCAGGCTGCTCAGGTTATACTTTTCAGCCCATTCCTCTCCGGCACGCATATGCATCCTTATCGCGGTCGGTGACGTATAGAGCACGGTCACGCCGTAGTCCTCTATGATCTTCCACCATCTTCCCATGTCGGGGAAGTCCGGCGATCCCTCGTACATTATGCCAGTCATGCCCAGCTGGAGCGGCGCATATACGATATAGCTGTGACCCGTGACCCATCCTACGTCAGCTGCACACCACCAGACGTCATCCTCCTTCAGGTCGAAGACCCAGCTGAGAGTCTGTGGTGGTCCAACACAGTATCCGCCAACCGCATGCTCGATGCCCTTCGGCTTCCCTGTGGTACCGGAGGTGTACAAAATGTACAGCCTGTCCTCGGGATCCATGGGAAGCGATTCACACTCTCTCGACTGGTCCTTTATGAGATCGTGCCACCAGATGTCTTTTCCTTCATTCCAGGGGATATCCTGGCCTGTTCGCCTGTAGATGATCTGATTCCTGACGCTGGGCGCATCGGCAATCCCCTCATCGGCCTGTGCCTTCAAGGGCACGGTCTTTCCACGCCTCCAGAACCCATCGCAGGTGATGCTCACCACCGACTCGCCGTCCTTCACCCTGTCGCCGTAGGCCTTCGCGCTGAAGCCTGAGAAGACGACGCTGTGAACCGCGCCTATCTTGGCACATGCCATCATGGCGATGGAAAGCTCGGGGATCATGGGGAGATATATGCTGACCCTGTCGCCCTTCTCGACGCCCAGGCTCTTCAGACCGTTGGCGAGCTTGTTGACCTCCCTGTACAGGTCCCAGAATGTGAAGAGCCTGACGTCATCAACCGGCTCTCCCACGGCGATGTAGGCGACCTTGTTCCTCCTCCAGGTCTTCACATGCCTGTCGAGACAGTTGTAGGTCATGCTGATCTTGCCGTCCGGGAACCACTTTGCGTATGGTGGCTGCCAGTCGAGGACCGTTTTGAAGGGCACATCCCAATCGGCATATTCATTTGCCATCTCGCCCCAGAACTCTTCTAAATGATCCACGGTCCACTTGCGCATCTCCCTCTCGTCGGTGAAACCCTTCTTCTGCATCCACTGCCAGACATTGGACTGCTCCACCAGCTCTTTGGGTGGCTCAAAAACCCTCGTCTCCTCCATCAGAACGGCAGTTTTAGCCTCTTCCCCTTTTTCATATGTTACCGCTTTGTATTTTTTCTCCTCGGCCAAGTTTCTGACCTCCTTTTGTTCTGCATATGTTTCCACACTCTCCGCCGGGGAGGATCTGAGAAATCGTTATTAGGGACCTCCTTCGGCATCTCTCCTCTGATGTCTTCCATGATCATAGGGAGCGTTGGAAACATCACGGTTAATTATGTTCATGATTAATAAGGCTTGTCGTGTATTAATCTTAATAGTATTAAAAATGTTATAGATGAAGAAATAATAGAGAACCAAAGCTTTTATTATATCTGTGGGAGAAGGGACGATTAACCCTATCTTTTGATAATCAAAATTAAAAATTTCATCAATTTGCCGTAATATCTTGAAGGCGTTATCAGTTTTGGGCAGCGCCTTCGAGGTAAAAGGGATTGACCTTCACAATCCTCGCCATCTTAAGGCTTCCCAGAGCCGGTGTACCCCTTACCACAATCTCCCTGTAGTTGTCGGACCTGGCCTTCATGGTCATTCCTCTGCCGGTTTCGGTCACCAGGGCCGGGAGCACCCTTCCCAGATAGGGCCTATTACGGTTCATGGCCATCTCCTGCCAGAGTTTGGTCAGCCTCCTGGACCTTGCCTTTTTTACATGCTGCGGCATATCCACCATTCTCCAGGCAGGCGTATGTGGTCGCCTGGAAAATCTCGTCACGTTGACCTTATCAGGCTCGATCTGCCGGAGCAGGTTCTCGGTGGCATCGAAATCCTCCTCACTCTTGCCGGGGAACCCCGCAATAACATCCGTCGCGAGGGTCAGATCCGGGAAAGCTTCACGAAAGCGACCAATGATCTCCGCGAAGTCCTCAACGGCATAACCGCGGTTCATGGACTCAAGAACCCTGTCAGAGCCCGACTGCACCGGAAGGTGAAGAAATCTGTAGATCTTCTCATCTCCGAAGGTATTGACCAGATCGCCGAGGATGGGTTTTGCAGAGGAGGGGATCATCATCCCCACCCTGATCATGTACCTCCCGGGGATCTTGGTGATCGCCTTCAGCAAAATGGGAAGACTCGAGCCGATGTCCTTCCCGTAGGCTGCTGTGTCCTGGGATGTGAGCTGAATCTCGACGATACCGGACCGGATAAGCGCACGAATGCTCTCCATTATCTCCTCTGGAGGTCTGCTGACAAGCCTGCCCCTTGCCTTCCGCACTATGCAATAACTACAACTCCCTGTGCAGCCCTCCGAGATATTGATAATGCCGCAGAGATGATCTCTCTGCTCCGCGCCGAACCGTGCCTGCCTTGGGCCGTGATCGAGGGAAAAGATCGCTCCAATTTCAAGGGCAACAGGCCGGGAGAGAATCCCGAGCCTACTGCGGCAACGAATATCCACGCATGCCCCTGGTATGGCCACCGGGAGGCAACCAGCGATCACCAGCCCATCTCCCTGGAGCTGGCGCAGCCTCTTGATCATGTTGCGCTCCGTGCGCTCGGTGACCACGCAGGTGTTGACTATCACCAGGTCGGCGTCTTCCAGCGCAGATGGCTGGTGTCCCTCTTCCATCAGAGCCGCGCTGGCCTCTTCCGAGTTGCCCTGGTTGGCGGTGCATCCGTAGGTCTCTATGTAAAACTTCATCTGCCTACGGCTTGGGATCTTTTGATATAATATGAACTATCCCTCGTCGTCCTCACCGTGCTCCAGGTTCTCCTTGCGAATCTGGTAGGCGCCCACGACCATTCCCATCAGGGCAGGTGCCAGGAAGAAGCCGCCGATCCCCGCAACAAGGGCACCACCCACGAAGGATAACATCACCAGAAGCGGATGCATCGTCGATCTTGTAGATACGAGATAGGGCCTGATGATCAGCTCCGAAGGCAGGTAGATCAAGACGGATGCCACCGAGAAGAAGAAAAGGGCATCAAAAAGACCCATGGTGAAGTACCTGTAAAGGGCTATGGGAACTATCACCAGCCAGGCGGTGAGCACGGGAACCATGCCGGCGATGAAGACGAAGCTGGCCAGAGCGAAGGGTTTGGGTATACCGAAGGCATAGAAGACGACCACGGATATTATCCCGCTCAGGAGGGCGGTATAGATGCTGCCGATGAAGATCCCGCTGAAGATGTTGTCCACCCTCTCACAGTACCTGGTGAAGATCCCCATCATCTCCGGGGGTATAACGAAGCTGCAACCTCTCACCAGACGGCCCCCGTCCAGCAAGAGAAAGTAGCAGACGAATATGGAGGCCACGAAGTTGAGCGACATGAGCACTATGGACATCCCATAGCCAAATACCGGAACGTTGGCCACAATCCCGGCCAGAACCTCTATCACGGTCTTCAGGCTTCCCGTAAGATCGTCGTAGATAGTCCCCGCCAGCTCGTCGTAGATGGCAGAGGGTATCTCCACGTCCCTGATGAAGACGCTGACCTTATTGAGGATCAGGCTCTGGTGGGTCACCACCCAGTTGAGCTGAGATACGATCTCCACCGTGCCCAGGGTAACTATCAGGGCGACAGGCAGGATTATTATGATGGTGGCAACCAGCGACCCGAGACGGCGGCGATCTCCGAAGAGCTTCTGTATGGGCCTGCCCACGTAGGCGAAGACCACGCCCAGAACTATGCCGTCTAAGAGGGGGAAGAGAAAATAGAAGACGAGAAGGAGCACCAGGGCGATGGGCACGATCATCCAGGCGTCTTCTGAAAACCGCGATCTAAGACCAGAGTCCAATGAATTTTCACCAGCTGGCCCTTGGATGCCGCAACGATAAATAGCTTTTCAGCAACCTGGATAGCACTTATCTCTACTTCGGCAGCTCTACGGTTAGTAGAACGTTATCGGTTTCCTCTACGATCTGCTGCTGGGTAACCCCCCAGAGGCTGGCCGCCAGGATCGCGCCGCCTGCGCCCACGCCCTCCTTGGCGCTGCCCTCGGCGTAGCACCGTATCGGGGGCATGGCAGACCTCTCCAGGCCCGGATCGATTACGTAGCAGGTCTGGCCCACCTCTTCCACGATCTTCATGAAGCTGGCGCTCTTGTCCTCCACGATGTACTTTGTGGTGGCGATGCTGACGTCTCCGTCCATATCCAGGGCGTCTGCAACGGTCAGGATCGCGGCCATCTGGGTTCCGCCGGCCAGGACCACCTTGGTGTCACGGAGCCCTTTCATCAGTCCCAGCGCGCAGGGCATCATGGGATCGCCCAGCTCTGCCAGGGCCCCGATGGGGTCAGACCTCATGCTTCCGAAAGAGGCTCCGCACCGTTCCAGGGCCCGGTCGACTATCTCCTGTTTCAGGTCCATTGGGTTCTTGGATAGGCTGCTGCTCACCTTCCCCGGATATCCCAAAGCCTGCATCACCGCCATCGCGGTGGTGGTGCCTCCGGCGATCGACTCGCCGATGAAGACGCAGTCCGAGAGGGTGGCGAGCTTGCTGCCCAAAAGCGCTGCCCGCTCCATGATCTCCGCGGCCTCGGGCACCGCGGTCTCTATTCTTATGTCCCCTCCGGCAGACCCGCCCGCGTCGACGTAGGGCACGGCCGGCTTAATCCTCAGGCCGCTGGTCACGAAGAGCGAAGGTATCCCCGAGAGGGTGAGCGCCGCCCTGGTCATCGTGGCAGGCGTGGTCGCACCCTCCGGCGAGGTTGGTAACTCGGGCATCGTTATGATCTTATTCAGCTCTACCAGCTCGGCGTCGGCGCCCGGGGTGTAGTCGGTCAGCCTCGGGGACGATCCTGCGGCGCTGACGCCAGGGATCTTGCCGGTCTCTGTATTGGAGATGACGCAGAGGAAGAGAGGTCGTTTTGGCCTGTAATCAAAATGGGGATGAATCCAGTCTGACATAGGCGAAAGAGGGGCGACGTCGTATAAAAACCCAACGCCAAGAAATTTAAAACAAATCAAATTTGCTTGATCGGTGGTTAAGCGTGCTTGGTCACTCGACCAGGGTCAGCTCGACCACATCTCCAGCCTCTATCCCCTCTACCTCCTCGGGGACCAGCACGTAGCCCTGGGCCCGGGTGATTGAACTCAGGATCCCTGCACCGGAGGTCATAACGGGAACGGCAACATCTCCTTTTAGAGTGACCCTGGCAAAGCTCAGGTATCCTGGCCGAGAGACGATCTTCCTGGAGAGCCGGGCCTTGACCCTGCGGAGCTCGTCCCGGCGGTGGGCCAGCTTCATGATCAGGGGCCTGGCGAACAAATATAGCGCGGCCAGGGCGGCCACGGGATAGCCAGGCAGGCAGACGACCGGAACATTCCCGACGAACCCTGCCGCGGTGGGCTTGCCGGGTGTGATCCTGACCCCGTGGACCACCAGCTCGCCCAGGTCCGAGAGGACCCGGGGGACGTGGTCCATCTCCCCCACGGAGGTACCGCCGATGAGGAGGATCAGGTCGGCGTCCAGGTTGGACCCGATGGCCTCCTCGATCAAACCGGGATCGTCCTCCACTATGGCCGCTCTTACGGGGCTACAACCCCATGCGCGAGCGTAGAGCTCGGCCATCAGCCCGTTGATCTCGTAGGCCTGACCGGGCTCGAGGCTCCTACCCGAACAAGCGGGAACCAGCTCGCTCCCTGTCGGTATTATGGCCACTTTGGGCATCTGGTAAGCCTCCACATCACGGAGCCCTACCGCTGCCAAGAGAGCGATGTCGGGCGGCCTGAGCCTGTGTCCCTCCCAAAAGACCGTCTCGCCCAGGGCCGCGTCTTCTCCCACCCGGGCCAGGTTCCTGTTGGGATGGACCTCCGCTGTGATCTCCACATGGTCGCCCCGGAGGACGACATCTTCCTTCATGACCACGGCATCTGCCCCGTCGGGGATGGGAGCGCCGGTCCTGATGGGGACGCATGTATTTTCCCCCAGGACGTTGCCAACCCCTATGTAAACCGGGGCCAGGGGACCGGCTCCTCGTGTCTCCTCTGCCCGGACCGCATAACCGTCCATGGCCGCACGGCTGAACCCGGGCAGGTCGACAGGAGAGACGACGTCTTCCGATATGACCCGCCCCCGGGCCTCTGCGATGGGGATCAGTTCCTTGCGCCCGACCGGCTCGCACTTATCGAGCAGGATACGGACGACCTCCGAAGCGCTGGCGAGCTGTCTGAACATGATACATCTCTTCTATTTATGGAAAACTGATATATACGTATCATCCGATCATCCCCGCAACAATCTCACTCTGAATAACAACCTATTGCTGGAGGTGGATATCGAATGACTACTGTTGTTTGGCTGAATGAAGTCGGCAAGGATGATGTTTCGATCGTCGGCGGAAAAGGCGCAAGCCTCGGAGAGATGATCAACGTTGGTGCGCCCGTCCCAGATGGTTTTGCGGTTACTGCACCGGCTTTCAGACATTTCATCGATCGATCGGGGATCGCGGACGATCTGTTCGCATCGCTGAAAGTGGACGTGAACGACCCAGACGCCCTGAACAGAGCTGAGAGGGATGCAAAAAGCATAATCTTCGACGCCGAGGTGCCGCCGGACATCGAGAAGGCGGTCAAAGACCGGTACCTGGAGCTCTGCGAACGCGAAGGGGAAGAGGTCTTCGTGGCGGTCAGGTCCAGCGCCACCGCGGAAGACCTGCCCGACGCCAGCTTCGCTGGCCAGCAGGATACCTTCCTGAACATGAGAGGTGCGGACCAGGTATTTGAAGCTGTGGTGAAGTGTTGGGCCTCTCTATACGGGGCGAGGGCCATATTCTATCGTGTGGAGCAGGGATTCGATCATGAGAAGGTCAACATCTCCGTCACCGTCCAGAAGATGGTCAACTCCGAAAAGTCAGGAGTGATGTTCAGCTCCCATCCCAGCACCGGCGAACCTGAGGTGATGATCGAGGCCGCGTGGGGATTGGGGGAGACGGTGGTCAGCGGGAGCGTATCTCCCGACAACTACGTGGTGGATAGAGAAGAGATGAAGATCTTGAGCAAGATCATCGCCACCAAGGAGATCATGGCCGTCCGGGATCCCAAGACCGGAAAGACGATCGACGCTAAGCCTGTGCCCCCGGAGATGAGAGATAAACAGGTCCTCTCCGAGAACGAGATGCTGGAGCTGGCCGAGCAGGCAGCTGTTCTGGAGAAACATTACGGCATACCTCAAGATATCGAGTGGGCCTTCGAGAACGACGAGATGTTCATCCTCCAGTCCCGCCCAATCACCACCATAAGTTCCGGAACGAAGGCCGAAGAGACCGGAGGCGACGGCAAGATCCTGGTAACCGGTCTCGGTGCATCGCCAGGGATGGTGTCCGGCGAGGTGAAGGTGATCACGGGATCCAAGGAGCTGAATAAGGTCAGAGATGGGGATATCATGGTCACGGTGATGACCACGCCCGACATGGTTCCCGCCATGAAGAGGGCGGCGGCAATCGTCACCGACGAGGGCGGCATGACCTGTCACGCGGCGATAGTCAGCAGAGAGCTGAGCTGCCCGGCGGTGATAGGAACCAAGATCGGGACCGAGAAGCTCTCTGACGGCATGCTGATCACCGTGGACGGCAGAAAGGGTCTGGTCTACGAGGGCAGGCTGGAAGTAGCCAAAGAGAAAGCCTCTGCCGCAGCAGCGGTAAGCGTTGTGGCCCAGAAGTTGATAACCGCCACCGAGGTGAAGGTCAACGTCAGCATACCAGAGGCGGCCGAGCAGGCTGCGGCGACCATGGCCGATGGCGTGGGCCTCCTACGGGTCGAGCACATGATCCTGGGGCTGGGGGAGCACCCCCAGAAGTTCATCGAGGAAGGGAGAGAGGAGGAATATATCGGCGAGCTGGTCAAGGGGATCAAGACCGTAGCAGACGCCTTTTACCCAAAACCCGTCTGGGTCAGGACCCTGGACGCTCCTACAGACGAGTTCAGAGGGATGGAAGGGGGCGAGATCGAGCCTCATGAACACAACCCCATGCTGGGCTGGCGCGGGATTCGCCGGGACCTGGAACAGACCCATCACTTCCGGATGGAGCTGAGGGCGTTCAAGAAGCTTCACGAGCTGGGACTGACCAATGTGGGCATAATGCTGCCCCTGGTCCAGCACGTCAGCGAGCTGGTACGGGCGAAGGAGATCATATGTGAGGAGGGCATGGACCTGGAGAAGATCGATCTGGGGATAATGGTCGAGACCCCGGGCGCAGCCCTATCCATCGAGGATTTCATCGCCGAGGGCATCGACTTCGCATCTTTCGGAACCAATGATCTGACCCAGTACACCCTGGCCGTCGACAGGAACAACGAGAACGTGGCCAGCATATTCAGCGAGCTTCATCCTGCAATCCTGAAGCAGATCGAGTACGTGGTGGATAAGTGCAACGAGGCAGGAGTTACCACCTCCATCTGCGGCCAGGCAGGGTCTTACCCGGAGATGGTCAAACGACTGGTGGAGATCGGGATTTCCAGCATCTCTGCCAACATAGATGCTGTGGAAGTGGTGAGAGAGACAGTGGCCAGAGCCGAGCGCATCATCATGCTCCAGGCCCTCAGGGAGAGATAAAAATTGAAGGCCAGGGGTCTTTCCGAAGACGAAGTGCTGGCGATCCTCCATGAGAAGAGAGAGCAGGACTTAAGCTACGATAGGATCTTCTCCTCCATGTGCACCCCAGCCCATCCCATAGCCTTGAAGGCCCACCAGCTATTCCAGGAGACGAACCTGGGAGACCCGGGCCTCTTCCCCGGTGCTGCCGAGCTGGAGCAAAGAGCTGTGAAGATGATAGCAGATCTTCTGGGATATCCGGATGCCGTCGGCTACCTCTCCACAGGCGGTACCGAGTCCAACATCCAGGCCATCAGGGCGGCCAGGAACGCTGCCGGGATCAGGGACGGAAACGTGGTGGTCCCCAGGTCGGCCCACTTCTCATTCGACAAGATCGGGGACCTTCTCCGGCTGGAGGTGAGAAAGGCCGACCTAGACGAAGAGCTGAAGGTGGACCTGAACTCGGTGGAGAGGCTCATCGACGAGAAGACCGTGGCCCTGGTGGGCATCGCCGGGACCACCGAGTTCGGCCAGGTAGATCCCATCGACCGGCTGGGAGATCTTGCTCTGGATCGGGGGCTTTACCTTCATGTGGATGCCGCCTTCGGCGGGTTCGTCCTGCCTTTTATGGAAAAAAAATGGAGGTGGGACTTCGGGGTCGAGGCCGTATCGTCCATCAGTATAGATCCTCACAAGATGGGGATGAGCACCGTCCCTGGAGGCGGTCTTCTCTTCAGAGACGGCCGACACCTGGATATGCTGGCCGCCTTTGCACCTTATCTCACGGACAACAGACCGACAGCCTTGACCGGCACGAGAAGTGGCGGGTCTGCCGCGGCCACCTGGGCGGTGATGGCCCATCTGGGCAAAGAGGGCTTCACAAGGATCGTTCGGCGGTGTATGGCCCTCACCGACCAACTCGTCGCAGGGGCTAGGGCAATCGGGGTGGAGCCGGTCCTGGAGCCGATAATGAACGTGGTGGCTCTGAAGGCGGAACCGTCGCCCGAAAAGGTGAGATCCGAACTCATGAAACGGGGCTGGCTCGTCTCCATAACGCAGGATCCCAGAGCTCTCAGGCTGATCCTGATGCCCCATGCCACCAGAGATAACATAGACCTCCTGCTCGACGATATGGCTGCTGTGATGAGACAACTCTAGTAGCGCCTGAGGGATAATGTCGGGTGGGAAGATTGCCTCTGAGATCGGGGTGATTGTCCAAGGCTGCTCATGGAGAAGATTAACGATGCGTGGGTGAAAGCCACGACGAGAAGTTGGCTCTCAGCCTTAGGAGGTTTCGTACCCACGTCTTCGGGCGCAGGCAAAATTACAATGGTAGAAAAGGATAGGACTCGGTTCTAGACCGAGCGTTTCTAGGATGTGATATCACACCTTATGCCCCATCGCAAACCTTCGCATGACCTTGTCGACGTTGATCTTGACCTGGTCACCGACCTTCGTATCAGGCACGAATACTACAAAACCTTCAATCCGGGCTATGCCGTCACCTTCTCTTGCGATGTCCTCTATCTCGACATCGTATTCCTTCCCAACTTCGACCGGTGCCGAATAGCTAGACCCGCCACCACGGAAGGAACCCTCATCACTTCTGTACAAACAATTCACCATCCTTCGCGAGAAAACATAAAAATCCAGATTGAAACTTAGACCTTGTGGCCTATCGCAAACCTTCGCATGACCTTATCGACGGAGATCTTGATCTTATCTCCTACTTTCGTATCAGGCACGAATACAACAAATCCTTCAATCCGGGCTATGCCGTCACCTTCTCTTGCGATGTCCTCGATCTCGACATCATACTCTACCCCGGCTTCGACCGGCGCCGAATAGCTGGGCCCGTCGCCGCGGTAGGAACCTTCATTACTTCTGTACAAACGATTCACCATCCTTCGCGAGAAACCATAAAACAGCTTAACGCATCTGCTGACTCACCTTCGGACTATTAAATCTTTGTGCTCAGGGAGGGAGCTATATCGGATAACCACAGAACCCCGTCCGTATGGTCCACCTTGAGAGGTATCGAGATATCGTACCAGACTTCGAGAGCTTCGTAGAGTCTATCCACAGACCGCTGCCGGCCACCGTCAGGATCAACACACTCAAGACCGACCGGGACGATCTGCTCCGTCGTCTCTCCGAAGAGGGGGCAAAGTACCGTTTCGTCTGCTGGAACCCGCTCTGTCTCAGGATCGACCTGGAAAAGCCCGGAAACTTGATCGAGTGCCTCATGGGTTATCTCCATGTCCAGGAGGAGATATCCATGGTTTCCGCGGTGGTCCTGGACCCGAGGCCGGGTGAGTCCGTCCTAGACCTCTGTGCCGCACCCGGCAGCAAGACCACCCAGATATCCCAGATGATGGAGAACCGGGGATCGGTGGTGGCCAACGAACCTGCCGTCAACCGGATACCCTCCCTCCGGTCCAACTGCGAGAGGCTGGGGGCCATGAACGTGGCCGTGACCAGGTACGACGGCCGTTTATTCCCCCGCCATCGGTTCGATCGGGTGCTGGTGGACACGCCCTGCACCGGCCAGGGTATGGCGAGAAAAGATCATTCAGTTCTCTCCAGATGGAGCTTGAAACGGTCTCTGGGCATCCAGCGCCTCCAGCAGTCCCTTCTCCGGAGGGGAGTTGAGCTGACCAGGCCCGGCGGCACCATAGTCTACTCCACCTGTACCTTCGCTCCCGAGGAGAACGAAGCCGTGGTGAGCACCGTTCTGGACAGGGTTTGGGTGGAGACCGTCTCCGTTCCCGGGCTGAAAAATATGCCGGGCCTCACTCGTTGGGACTCGGACTACGGTGACGAGCTCGAAGGGTGTGCCAGGTACTATCCACATCAGAACGATACCGGTGGTTTCTTTGTCGCAAAGCTCATTAAGAAGTAAAAGCGCATTTTTGCCTGCTGATCGAGCCGAGATCTTGGAGTTGTGGAGGTCCAGGTTCGGCATACCCTCCGAGGCGTTCGAAGGGTACGCGTTCCACCTGCGAGGCAACAACGTCTGGATATCCGGTTCGGCCGAGCTTCCGGATCTGAGGTACGAGACCATTGGGGTCCGGTTCATGTCCACGAAGGGCCGGGTCTGGAAGCCCACCACCAGCGCCCTCCAGCTCTTCGGCGGTCGGGCCACAAAGAACGCGATAGACCTGGACCCGGATCAGGCCAGGGTGTTCCTCGCAGGAGAGAGCCAGAACCTCGACGCTGACCTGGAGAATGGATACGTGGTCGTCTCTTACAGGGGCATGGTCCTGGGATGTGGCCTGTATTCTCGAGGTGAACTCGTATCGCAGCTTCCCAAGGAGCGCAGGATTATGAGCGATAAGATCGAGAACGAATCTTTCAAGGGTGACCGGTGATGCTATCTGACGCCTGCCGTTCGACCTCCTGCGAGGATGTCTCTCCTCATGAGATGGATCGCGAGGAGATGATGGCCATCTGGAACGAGCCGGTGCGGCTATTCCGCCTGGCCAACGCCCTCCGGGAGATGACCTGTGGTGAAGAGGTCTCCTTCGTGGTGAACAGGAACATAAACTTTACCAATATTTGCGTGGGCAGCTGCAGGTTCTGCGCCTTCAGGAGGTCTGACGGCTACAAGCTGACCAAAGAGGAGATCTCAGAGAAGGTCAGAGCCGCGGAGGAGTTCGGGGCCACCGAGATCTGTCTCCAAGGCGGGCTGGCACCGGGGATGGTCCTGGAGGATTACTGCGAGATGCTGGAGCTGATCAAGAGGGACTATCCCAGGATGCACCTTCATGCCTACTCGCCCATGGAGGTCTTCTACATGTCCAAAAACTCGGTGCCGGGTGTCTGGGACTCCATAAGGGAGCTGAAGAGGGCTGGTCTCGGATCCATGCCCGGGACCGCGGCGGAGGTCCTGGTCGATAGGGTGCGACGAGAGATCTGTCCGGAGAAGCTGAGCTCTGAGGAGTGGTGCCAGGTGATCAACATTGCTCACCGCCTGGGCGTGCCCACCACATCCACCCTGCTCTACGGCCATGTGGAAAGCCTCGAAGATAGGATCATCCATCTGGAGATCCTCCGCAGGATCCAGGCCGATACCGGCGGCTTCACCGAGTTCGTCCTCTTGCCATTCATGCCTGGGAACAACCCACTGGGTCTCATTGCCCGGAGGATCGATCCGCTGGAGCATCTCAAGATGCACGCTCTGGCCAGGGTGGTTCTTCATCCTCTCATAACCAACATCCAGGCGAGCTGGGTCAAGCTGGGCAGGGATCTGGCCGGTCGCACTACGGCCTGGGGAGTGAACGATCTGGGAGGTACCCTCATGGAGGAGAACATATCAAGAACTGCGGGGTCCAAAGAGTCCCAGTGCATCACCCCAGGAGAGCTGAAGGAGATGATCGAGAGGTGTGGCAGGAGACCTGTCCAGAGGTCCACCCTCTACGAGCGGCTGGGATGATACGACCTCGGAGGATTACGTCAAAGGCCTGCTCGGTCTGCCGGAGAAGATGAGAGTCGAGTCGATAATTGCCTTCGGATATCCGAATGAAGAGAAGGAGGCTATTCCCGGAGAAGAGCTCGAATACGGCAAGATAATTTCAGGGTGAAGTCGTGACTGTATGCGAAGCATATGCGCGGCCTGTGCCGGGCAGGCGGCTCGGGTCTTGTGTATCTCCTTCCTTGAATTCGGGCGCTGTCAAGAGGCTCCGCGTGGATTTCGTAGCCATCTTGTGGGCCATCTGCAAGGATGGTGCCTGGCCGAAGTAATACGGTGGGCTTTCATGTCATCGGTGGGAACTTATATAAATTTGTAGAGCCCAATTTCCGAGCGATGAAGACCATAGAAGAGTTTATGGCCCAGCTTTCACCAGACTTGCAGCAGGAGGTATGGGATTTTGCCCAATTTCTGGTTGTATATAATGTATAACATTATTTACTCGTGGAGAAGAGATCCATGCCCAAGTGCAAAAAGCTGAGGCTGGATTGGGCCGGGGGTCTCAGTGAGTTTTGCGACCAATATACATCGTTGGAACTGCAGAAGAAGTCGCTGGAATGGTGGGGCGACTGATGTATCTGGTCGACTCCAACATATGGCTGGAACTTCTCCTGGAACAATAGAGAGCAGAGGAGGTTCGCCAGTTCCTGCAGACCGTCGAGGCGAGCAACCTTTCCATTACAGAGTTTACCCTTTAGCCCAAGTTTCCCACTCAAAAATCAAAACCGACACGCAGCAGCATTGTACTCTCTGAATTCCGGCTAATCGTTGGTCGTAGCCACGTCCACTTCAACAAACAATAGGACTTACGCACTTGACCAACATGTATATATATTAGCTACATCATATACTACATAAATAATGATCTATGTGGGAGAGATATTGGATTGAACGCGAGAA
>JGI24025J20009_10000740_pt1 | contig 25322 bp, 22 predicted proteins | sample Cruoilmetagenom3_FD_20009 | JGI IMG/M metagenome (IMG submission 20009) | reverse complement strand
GACAATAATTAAATGAAGAACCTTTCCATACGGATCCCGCGGACTTTTCACCCAAAAGGTGAAAAAACCCGCGTTCTAAAAATTCTTATATAATCTGTGTTTATCCCTGCCTACCGGTCCCTACGGATCCGTATGGACAGGCAGGCGTGGTTAATGCATATTTTGGGATAATTACTCAACTGCACTCTTGCGCCCTATCATACTTACGAGGAATATGATAACACCGATAGTTATACAGGAGTCTGCCACATTGAAGGTGGGCCATCGCAGATTCCCTATACCTATATCTATAAAATCTATGACCGCCCCCATCCTTATTCTATCTATAAGATTGCCGATGGCGCCCCCAAAAATAAGAGATAGAAGTGCCGATCGTTTCCTTATAGAATAGATAAATAGAACTATACAGGCGGCACCCACTATGTACGGAAAACATGCTCCAACTGGAATACTGAAGATAGCTCCCGGATTATGAACATGAACGAATCTGATAAAATCACCAAAAATCCTCACACCCCTCCCGAGTGGGATGAGACGCGAGATCGCATACTTCGATACCTGATCCGTTAGAACGACAAGAAAACAGGGCAAGAATAATTTCATTATCTTTCTCTTTCCCTTTCACACCCGACACAGAATCTCGCATAGGGAATACACTCCAGTCTCTCTTTCTCTATCTCTTTACCACAGTTCTCACATATTCCATACATCTTCTTACTCATCTTCTTAAGAGCACGGTCTATCCTGCCCAGTATATCGGCCCTATTTCCCGCGATGAACACGTTCTCTTCCCTGGACTCCGCATCGGTTGCTATATCGGCCTCGTGAGTGGGGTATAGCGAAAGGTCCGATGAAGAGTCTTGCTGACTGGTTCTCATCCTCTTTTCTATATTTTTCAATTGCTCGAGAATCTGTTTCCTCCTCTCAAAGAGAAGCTTCTCAAAGTATTCCAGATCCTTCTTGTTCATAATTCCCTCCAATCTACTATAATATCGTAAATCGTGAATCGTGAATCGTAAATTATAAATTGTCAATCGTAAATCGTAAATCGTCAATTAGAAGACACCACTTCAACGCATTTGCTGCACAAAGTGGGATGGACGGGATTCTCCCCAACCGTGTTCGAATATATCCAACACCTCGCACATTTTTTACCCTCCGCGCGCGCGACCTCTACCACAAGTCCATCAATCTCCGTTCCAGATATATCACTCTCCCTCGAGACCACCTCCACCTGGGAGACTATAAAAACGGAGGGCAGAACATCTTGCATATCCCCGAGAAGTTTAACCTCCTCATCGTCCCGGGCAAAGATACGCACCTTTGCCTCGAGCGAGTTGCCTATCAGCTCGTCCCTCCTCGCCATCTCAAGGGGCAGAAGAAGCTTCTCTCTTATTGCTGTCAGTTTCTCCCATTCACTTATTAGAGCCTCGTCAATCAAACTCTTGTCTCCAATGGGAAAGTCCTGAAGATGAACGCTTCCTGAAAGTCCTGCTTTCTGCCATACTTCTTCCGTTGTAAAGGGAATTATCGGGGCAAACATCACAGATAATGACCTCAATAATTCATATAACACGGTCTGGGCAGATCTCCTCTCCAAAGATGACGCCTTGTATGTATACAACCTGTCTTTTAGTATATCAAAATAAAAACGGGAGAGTGTAATATTACAGTAATTGAATAGTAGAGAATAGACGCGGTGGAAATCAAACTCGTCGTATGCCTTTTTTACGCGCTCAATCAACTGCCGAAGGGTAGAGAGGACATATCTGTCTAACAAGAGGAGCTTTTCATATGTAATAGATTGAGATTTATCAAAATCAAAAAGATTTCCGAGAATGTACCTGAATGTGTTTCTTATCTTTCTGTATGTAAGGGTCGTCGCCTCTATGGATTCTTCACCGAATTCCATATCCCTCGTATAGTCGACCGATGCGAAATAAAGCCTTATTATATCTGCTCCAAACTGTTTAACTATCGCCTGCGGAGACAGAACATTGCCCAGTTTCTTTGACATCTTCTTCCTCTCAACATCAAGCACAAGTCCGTGCGTGAGACAGGAGGTGAATGAGGGTTCTCCCCTCACAGCCATAGAGAGTATGAGTGAGAGCTGAAACCAGCCGCGATGTTGGTCAACACCCTCAAGATAGAGGTCTGCGGGCAGATGAAGCCTTTTTTCCGCGACCGCTACAAAACTGGAAGATGACTCAAACCACACGTCGAGAATGTCACTCTCCCTTCTTAATTTTTTCCCTCCACATTCGGGACAACTCCTATCACCCTCTATATCACCCTTGCCCTCGAACCACGCGTCCGAGCCCTCACTTTCAACAAGTTGAATCGCCCACTCAATCATCCCGGTGTCGAGGAAGGTATTGCCACACTGCTCGCAGCGGAGTGCGGGTATTGGTACCCCCCAATTCCTCTGACGGGATATACACCAATCGGGCCTGCTCGCGAGGGTATCCCTCATCCTCTCCTTTGACCATTTGGGAATCCATTCTATTTTATCTATCGCCGAAAGGCATCTTGCCCTCAGGTCTTTGTGGTCCACCTTTACAAACCATTGTGGTGTTGCACGAAATACCAAGGGAGTACCGCATCTCCAGCAGTGTGGATATGAGTGTGTAACGAGGGCAGAGTTTATGAGATTCTGGTTTTTGTCGAGCAAGGCTATTATCTCATCGTTTGCAGAAAATACGACCTTGCCCGCAAATTCACCCGCCTCATCTGTAAATCTGCCTTCGTCATCAACTGGAGAAAGTATCGGTAGTCCATACTCCTTTCCTATCAGATAGTCCTCATACCCATGTCCCGGGGCTATATGCACAACACCCGTGCCCTCTTCTGTTGACACGAAATCCGCAAGAACAACCCGGGAATCTCGAGGTAAAAACGGATGACGCGCCAGGATACCTTCCATTTCATCTCCCCTCATATTTGCGACTTTTTTATAGGGAAGTCCCATCTCCTCAAGCACAGATAGCCTTGTGGTGGCAAGTATAAACCTTCCCCTCTCCGTATCCACAAGCGAGTAATCTATCTCTTTACCGAGGGCGAGTGCGACATTCGCCGGCAAGGTCCAGGGAGTAGTGGTCCACACGAGGAGGAATGCATCACGCAGGAGTTCGTCATCCGAAGATTTAATGGGAAAGCTCACATATATAGACGGTGATGTATGCTCTCTGTATTCAAGTTCTGCCTCGGCAAGGGCGGTCTTGCACTTTATACACCAGTGTATTGGGCGGCACTCTCTGTATATATATCCGTCTTCAAACAGGGACTTGAACACCCTCAAGACATCTGCCTCATATCTTTTATCCTGGGTAAGATAGGGGTTCTCCCAGTCTCCAAGTATCCCGAGTCTAATGAACTGCTGTCTCTGTATATTCACATACTTATCTGCGTATTTTTTACAGAGTCTTCTCACATCCATACGCGGGGGAAGTTGTTTCATATTCTGTGTTACCTTGTGTTCTATTGGCATACCGTGGCAATCCCATCCCGGTATGAATGGTGTTCTGTAACCCGAAAGCGCCCTGTATCTTACGGTAATATCCTTGAGAATTTTATTCTGTGCATGACCAATATGGAGTTCACCGTTCGCATAGGGGGGACCGTCGTGAAGTATGTAATCCCTTTTGCCTTTTGCAATAAGTTTATGGTATAAATCCTCCTCCTTCCAGAAGGAGAGAATCTGGGGCTCTTTCTCCCTCAAATTTGCCTTCATGGAGAAGTCAGTCGTTGGAAGATTTATTGTCTTACCGTAGTCCATTATTCCCCCGTTAAGAAAATTAAATATCAAAATTACCCGCCCACCGCAGGCAGGCATATCAAAATGCAAAATCATCCCTTCTCTCTATAGTACCGTGTTAACTAAGGTGAGTATGCTTTCTTCTCTGAACCACAAGTGTCATTGCGAGGGAACTGACGAAGCAATCCCATTGAGATTCCTCGTTTCACTCGGAATGACCCACGGGGTCAGATTGATTCATCCCCCACTCGGGGGACTCGCAATGACAAGTAGAAATGTAACATACCTTATTTAACAAAGCATTAGGTAACCTATCAATAAATTCGACAAGCTTTATTGTGAAATTATATAACCTCTTTTTAAAATCGTCCTTAAATCGACCCGCCATTTTTAATACCTGCCTACCGGCAGGCAGGTTTGATTTTTAATATTTGATTTTTAATATTACCATAGTATCTATCTCCACAATCACCGAGGCCGGGAACTATATATCCTTTATCATTGAGTTTCTCGTCAATTGCGGCGGTTATTATGTCCAAGGACGGAAATTTCTCCGTTAAAATCCGTACGGCATACCTCGAGCATATCACACTTATCACTCCCTTTGGTACACCTCCCCTCTCCTTGACGAGCTCCATCGTCTTCATAACGGTTCCTGCCGTTGCAACCATGGGGTCGAGAACGACTGTATCCCCCATATTTGGTGGAAGATTGACATAATAGACAATCGGGGATAGAGTATTCTCATCCCTCTTTATACCCACAAACCCCGATATTGAATGCGGAACCATGTCGAGCGCGACATCGAGCACGGGAATACCCGCCCTCAAAATGGAGACAAATGTCATCCCATTAAGAACATGCCCGCCTGTTCTTTCGAGCGGGGTCTCTATCTCCACCTCGCTTGTTTCTGCGTTTCGAAGGAATTCATACAAAAGAAATATGGATATCCTTCTCAGACTCTCTCTAAAAGATTTTGGAGATATATCCGACCTCCTTAAGAGAGTGAGCTCACTCTGAACGAGTGGATGAGTTACAACCTGAACCATAAAATTGCAAATTGAAGATTGAAAATTGTAAAATCTTTGCCACACCTGCCTGCCGCCTATACAGGTCGTATGACAGGCGGGGGTTGCACGGATAAATCCATATGGAAAAGAGGAAATAAATAAATTCGTGAACTCTGTGTTAATCAACAAAATCAGTGGTTATGAAATCCGTGGCTTGTTTTTGAATTTTGATATTCCATCTTACATTTTTCATTTTGCATTTTGCAATCATCAACATCATTCCCATTCTATGGTTGCGGGGGGTTTGGATGTGATATCGTACACCACCCTGTTTACTCCCCTCACTTCCCTCACAATTCTGTCTCCAAGACGGGTGAGGTCATCCCATCCAAACCTGTAGGTTGAGGCGGTCATTCCATCTGTGGATGTAACCGCCCTCATCACGAGCACATATTCGTATGTGCGCTCATCACCCATAACACCAACGGACTTTACGGGAAGAAGCACGCAGAATGCCTGCCAGATATCGTCATACAAACCCATATCCACCAGTCCATTTACGAATATATGGTCTGCCTCTCTCAATATGCCGAGTTTCTCCCTCGTGACCTCACCTATAATCCTCACCGCAAGCCCGGGACCCGGGAATGGATGCCTGGAGAGGACGCTTTCGGAAAGCCCCAGCTCCCTCCCCACCATTCTCACTTCGTCCTTGAAGAGCTCCTTCAGGGGCTCTACAAGTTTAAATGGCATATCCTCCGGAAGTCCACCCACATTGTGATGGGTTTTTATTGTTCTCGATTGACCGATCTGCGGAAGGCTCTCTATCCTGTCTGGGTATAGTGTACCCTGGGCGAGGAATTCCACATCCTCATCCACCCTCTTGAATACCTCTATAAACTTCCTCCCGATCCTCTTTCTCTTCTCCTCGGGATCGGAAACACCCTTAAGCACGGAGAGAAAATTCTCTCCCGCATTAATAAATTTAATAGAGAGGTACGCCGAAAGATTTTTCTTCACCTCATCTTCCTCTCCCCTGCGAAGGAGACCGGTGTCCACGAATACGGGCAGGAATTTTTCTCCCACTGCCTTCTTCAAAAGCAGAGCCATCACAGAGGAATCCACGCCACCCGATACCCCCGCAATTACCTTCGAATTCCTAACTTTCTCCCTTATCTCCCCGGTTTTACTCTTTACAAATGAAGATGCACTGAAGGCTTTCTCCTCCTCTCCGCATATGTCGACCACAAAGTTTCTCAGAATCTCCTTCCCGTACTCGGTGTGAAAAACCTCGGGATGGAATTGTAATCCAAAGATGTCTCCCCCCTCAAAGGCGGCAACTTCCGTGTCCTCCGACGATGCCACTACTCTGAATCTTTCGGGCAGGCTCTTCACTTCGTATTGATGACTCATCCACACCTTGAACTTCTTTTCAATACCCTTGAGTATTCGGGAATGGTTTACAATCCTTATCTCCGTGGACCCGTATTCTCTTTTTCCCGCATCGACCGTCCCGCCAAAATACTTCACAATATACTGCATACCGAGACATATTCCGAGAACTGGAATACCACTTCTCAGGAAATTCCCTTCAATCTTTACGCGATTCACATCCCCGGGACCCCCCGAGAGAATTATGCCCCTTATTTCTCTATCGCAAAGAGAGACATCCGGGGGATACACAACAACGGGGACGCCGATCTCACTCACCCTCCTTGCAATGAGATGGACATACTGCGAACCAAGGTCAATTATAGCTATCATCTATTTCCCTTAAATCGTGTACGAGGATTGCGAGTTTCTTCTCCATCTCCTTCCCTTTCCTCCTCGCATCTTCCACAACCCGCGGATCTGCCTTCTTCACAAATTCCTCGTTGGAAAGGTTCCCCCTGCTTTTTTCGATGAGCCTTTCGAGCGTGAAGATCTCCTTCTCGATCTTCGCTCTCTCCTTTTCCACATCGACCACCCCAACGAGGGGAATCACTATTTCATAGCTATGAGACACCCTCCTTATCCCCTTCCGCGGCCTCGAGGCTATAAATTCGCGCACAAATGCCAGGGTAACGATATACGGTTTGATGAGATCGAGGTCTTTAAATTCAATGTACACCGGTATCTCCTTTTTTAAGGGAATACCAAAAGAGGTCTTGGCATTTCTTATATCCGTCACTATCTCTATTCCGGTCCCAAAGAGCTTCTCTGTCCCTCTGTCCCTATCCCCCGGTTTCGGGTAGGTAGAGACCATTACCGAGTCCTCTCCCGTATGGAGCTCCTCCGTTATAAACGGCATAAAGGGGTGGAGGAGACAGACGAGTTTCTCAAATATATGACAACCGACCTCTATATGTCCCGTCTTCTTTATGATCTCAAGATAGAAATCACAGTACTCGTGCCAGAAAAAATCATATATACCCATAATTGCCTCATGCAGCCTGTAGCGATGAAGGGCATTTCCTACATTCTCTATAACCGCGGCCAGCCTTGAAGATATCCACCTGTCGGCGAGGTCGGGTTCATGAGACGCCTCTTTATGCTCCCGCTTCAACATCTCAAGCAGTCTCCCCGCATTCCACAACTTATTACAGAAGTTTCTTCCAAGCTCAAATGTTCGTTCCTCTATGTGGGGATCCTGTCCCTCTCCGGCAACAGCAAGTATCGAGAATCTGAGAGCATCTGTGCCATACTGCTCAATTATATCGACGGGGTCTATACCGTTGCCGAGTGATTTTGACATCTTCCTGCCAATCTTATCCCTCACCGTGCCGTGCAAATACACATCCCTGAACGGGGGTTTACCCGTGAAGAAGTATCCTCCCATGATCATCCTCGCCACCCAGAAAAAGATTATCTCGGGTGCTGTGACGAGAAGGTCTGTGGGATAGAAATAACCCAGATCGGGTGTATCTTCAGGCCAGCCGAGTGTGGAGAACGGCCACAGCCACGACGAAAACCATGTATCAAGCACATCGGGGTCCTGGACTATATTGGTACCTCCACATTTTGGACACTTTTCAGGTCTTTCGATTGCAATAATAATATTCCCACAACCAATATTTTTGATTTTTGATTTTTGATTTTTGATTTCTTCCTGTTTACAATAGTAAACGGGAATCGGGTGTCCCCACCAGAGTTGTCTCGAGATACACCAGTCCCTTATGTTTTTCATCCAGGCAAGATAGACATTCTTCCATCTCTCCGGATAGAACTTTATCTCCCCCTTTTCTACGGCATCTATCGCGGGTTTTGCAAGTTCCTTCATCTTGACAAACCACTGCAATGAGAGACAAGGTTCGGTTACCGTGTGACATCTATAACAATGTCCGACAGAATGTTTATGGGGTTCAGTTTTTTCCAATAATCCCTTCCTCTCTAAGTCCTTCAAAACGGACTTTCTTGCATCCTCCCTTGAAATGCCAGCGTACTTACCGCCGTTCTCATTTATTATTCCCTTCTTATCCATAATTATAACCTTCTCCAGTCCGTTTCTATTACCTATCTCAAAGTCATTTGCATCATGTGCGGGTGTGACCTTGACAACACCGGTTCCAAATTTGGGGTCTACAAGGGTATCTGCAATAACGGGAATTTCCCTTTCCACAAGTGGGAGTAATACACGGGAACCTATAAATTTTCTATACCTTTCATCATCTGGATGGACTGCCAATGCCGTATCACCCAACATGGTCTCGGGCCTCGTGGTTGCAACCATAAGATATCGTGAATCGTGAATCGTGAATCGTGAATCGTCTTTCTGATTTTTGATTTTTGATTTTTGATTTTTACTGATGGGGTATTTTATATAGTACAGTTTGCCGTCTTCCTCTTCATACTCAACCTCTTCGTTTGAGAGGGCGGTCTGGCATCTCGGACACCAGTTGACAACATAATCTCCCCTGTATATCAGTCCACTCTCGTACAATCTAACAAATGCCTCTCTCACAGCGAGAGATAGCTCGGTGTCGAGGGTGAATTTTGTTCTTCTGTAGTCCGCCGAACAACCGAGTCTCTTCAACTGGTCGAGTATATAATCCTTCTTCTCCTCCACCCAATTCCACAGCATCTCCAAAAATTTTTCTCTACCGACCTCCTCCTTCGTCTTTCCCTCCGGCAACTGCTTCTCTACCACAACCTGTGTCGCTATGGAGGCGTGGTCAACACCCGGAACCCACAATGCCTCATAACCCCGCATCCTCTTCCATCTGATATAGATATCCTGTATGGTGTTGTTCAGGGCGTGTCCGAGATGGAGTATGTCTGTAACATTCGGGGGAGGCATGGAGATGGTGTATGCTCTCTTTGAAGGATTTACCTCCGCGCGGAAAAATCCCTTTCTCTCCCAGTATGAGAGCCACTTTTCCTCTATATCTTTATGATTATATCTTGTTGTATAACTCTTCATAAAAATCAACAACCCTTTCTGCAATTACGTCCCATGAGAACTGGAGTGCGTATTTTCTCGCCCTCTCCCCGATCTTTCTCCCGAGGTTTTCATCCTCCAGTAATTCAATGGTCACACGGGCAAGTTCCTCCGGGGATGTTGGGTCAAAGAGAAGACCATTTTCCCCATCTTTTACCACCTCGTTGTAACCTGGAATATCTGAAGCGATCACGGGTATACCGGATGCCATCGCCTCGAGCAGAACGATCCCAAATGTCTCTCCCCCAATAGCGGGTGATACATAGACATCACAGGACGCATAATACCTCGGAAGTTCATCGGGCTCCACATAACCCTCAAATATCACAGACTTCTTTATATTGTGCGGAAGCATCATTCTGTAAGCTTCTATGTTTCCTTTACCCACCACAATGAGTAGGGAAGAGGGTATCTTTTGTTTTATTATTGTAAACGCAGATATCAATCTATCGAGACCTTTTCTCGGGTCCAACCTCCCAACAAACAGAATCCTTATCCCCTCGGGGAGTTTCGTTAGTGGTTCTATCCCCGGGTTGAACCTCTCGGTATCAACGCCACAGGGTATGGTCCTGTAATAGAGTGAGAAATGTGGTGCTATCGTGTGAAGTGCGGCCCTCGATGGTACAATAGCCCCGTCGATCCTCTTTTCCAATTCCCTCTTGAACGCAAATTTTGCAAGTTTGTAAAAGTTAAATCCAATAAAACTTGTGTGGAACGTCGCAACATTTATAGCCCTTGAAAAATGGAGCACCCAGTACGGCAGGTTCCAACCCAGGGGACCATTTGTATGAGTAATATCGAAACTCTTCGAGGAGAGGAAATCCCTCACGAGAGAGGGAAGCCTCCTGTCGTATGTAAAAGTAACGGTAGACTGATTTCCCCGAAGTAAAACGCAGTGTCCAATTCTTACGACATCGTCTCCGTCCTCGTATTCCTCTCTGTATCTGGGAGCAAGTATGACCACATCCTTGCCAAGTCTTCTAATGGCTGCCGCGAGGTAATGGACATATTCAGATACACCCCCGGGATGGGGATAATAAGAATCAGAACAGAAAAGAACTCTCATAATTAAGTCTATATTATAACACATTTCTTCGGTTTTGTCAACCCAAAATTTCATCTCCGTTGAGATAATATCCGAATTTTTATCCCGAAAACCACTTTTTTCCTTGACATTTTGAAAAAATTGTTGTATTATACGGAAGTTTAAACCACAGATTACATATAGATTCAAGATTAGAAGATCGAAGATTTTAGATTGTAGATTACAGATTGTAGTGTTATCGCGATTGGGAAGTCGCTCCCGCAATAACCTAATGACCCAGTTACGTAATGACCTAATAACCCAATCACCAAATGACCATTTGTGTTCTCTGTGGTTAATTTTACTAAGAGGAGGTAGTATGCGTATAAAGATAGATGAGGAACTATGCACCGGGTGTGAGGTATGTGTGGATACATGCCCGAACCTCTTTGAGGTCGGAGAGAATGGAATAGCAGTGGTTATCGTGGACGAGGTGCCCAAGAATGAAGAAGAATGCGCCAAAGAGGCGGCGGATAACTGCCCATCCGAGGCTATAATCATAGAGAAGTAATTTTTGTGTTACCCATCCATTACTTGCCTTTAATAGCCAGGGAGACATACCGGTAATTGCAAAATTCAAAGTGCAAAATTTTTTATCCCTTGCTCGTCCTTTTTCTGACTGGGGCCGTGATCTTCGTCATCATCTATTGTATCTTTCATTTTTTCAATTTTCATTTTGCATTTTGCATTTATACTTTTTAGCTTATGCTCTCCCTGGCTCTATCCCTTCATATTATGAAGGACAAACTACTCAACATTGCAAGGATTATCATCTCCCTTCTTCTCCTTCTATTTCTCTTCAAAAGAATGGATTTGAGAGCTGTCATCCCCTTGATGAAAGGAGCCGACATTCCTCTCCTTATGCTCTCGTTTTCCGGCTACATACTACTTCTCGTCTTCTCTGCGGTGAGATGGTGGTGGCTCCTGACCGTTCAGGGGGTGAGACTCTCATTTATACGGGTGCTCGGTTACTATCTCATCGGAATGTTCTTCAATAACTTTCTACCTCCCACCGTGGGCGGTGGTGCCGCAAGGGCGATCTACGCGGGAAGGGATACGGGTAAGAACAAAGAGTCTTTTGCATCTATGACCTGTGAACTCGCGCTCGGATTTATCGGACTGTTCATATTTGTAACTGTCCTACTTCTCTTCTATCTCGGGATAAGGGAAGGGAAAATACTATTTCTCGTATTTCTCTGCGGAGGTTCCGTACTCATCTTTCTTTTCTGCCTCTTCCTCTCTCCCCATATGGCGAGGAGATTGGAGCGGCCGATAAGAAGAATTAAACTGTGGGGTATGGGGGAAAAGATATTCGATTTTTACAGCGCCATCCGCATCTACAGAAGCAGGAAAATGGCGTTATTTGTCGGCATTCTTCTGTCGCTCGGCGTTCAGATATCCGTTGGTGTGGAAAACTTCTTCATCGGGAAGGCGTTGGGGCTTGAACTCGGTCTTCTCCCCTGCATGGTTTTTCCATCCATAGTGGGTGTGATAACTATACTGCCCTCGATTGGTGGGTTGGGGATAAGGGAAGTCTCTTATGTATATTTCTTCAATCTGGTGGGGATAACGAAGGAGGCATCTTTTTCTCTCTCTCTGCTCTTCTATATCGTTGGCGTAATTGGAAGCCTACCGGGTGCGGTGCTCTTCCCCCTGATGAAAAGGTTTAGAAATGAGGATATCCCGTAATGAGTACATCTCCTCCAACCTTCTTAACGCGAGTGTATTTTACATCTAATGCATCCTCAAGTGATCGAATACCGAGGTCTCCCACAGATGGTATGCCGCTCTCGCCGAATATCTTCGCGCCTATGAATACATAAAATTTGTCGACCAGTCTCTTCTTTAGAAAAGATGTGTATACATCTCTGCCGCCCTCAACAAGTATGCTTGTAATATTTCTCCTTCCCGCTTCCCTCAGGAGTGCCCCTATATCTACCCTGTTCATCTCGTCACCATCCAATTGCCATACTTCTGCATTTATTCTTCTCTTTTGAGAAGAGGTGGTTGCAACTATACATCCCTCCCCCAGTACCCTCGCATCCCCTGGAATACGAAAATCTGAGTCCAGCACAATTCTCTTTGGACTCTTACCTCTCGTAAGTCTCGTGGTGAGCAGCGGGTCGTCCACGAAAATTGTATTTATCCCAACGAGAACTGCATCGACCGACGCACGGAGTCGGTGCACGAACCTCCTTCCTTCCTCACCCGTTATCCATTTGGATTGGCATGTTCCCGTGGCGATCTTTCCATCCAGTGTAATCGCCGCCTTCAGAATAACGAAAGGTTCTTTGGTTGTTATAAATTTGTTGTATATCTCATTCAGCTCGATTGCTTCCCTCTCACACAGACCGACCTCCACATCTACTCCCGCCTCCGATAATTTCTTTATTCCCCTGCCGTTTACTATCGGGTTTGGATCGGGAGTTGCTATAAATACCTTTCTTATACCCTCTCTGATTATTGTATCTACACACGGTGGGGTTGCACCGAAGTGCACGCAGGGTTCAAGGCTAACGAAGAGAGTGGCGTTCCTTGCCATACTGCCGGCTTCTTTTATCGCCATATGCTCCGCATGGGGTTCTCCTTTCCTACTGTGAAATCCCCTACCAACTATTTTCCCGTCCTTCAGCAAAACTGCCCCCACCATGGGATTGGGTGATGTAGTTCCCCTCCCCTTCTTCGCCAATGTGAGTGCATATCGCATGTATTGAATGGGCTCCATAGTCAATTGTCAATTGAAAATTGTCAATTATCAATCGTCAATTGCACACTTCCTCCCTGCATAACCAGGATGTCCCCGAGGGTGCGCGGTTTTAATGTATTTATGAACTTCCTCATTATTTCCGAGACGGTCCTCGTATCGTCCATAGCCCTGTGTGTCGGGAGGGATTTCACCCCCAGTCTCCTCGCCAGATATTCGAGTGTGTTTGATTTAAAACTAAATTTTCTCCTCGCGATGGTAAGTGTATCCAGAACGAGGTTATCTATGGGAGAGTTCAGTTCATTTATGAGAAACGAAAGGTCAAATGGTGCATTGTGAAAGACGAGTACCGTATTACGTATGAATGCCAAGAACTCGTCTTCAACCTCGGCAATGGAAGGTGCATCCGCAACCATTTCATCTGTGATTCCGTTTATGTATCTTGCCGCCCTGGGCAGGGGTAAGCCCGGATTTACAAGGGTTGAAAACTCCGCCAATACTGAAGAGAGTGTAAATTTGACGATACCTATCTCGCATATCCTGTCCCCGAGATACGGATATAGCCCCGTGGTTTCAAGGTCAACCCCGGAAAATATCACCTTGTCTACGGCGACCGTGTACATATCAATCACACTATATCTGTCTGAAATCTCACATCTCCTCGAGCATTCTCTGTGCGAGGGTATCATATGGATGAAGTTCTAGCCACCTCTTAAGCACCTCTTCCGCTATTTCACTCTTTTGAGCTTGCATGAGAAATCCAACCACATTCCCCGTGAGCTCCGGGCTCACCATTACGGAATCTCGCAGGTCGAAAAACTTCAGGGAATCGCCTGTCTCATAATACAGCGATATCAAACCCGACACACCGGCGGGATTTTTGGGGTCCAATCTCTGCGCCTTTTTGAAATACTTGCTCGCCGCGGGGTAATCGCCCTCGTCGAGTTTCATTTCTCCCGCCATATACAGGGAGAACGGGTCTGGCTTTTGTTCCACCGTTTCAAGAAGAGCCTCCCTCAGCTTGAGGGTATCTCCCTGCTTTCGATACAAATTGATAATCATCTGGTCAAAGGGAATTCCCTCCGTTCTAAATTTTTTGCCCATCTCGTAACACTCAATCGCCCTGTCTGTGTCTCCCCTCTTCTGGTGCTCCATTCCAAGTGAAAAGAGGCACACGGAATAGTTGGAGAGGAGTTTCCTCACATTTTCGTCTATATAGACCGACTTATTGAATACGGACCTGTACCTGTACACCTGAAACACCAGACTGTCTGATTTCGCAAGATCAAAATGGGGGCCTCCCTTCTGTGGGACGATCTTTCTCACCAATCCCTCCATTGACAGATAGGGTTCCCACGCCACAGTATTGTCTCGCGATACCGTGGTGGCAAAGTATATGGGAAATTTTCCCTCGTATCCACCCCCCATCAGAAGTTCCACAAATTCATCTTCTGGCAGGAGATATTCCTTGGGCAATCTAACCCAGAAGGTGCTGGGAAGTATCCACTCCCCGGTTGGTTTTCTTCTGAGGTAATACTGGGGTGGGATAATCTCCATATCCCTCGGGAAGAGTCGCCTGTATTTGGGGGGAAGTGTCTCCTTCTTTATGGGCATAAACACCTTCTTCTCGAAGCTCCTTCCCAAACTCAAGGTAGCTATATCCCTCACGGCGAAGTCCTTCACAAAAAGTATTTTATCCCGCCGTATCTCCCCGTTCTTCACCACTGGATGGGGCATGAGGTTCTCAATTTCAAAATCTGTAAATGATATGGGGACTCCCATATCGTTCTTCAATTGCTTGATATACCAGTCGGTATTTATGAGCGATAGATTTGCAATTCTCACATCGAGTCTCGTCCTCTTAACTGCCTGAGCGAACCACAGAGGAAATGTATCGTTATCTCCGTTTGTATAGAGCACCGCGTCTCTCTCACAGGAGACGAGCATATTGTATCCATAATCGTCCGGTAAATAATTCGCATGTCTATTTGCGGGTGATGAGAAGTTTGATACGAGTGGAATTATCCCCACTACGGCAGCCAGGGGAATGGAGAACTTTATCCACTTTTTCATCTTTCCAAACATCTCAAATATTCCAAACCCAATAAAGAAACCAAACATTACAAAAGAGGGTCCAAAGAAGTAGAACCTCTCTCTCACCTCTCTTGGCCGATGGAACGGATTGGGATCCGATGGTGAGAACCTGAAGTTCGTATACAGCATCAGCCCGGCACCTGCGAAGAAAAACGCCGTGAAGAACAGCCAGAAGTAACCCTTATCCCTCTTATACATTGAATACATGCCGAGAATACCGAGGAGGGTTATGCCGGTCGTACCCAGTGCAGAAAGCACCCGAATGACCTCTCGCGTTGTCGTGTGCAGTATAATAGCCTCCCTCGGCCATGGTACAAACTGCCAAGTGAAATACCTGAAGTAGAACATAAGCTGCCAGAATAGTGCGACGGGCAGAGAATAATGCGTCTCCATAGCCGTCTTCCTCGGGAACATCTGGGCGGACATCGCCGACGGACCGTATTGCTTTCTTGAAAATGCATCCCACAGTTTTCCCAGGGTGGTGGGTGCGGTCTCGTTTATCATGGGATGGAGACGCGCCCTCACCATGAGGTAGAAAAGGGTTGTGAAACCTACGAGAATAATACATACGATGAGTCCTTTTAAGAGCGGCGATCGTATTGTCTTTATATTCGGAAGGAACGCCAGAAGAATAATAGCGGTGACCATTCCCACCGCGAACGAGTAATCCTCACCCAGGGGACCCTTGAGTACCATAAGCAATACAACTATCAAGAACCACGCCACGAGGGCGCCAATTATTACATTCCTCTTGTTCCTCAGGTGCTCCCGGTTGACGATCATAACAAAGATAAGTATGCCGGGTCCCGCGAGAAGGGGTATAAGGTGTATACCAATGGATAGGGCAAAAAGATAAGCTATAAGTATTATCATCCTTCCCGAGTTCGCCTCACCGAGATGATGCCTCCAGAGAAACGCGAGCCAGAGGGATAAAACGAACACGAATGTTGCCGGGCCATATGCCTCAGCCTCCACCGCATTCCACCACGGAGTGAATGAAAACGCCGCAACCGATGCACTGCAGAATCCGAGAGAATATATAATTACCTTATCGAGTCTCTTCTTCGGCTGCTTCCACTCGCACAGGATGGTTATCACCATAAGAAAGAGGAGTGCTGTCGCAATGGCACAGGACAGCGATGAAAATAAATTCATACTGAATGCGGGATCGCTACCAAACGGAAGAAATGAAAACAGTCTTCTTATGAGGACATGAAGCGGTGAGCCGGGAGGATGGGGTACCCCAAGGGTGTACCCACAGGCAAGATATTCTGACGCGTCCCAGAAGGAGGCAGTCGGTTGCATTGTGTAGAGGTAAAAGCCAAACACAAACACAAATACCAGGAAGAAGGCCCACAATCTTTCGCTATTTTTCATACATCCCCCCGTAATCATATCAAAAACCAAATATCAAAATTAACCACAAAGGCACTAAGACACAAAGTTCACAAAGAATTGACAATTGACAATCGAAAATTGTAAATTGAAATTGGTGTCTTTGTGTCTTGCCTGCCTGACGGTAGGCAGGGTGGTAAATTCTTTTTAGAACTTTTTGATTTTTAATCTGTCCATACGGATCCCGCGGATAATTTTACATTTTGCTATTTGATATTTGATTTTTCTACGGTTTGTATTCCAACTACCTATCCTGGTGTGTAGTTACAGAAGGAGTTTCTTCAATTCTTCTTTCAAGTTTTCCCTCGTGATGTTCGTCCTGAGTTCCCTGTCAACTGCTATGGATATTCTTCTTGTCTCCTCCGATATCACGATTGATACGGCATCGGTCTCTTCCGCAATACCGAGCGCGGCACGATGACGCGTACCCATCGTATGCGGTAAATTTGGACTGTCTGAGAGCGGTAGAATACAGGCTGCCGCCACAATGGTGTTACCCCTTATTATTACAGCACCGTCGTGCAAGGGGGAATACGGAGTAAATATCGTCGATATGAGGTCACTTTTAAGCTTCGCATCGAGTGGTATGCCCGTGTCAATATAATTCTTAAGTCCCATTTCTCTTTCTATCACAATAAGTCCACCTATTCCCTTCTCTGACAGTTCTATCGCGCCATTGGCAATCTCCACAACTATATCCTCTCCCTCTCTTATAAACGCCCTTATGAACCTGGTCTTACCGAGTGAGGCAAGCGCATTCCTTATCTCGGGCTGAAAGAGTATCACAAAGGCGACAATCCACGCAGTCTTGAGACCGCTCATAATCCAGGAAAATCCCTGCAGATTTAGGAAATCGGCAATGAATGCCAGAAAGAATATCATTATGAGACCCGCCATCATCTGAAGCGCCCTCGTACCCTTTATGAATCTCAGGAAGTAATAGATAATTATACCTATTACGAGTATATCAATGATATCTGTGAATGTAAAATGAAGAAAACCCATATTGACAATTGACGATTTACTATTGACGATTTACTATTGACAGCAGTTCCTCGAGTCTCATCCTCAATTTCCGCAGTGCAACCCCCCTGTGACTGACTTTATTTTTTCTCTCGAAAGACAGCTCTGCAAAGGTTTTGCCGATCTGAGGGAGCATGAATATTGAGTCGTAACCAAACCCCCCGCTACCAACTTCTTTTTCTGTTATATAACCCTCAACAATCCCCTCAAACACCTCTCTTCTGTCGGCATCAACAACGAGTGCCATACAGCATATAAACCTCGCAGTCCTTTTCTCGAAAGGAATACCTTCAAGGGCGGCGAGAAGTTTCTTTCGATTTTCATCGTATGTGGCTTTCTCTCCCGCAAATCTCGCGGAATGTACCCCGGGAGCTCCATCCAATACATCCACGAAAAGGCCCGTATCATCGGCAATACACCATCCCCCAGTAACATCATGGACAGAAGACGCCTTCTTCATCGCATTTTCCGCCAGGGTGTTGCCATCCTCCTCAATAGGTGGAATAAAAGGACAATCTAAAAGCGAACGAATCTCGATGGGAAGCCCATCAAGTATCACCTTTATTTCCCCGACCTTATCTCTATTCCTCGAGGAGATAACCACCTCGACCATAACGGATACCCCCTATTTCTTCTCAACTATAAATGCATCCGGGTAATTTTTTCTGATTCTATCCCTTGCTCTTTCTGCGTACATCCTTTCTTTATACTTTCCCGCTCTGACCTTGTAATAGGGATCGACTATCTCTATAAAAATCTCCTCCGACAGCTTCTCTTTTGCCTCAAGTCTGCACTTGCTGGCATTTTCATATTTCAAGTACGCACCTATCTGTACGGTGAACCCATAAGATACTTCTCTTTTAATCTCCGAGGTCTCGGCAAGTTCTATCTCTACCTTGGGGACAGTGGATACCACCTCCATATCCACGGTATCTGTTTCCCCCTTTTCCGCCTCTTCATCGGGAATTATCTCTATGATGGGTGCTGTCTCTTTAACAGAGCAGGAAAGCAGACATAACGAGAATATAAGGAATTGCCCTAATAAGCCACGCATGTAACCCCCTAATCAATTGTCAATCGTTTACCCTGCCTGCCCTGTAGCGTTAGTATACAGGGTGAAATGCGAACTTGTGAGCTATTTCATCAGGGTCAATCGTGAGTTTTCTCTATGAACATCCTCACTATTCGCAGGAGGTCTTCTTCTCCGTAAAATTCTATTTGAATCTTTCCCCTTTTCTTGCTTTTTGTTATTCTCACGGGATTACCAACGCACTGGGAGAGTTCATCCTCCAAATCGGGATAAGGAGATGTTCTCTGTTTGGCAATCTTCTCGGTTTCCCTCACTGAGAGCCCCAATTCCGCTATGCGTTTCGCCACCCTTATCCTCTTCTTACCCGGTTTCAGCGATAGAAGTGCCCTGGCATGCCCCTCAGATAGCTTTCCGCTCCATATAAGATCCTTGATTTCCTCCTCAATAGTCAGAAGCCTCAGGGTATTTGTAACCGTTGTTCTCTCTTTTCCCACCCTTTTTGCAATTTCCTGATGAGAGAGTCCAAATTTTTTGATAAGTATTGTATACGCCTCTGCCGCTTCAAGGGGATTCAGGTCTTCCCTCTGTAGGTTTTCAATGAGTGCTAGTTCGAGCATTTCCCTATCAGATGCTTTTCTCACCACCGCCGGGATATACTTCAATCCGAGTTGCTTGGCTGCACTGAGTCTCCGCTCACCACATATAACCTCGTAACCGTCCCCCTTTGTCCTCACGATGATTGGTTCAAGCACCCCATTTTCCTTTATAGACGAGACGAGTTCGTCGAGAGACTCTACCCTCTTCCTCGGTTGATACGGATTATTTTCAATACGGTCAATCTCTATCTCAACGAAACCCCTTCTTGCCTCGGGAATAAGGGCATCGATACCTTTCCCCAATGCTTTTCTCGTCATAAACACTCCCCTTTACGATATTGAGTTATAAGGTAATTAGGTCACTTGGTCATTCCCGGGGTGTCAGGAGTAATGTCATTGCGAGGGATGTCATTGCGAGGCGAAGCCGAAGCAACCCCCGAAGCAATCTCCCCCTGACACAAGTTATTAGGTCATTAGACTATTGGGTTATTATGTTGTTGACCTGGTGACATAACGACATCGCGACGATACTACAATCTAAAATCTGTAATCTTCAATCTTTCAATCCTAAATCTCCAAATGGTCTATTGCTTTTATTCTACCACAGAATACATAAAAAGTCAAGTAAAAAATTAACCACAGAGGACACAGAGAACACGAAGTATCTTTAAAATAGTCTGTGCTTTCTCTCATTAAACTCAAGCAGACCTCAGGTGAGCTCAGGCAAGAAAAATATTAATGGCTCGACTGAGCGGCTCGGCTGAGCTCGCCGAAGGCTCGCCGAAGATGGACAATTTGAGCACATCTACCTGTCCATACGGATGCTGTGCATCGGTAGACAGGCAGAGAAGAATAAATATTGTTTCTCCGTGCTCTCTGTGGTTGAGAGACTTTTTCAGCAACTTCCAAAAAAAAACTTGACAAATCCCAAAATTTATGGTAAAATATATAAATTCGCGGGGATAATTCAGTGGTAGAATGCCTGCTTGCCAAGCAGGTCGTCGCGGGTTCAAGTCCCGTTCCCCGCTTTTTTAAATTTTTATATTGACAAAATTAAATTTTTGGTGTATAATAAATACACCAAATTATGAGTTAAGAAACCATTCACCCTGTGAAATAATTTATTTCACAGGGCAGGGATTGCACGAGATACAAACCATTAAGTTACCAAGTTATTTTCCAGCGTGTTCTTTAATTACTTAATTACCCAATAACCTAATTACTATCTTTGTTGTAAGGCCTTTCGTTTATCGTCCGTGTTATTCAATCGGTACCGTTCTTCGGGAAGCACTTATGCATAATCTGGAGTTATAGATATGCAGAAATGGACTGTAAGAATAGGCAGAAAGACCTTTACTGTGTCAAAATGGCAGATATTCGCCCTACTTCTGCCATTTATTTTTATCATCTGCCTCTCACTGTGGTCTTATGGAAACATCCTGTATTCTGTAATATTAAATGTGAACAAGTCTCTCCTGACCAAAAAGAGGGACAAATATATGGAGAAGATTACAGAAATTGACCACATGGTACAGAGTCTCGAAAGGAGATACTCAAAAATAGTTTTTCGGGACGAAACCTTGAGGTCTGCTTTAGATATCCCTTCACAGAAGGAAGCGAGAATGCTCGGAACGGGTGGCAGGTACCCACACGATGAGACAAACGGCGTGCTGGACAGGAAGGTGGTCACACTCGGTAAGAAACTGGAAAAGATGAGGAGAGAACAGGCGCTGGAGGTAAAGAGCCTTTCCGACCTCGAATTAAATCTAATAAGGTCGAGAGACCAACTTGAGCACACGCCATCTATCATGCCCACATGGGGAAGAATGACATCTGGCTTTGGATGGAGAAGGGACCCGTTTACGGGAAAAAGGCGTTTTCATAACGGTGTAGACATAGCAAACAAAAAAGGAACTCCGGTGGTGGCGACCGCATCAGGTGAGACAATCTATGTGGGCAGGATGGGTCATCTTGGAACCTGTGTAAAAATTAATCACGGTTACGGCTATACATCACTCTACGGGCATCTTAAAGGTGCCGTAGTAAAAACTGGGGACAGGGTGAAGAGGGGAGATATAATAGGATATATGGGTAATTCAGGAAGGTCAACAGGCCCTCATCTTCACTACACAGTACTTAAATATGGAAAGGATGTAAACCCTTTAGATTACATTTTGATGGCCAATATAATATACTGATACAGAATGTGACCTTCAGATGACAGAATGCAAAGACACATACAAAAATCTGAAATCTCTCCGCCATTGGGGATATTACTCTCCGTAGTATCGGGACTACTGTTGTTTTCCTCTTTTGTCTATTTTCCTTATCTCTCCTTTATATCTTTTATACCCCTGTTATTTCTCATAGATGCTTCTTCCCCCGCAAAACTCTTCTTTTACGGACTCCTGGCCGGTTTTACCCTTTATATCCCCCTGCTCTCGTTCGTACTGGTGATGGAGGTGCCGATCAGGTTTTATCTCTATCTCGGTGTATTTCTCCTCTGGCTGTATCTATCTCTGTATTACGGATTGTGGTGCAGTATTACAAAAATTATATTAGAGAGAAGCGGCAGTTTCGGCTGGATATCCTCCATCGTCCTCTTCGTCTCTCTCGAATTTTTGAGGTCGCTCACGAGGGAAATTGGGTTCCCGTGGGGTACCATTGGATACACACTCGTGCCGCAAAAATATCTCATCCAGATCGCAGATGTCACCGGCATCGCCGGTCTTTCATTTCTCGTTATCTTCACCAATGTCGTCTTATACAATTCCTTCAAAAGACCGGTTCTCATCATTCTCCCCATTCTCATATTCTCGGGCGTTATGGGTTATAGTAGATGTAGAATAGAATCGCTCCAGAAACTTCAATTTACAACCCGAAATCAAGGCACCAAAATCACCGTTTTGGTAGTTCAACCAAACATCTCGCCCGATATAAAAAGAAGGGTGGAGATGAATACAAGGAAAAGAGTGCTCAAAAAAGCCTCTCAAACGGAGCCACAAACCGATCTCATAGTATGGCCGGAATCAGCGCTGCCGGGTTACATGATCGAGGGAGGGGAACCCGAGAGAATAACGAGACAGATCGCCGATTCACTGCGAGTTCCCATTTTAATGGGTGGCTCGAGAATATCGTTTGAGGAAAAGAGAACGAAGGTGTATAACTCTGCATTTCTGGTGGAGCCCCACAAGGGCATTACGGAGTTTTATGACAAGATATACCTCGTGCCCTTCGGGGAGAGACTGCCATTAGACGAGTTCTTTCCCGCACTCCAAAAACTTGAATTTGGACAGGGAAGATTCTCACCGGGGGAGAGGAGAACACTCTTTACGGTAAATGGTATGAGGTTCGGCGTTCTCATCTGTTTCGAGTCAATATTCCCAAGACATGTGAGAAAACTCGTAAAGGAGGGAGCGGATTTTATGGTCAACATAACCGATGATTCCTGGTTTGGGAGAACATTTGGTCCATACGAACACGCGAGGATGGCCGTCTTAAGGGCTGTAGAAACGAGAAGGACATTCGTGAGATGTGGCAATACGGGAATATCCTATATTGCAACCCCGGAGGGAGAGATAAAACATAGAACGGAGTTGTTTGAGGAGGCGGTTATATCTGACGATATATATCCGGGCTCCACGGAAACACCCTATACAAAATATGGGGATGTGTTCTCGTATATAATGCTGATAATTGCAGTTATTTGTATTACAGGTGCAGTGTATGGTCGGCGAACCTCTCGCTACTGAAGAAAAATTAAATATCCCTGCCTGCCGGCAGGCAGGAAAATGCAAATTGTAAAAAATCAAAAATCCAGACTAAAGACCGAAGACTGAAGACATAAAACTAAAAATAAAAGGTCTTTGGTCTCAAGTCTGTAATCTTCTATTTAATATTTGGGACAACTTCTAAATTTTGATATCTAATTTTTAATTTTTGATTTTACTATATGGGGGACATATGCACTACGAATTTACTGTGTCCACGAAATCCAGTGAAGAACTCATCGATATCACCAATAATGTGGAGGAGGTTGTGCAGAAAAGCGACACGAGAGAAGGAGTATGTATCGTATACATTCCACACGCGACCGCCGGGATAATACTGAATGAGAGCGCGGACCCGAATATTAAGAGAGATTTTCTCTCGGCACTCGACAGGGTGATACCGAGACACGCCGGTTATTTGCACGACAGAATCGACAACAATGCGCACGCACATATAAAATCGGCAATCGTGGGGTCATCTGTAACCATACCCCTAAGCGATGGGCATCTGGGACTCGGCACCTGGCAGGCGGTAATGCTCTGTGAGTTCGATGGACCGAGGTCGAGAAGAAGGGTGGTAATCAAGATAATACCGGCATCTGCGTAGAGTCAGAAATCAATTTTTTTCTTGCGCGTGGAGTTGTAGAGATAACGAGGAGAGATATGAGTTCGGGGATGGCGTTATATCACGTGGAGCCACTCCTCGAGGAGAAAGTAGATTCTGCCGATGAGGAGGGAAATTCTCGCCATTACCGTATAACCGAATGAAGCACCGAACGCGACCATCAGAAACATCCTTCCAATCCTTGCCGATACACCAACTGCTCCCTTGTGCTGCGTTGAGAAGAAGAAATAGAGAAGTCCGGTCGCAACACCAACAATGAGGATTACATTGTTGATATTGTTCAGGGGGACTATTGTTGCCCTTGCCTGTGCAAGGGCGTTTGTCTGAAGGAATGTAACGAGATAATATCCCGATGTCATCCCAACGATGAAAGCCAGGGGCCACCTCGAGAGCCAACCGATTTTTGGAAAGAGACGAAGTAACATCAATATCCCAAGTGTAAGTGGTATCAATAATATGAGTCTGTGCTCCATAAAAAGTGGTCTGCCGAGATTGGGGAGCAGGACATTATACCACGAGTACATCGCCCAGTATCCGGCAGATACCCCCACAAAAAGATGCTCGGCGAACCTGTAGAAAGGATTATCCTTGTAGAGGAATGAAAATATACAGAGGGTCAGTAATGCCGCTATCCATATGCCTATCGTATGTATCATAATCCTAAAATAAAGGTCAAAAGGTCTGAAAGTCTAAAGGTCTAAGGATCTAAGAACTCCAATTTACGAAGCACGATCTACGAATCACGGTTAACGAGCTGAATTTTCTCACCTGGAATTACTCCTCTTTTTAAGGAAAAATATCGCATTCCCGAATACTATAAAAAATACTATTACCGCGTGAGCAAAAGATTGTGCGTCCATTCCGGCGGTAGCGAGACCGGGCAGTTTGATAAGTTGCTCGTATTCTGCCGCCCCCTTCATACCGCCCACAAGACCAACAAGTTGACCCGACTGAAGATAGGGATAGAAGGCGGGTGCCTGTACCGCAGTGCTCCCACAACCAACTTTCTTACCGTATCTTGCCTGTGCGATCATCACCCAGTGCCTCACCCCCGGATCGCCCGCAGAAAATGTCACTACGAGTTTGAATGGCTCTAAATTATCTATTCCGTTGAGTATCGGCAACTCATCGATATCCCTCCCGGTGTAATCCTGAGGGAAAACGTTCCTTAAGTCTGTTGATATACCCGAAATCACTACTATTCCCCCGGTCTTGTAACCGAGATTTACGAAATCCACCCCGTATTCCTTCCCGTATTCTTCTGCAGCCTTTTCGAGATTTGCCTCTCCCAATAAAACTCCCTGTGGCCACAACCCGAGGCTGACTATCTTCAGGTCTTCCCTGAAACACTGCCTGATAACTGACAGTGCCATGGGATCAAGTTCTGCCATAGATGCGGGGTCATAGTCAAAAGATAAGAAGACATATGAACCCGGGGCCAGGGACTCTATCTCTCTGTACAATCTCCTTGCGGGCTCGCTCACCTGTATTGCAAGTCCCACGGGAAAGAGAATAGCGATAATTACGACCACAGCGAGTATGGCAAATATAATTCGTCTATCTGTTTTGAGCAATTTATCAAGCATACAATCAATTGTCAATTGTCAATTGTCGATTTTCAATTTTCAATTGTATCATTCCCCTCCGAGGTATGTTCTCTCTATACCGAGTATGACGCGCAGGGAATACGAGACAGTACCCAGTGCTATGCCTATCATTATAGCACGCTGCCCCGCCATATTGGGATAAAACATGATCCATTCGGCAACAGTGGGAAGCTTGTTCCAAATTAAACTTCCGATGGGTACCCTCCCAAGCAT
>JGI24025J20009_10000739_pt1 | contig 25324 bp, 22 predicted proteins | sample Cruoilmetagenom3_FD_20009 | JGI IMG/M metagenome (IMG submission 20009) | reverse complement strand
ACACATCTCTCAATCGCCCTTCTCGACCCGGCATAAAACTCTGATGAAATTCATCTGTTATCCCATAAAAAATAGAAAATACTATTGCCGCTTTAACCCCGTAAGTTTTGCCAAACAAAGCGAACCGCCAAAATAAAAATAAAATTCCGTATTCGATAATATGTAAACTTTTAAAAAAAGCAAAACTCAACCAATAATTTTCGGTGATGGCCACTTTCTGTCGCGATGAACCATAAAAAATCAACGCCATCCAAATTAAGGCCGGCAAAAAGCGAAAAATTGTTTTCCAGGAAAATTTTCCTGTTTTAACTGCAATACTCACAATATTGTCTCAATTCAACCTTTTAACACATTCTTAATCTTGCCAACATAACAACAAATAGAATAACTAATTTTAAATTAATCTTAACGCGCTTAACAAACTTAACGCAATTTTAAAATTTTAAAACAATTTTAACAAACTTCCAGTTTCAAAATTATGTCGCGATCGTAGCAAGTTTTTTAGGTATGAAATATTTGTAGCGATCGTAACAAATATTTAACGGCGAAACTAAATCCGCTTTAAATCACCCATTAATTAGACTTTTTAATTAGACTTTAATCAAGCTGAAAACTATTAACTTGGTCTAATTCAAATCAAATTCACCTGATCTAAATTACTTGAAAGAAAATTTATATTTAATAAAATTTTTAATCACTTTTTTCAATGGCCAATTTGAAGAGGTGAAACTGAGCGGAACCTTAGGATGATTCAAAATTAAAGACCAAAAATTCTCTTCGTTCCCTTTTTTAAACCCACGATTTTCCTTTACCTCCTTTAACCAAGAAAGCGCCTCTCTCTCCATAATTCCAACTGCCACTTTTCCGCCACCAACTTTCTTGGGTCATCTCGATATATTTTGCCCTAACTATAGTTAAATAATAAAAATTATCAATTTGCTTATCTAATTGTTTAAGCCATGAATTAATGGGCAAAGGAGAAAACCAAACCGAGCGTTGAAAAAAACAAAAGCCCCAGTCTGACAATCTTCGCCTAATGCTGGCCCTAACACTGTTATGTTTCTGAGGAATATCAAAAAGCACAAATGTCCAATAGCCATCCCAAGGTTTTAAGATTGAATGTAATATTGATACGGGTTTCTGAACAAAGTTTAAGTTTTCGTTGAGAACACCTTTCTTTTCAAAATAATATTGGGACTTCCTTACTGCAGGAAATAGCCACTCTTCAAGAGAAGGAGGCGGATCATGGCGATCAAAATATTGGTTAAACAACATGTCCCATTCCCTTAAGAGAATTAAAATTTGAATTAGTTTTGGCTGTCTCTTTCTCATAAACTTTTTTTAATTCTAACCACGAAATAAAACTAATGTCAAAAACTTGTAGCGATCGTAACAAATATTTGACGGCTAGAATGTTCACCAATGTTATTAATTGTTATTAGTTGTTATTAATACAAATAGCTTGAATCAAACTATCCGAAAATCCTTATACGTCCTTGTTTTTCGCCAAGTATTCTTTGATTTTGGGCGCCAAAGGAACGACGCCGATCAAAATTGCGCCCGAAGCGATTAAACCGCCGGCAATCAAACCGCTCTTGCCACCCTTACTGCCATTCTTCTCATCCCCATTTTTCTTACCTGAATCGGCGGCTTCCTTTGCTTCACCCAAAACCTCGCCGCTAATTGTAGCTGATTGAGTGGCGGAAAGAGAAAGTGTTGGCTCTTTTTTTGTTTTTGTTGGTGCTGGAGTGGGTTTTTTTGTTGGCGTTAATGTTGACTTTTTTGCGGGAGTTGGAGTATCTGTTGGGCTTTTAGTTGGAGTGGAAGTTGGGATTGGGGTTGAGGTTGGCTCAACTAATTGCATTACCGGATTTAATTCTTGGTCATTATCCGATTCAACTTCCACTTCTTTAACCCAATCCTGATAATCAGAGTTTGTTAATTTAATAGTGTTTTTGCCAAAATGGCAATCGGTAGCGTCATTACAACGACAATTGGAACAGAAAGTTAAATCCCTCGGAGCATATCTGCTAATATAGACATCATTAATATAAATCTTGAAATTCTTGTTATCAATTTCTTCTCCACTTTCATTTTCGGGGCAATTAATTCTCAAAATTGCTTTGGCTGGAGTCGGAGTTGGCGAAGAAGGCGGCGGCGTGCTGGTGGGAATTGGAGTGCTAGTTGGTGTCGGAGTAACGGTTGGTGTTAGAGATGGGGTTGGAGAAGGCGAAGGGGTTGCCGTCGGCTCAATTAATTTCATCACTGGATTAACCTCATAAGGCTCGTCATCAGCGCTAATCGTTCTCGCTTCTGACCAATCTTGATAGCCAGTTTTTTTTAAACCTATCTCGTGTTCTCCAAAATTGCAGCTTACTTTTTTATCACGATCGCAAAAACAAATATCGCAAAATTTTAAAGTTTCGTCGTCTAGATGATGAATATAAAAACCATCAACATAAATTTTTACCCAGGAAAGTTCCTTACCATTTTCATCTTTGGATTTATTTATTTGATAAATTACTTTGTTTACAGCAAAACAAATTCTTGGGGGCAAGAAAAATAGAAAAAATATTAAAAAAATTGCGGGGAGAAAAATTTTCCATTTGGGCATTAAAAATCATGATATCATATTCCAGTTTTCAGGGTTATTTCTATCTCTATCCCACATTTTTGGATTCAATCGAATATATTCCCGAATTTTATTTAATGATTTTTCATTACAGATAATATGTTCATAATAATTGCGTTGAAATATTTTTTGTATCGGGCGGGGCGACCCCGCGTGTATCGGGCGGGGCGACCCCGCCCCTACCATGTTGTTAATATATTTTGTTGATTGATATTTAAAATATGCCACAATTTGCCCCAATGTAGGGGCGCGGTTTTCGCGCCCAATATCATTAATCACAATTATTCCGTGTAAATGGTTGGGCATGATGATATATTTATCCAATTCAACGTTTTTAAACCGTTTGGGTATTTTCAACCAAAATCGATTGATTATTTTGCCGGCCCCATTTAATTTCATTATTCCGTCAATAATTTCTCCAAATAAACATTGATGTTTTTGAACGCAAATGGTGATGAAATACCAGCCAGAGGATGAATAATCATATCCCATTAATCGAATTTGTTTGCGTTTAGGGAGAACTTTCATTAATTTTTTCGGTAGCTGGCAGCTCGGTCGATTGACAATTTGGAGTAGTAATCGCTCAATTTTTTATCCGGACCTTCCCAGGGATCATTAATAATATACTCGTCACCTTCCTTTCTTTTGATAACAACGAAATGGCCGTCGCCACCGATATTTAAGTGGACAATAACCGGCCGCCCCTGAGAAATTTCCTGATCAATAAATTTAAAGCGGTCGCCCGAAGAGTTAACAAGAGTAAAACCGCCTGGAGTCGGCCAGGGACGAAGCATATAGGCAGTATCAGAAAAAAAATAGGAAGCGTTGCTGCCAATTTCAAGGGGAGTGGTTTTTACACCATTTTTAGTATACAACATTGCCACGCTAGTAATTAAACAGCCCACTTCCCAAACCGGCATATCGGAATTACCAATTAGGGCGCCACCCCAGCGTTGATCCCGTTGATTGTAATACCAACCATCAGGGCTTGGTTGTGGTGGTAGCAAACCCCCACCCCGACTAAGAGCGAAAGAGCGCAAGGCGTTAAGTTCTGTTTTTGCCTGAACTAAAAGTCTTTGATATTTCTTCTCGTCGTTTTTAGTAACAAGCAATAATCTCTTTTTAGATTCCTTCTGCCGTTCAAGATCAGCTTTTTGGCTGGCTAACTGATTTTTTAAACTTTCCAGTTCTTTTTGTTTTTCTTCCTTTTTTACTTTCTGCTGATCATAATTGGAACGAATTTCTTCCATAGCTAATAATGTGCGGCGATCATTTGCTTGAATGGCCCGAAAATATTTGGTCCGCTGGAAAAAATCAGCAAAACTATGGGAAGAAAAAAGAAAATCCAAGAAAGAAATTCGCCCGGATTTATAAGTGGCTATCACCCGGTTAATAAAAAGCACTGATACTTCATTCAAGGAAGTGTCAAGAATGCCAATTCTTTTAGAGAGATCTTTTATTTGCGTTTCGAGAAAATTTATTTGGCCAAGAGTTTCACTAATTCTTAAGGCCGTCAATTTTATTTGCGAATCCATATACTGAATCTCGCCGCTCAGAGTTTTTCCTTCGCCGGTTTTTTGTTCAACAACTTTTCTTAGCCGGTTGATTTTTTTTTCTAAATCATCTTCTGATGATTGGGCAAAAAGGCAAAAAGGGGTAATGGCCAAACCAAAAAGTAAAATTAAAATCAAAAAGACTTTCGTTTTCATCGCCTAAGATAGCGGCGGGTGGCCAACCAAGCGGCAATCAAGCCCAAAAAAACACCGGCCGCCAACTCACCAAGGACACAAAAAAGAATTGGCTTTATTTCCCGAGGAATAACCGGAATCGGAGCAAAAAACCCGCCAATCTGCGCGCGCCAATAAAAAACAGCGCCTCCAACTAAAAGCACTCCTAACAAGGGTCCAACAAGGCCATAAAACATTCCCTCTAACAAAAAGGGCGCTTGGATATAAAAATTAGTCGCGCCCAGAGAACGAAGAACGCTAATTTCATTCCGATGAGCGGCAATTTTCATACCGATAATAACCATAATGATAATTAAAGAAACTAAGGNAAGAAAAGCGACCATAACTATCCCCCCGTTTCTAATCGCNCGCGCCCAAAAAGACAACCGTTCAACTACNTCTTTTTGGAAAACCACTTCNTCGACCAATTCGGTTTTTTGTTTAAAGAAGGCGGCAATTTGGGTCAAATAATCAGGATTAACCGCCGAAACTTCTANAGAGGCAGGCAGAATATCAGCTGTTACCATTTCCAAAAGCAAAGGATTATTTTCGTTTTGCTTCCGATAAATCTCCAGCGCTTTTTCCTTAGAAACAAATCGCACTTCCTTAACTCCCTCAAGCTCCGTTGTCTGTTGACGAAGTTGCTGGATTTTGGGCTCGGTTACTCCATCTCTCAAAAAAGCTGTTACCTCAGGCTTGCCTTCAAAGTAAGCCAATAAAGAAGAAAAGCCAAAAATCAAAACTATCAAAATTGTCGCCGCCAAAAAATTAAGCCACATTATTAACACTGCCGCCAAGCTTTGAAACGGTGACCGTCGGAGATGATGCCAAATAATCTTCCTAAGTCCCATTTTGACTTTTTTCTTACTCATACTTCCCTTTCTTTTTATCAAAAATCAACTTTCCTCCCTCTAGTTTAATCACCCTTTGGCAAGATGAATTAACAATGTCAAAATTATGAGTTGCCATAATAACTGTTGTTCCCTTTTCGTTTATTTTCTTTAGCAAGGACATTAATTCCCAACTGGTTTCGGGGTCAAGATTACCTGTTGGCTCGTCGGCCAAAAATACCTTAGGCCTAATTACCAAAGCCCGCGCTAAACAGGCCCGCTGTAATTCACCACCGGAAAGCTGGGCCGGAAAAAAATCAGCTCGCTCCTTTAACCCAACCAAATCCAACACATTTTCCAGCTTGCTTTGCCAATCAGTTTTATCACCGCCAATTACGTTCAAGCCAATAAGGATATTCTCCGCTAAAGTTTTATCGCTTAAAAGACGAAAATCTTGAAAAATCACTCCTATTTGACGGCGCAAATTAAGAATTTGTTTTTGTTTAAGTTTAGTTAAAGATTGCTTGTCAACCCAAACCTCTCCTTCAGTGGGCAAAAATTCTCCCAGAATCAAGCGAACGACAGTGCTTTTCCCCGCCCCTGATTTTCCAGTAATAAAAACAAACTCCCCCGGTTTTATTTTAAAGGAAACATTATCTAGGGCGGCAAAATCACCAAATTTTTTAGTTACTTTATCAAACTTAATCTTCATTATTTAAAGACCTTAATTTTTCCCACATCCATTAGCCAACCAGCTTTCTGGGCGGCAAATGTTTCTCCCCAAATCTGGACTTTATGCTCAATGAACAAATCAAGATCTAAAACCGAAGAGGTTAAGTAGGCCGTCTGTGATTCCCCTCCCTCCCTAACTAGCCGGTGAGTTCCCTCACCTTCAATACCGTTCTTTTGAATCACTCCAGTGGCCGTATCTTTAAAAACCTGATCGGCGCGTCCATAAGTTTTACCGCGTTCGACTTTCTCACCCTTTTCAGGAGCTAATTTAATCGACCCGCCGCCAGCTCCCCTTCTTGCCTGCAATTTCACTAAACCCCAGCCGCTGGTTACCCCCAAAGCAACAATTAAAATCACTCCGGCAACAACTCTCCAATTTATTTTTTTCTCCTTTGGCTCGAAAGGTTTAACAATATTTTCTTCCATATATATTAATATATTAACAATTTCTAAAATTCTTGCAACTTTAACTCCGCTTCGACAAATTTCTCCAAATTGCCATCTAGAACCGCCGCGGGGTCATTACTCTCGTAATTAGTGCGCAAATCTTTAACCAGTTTATAGGGGTAAAGAACGTAAGACCTAATCTGTTTTCCCCAGGTCGGCAAAGGATTTTTTCCTTTAAGTCGGGCCTGTTCCACTCGTTGTTTATCTTGCTCAATTTCCCAAAGTTTAGCCGCCAACATTTGCATGGCAATCTTTCTATTTTGCTTTTGATAACGCTGAGATTGGCAGCTGACAACGATACCTGTTAGTTTATGTTTAATTCTTACTGCTGTTTCAACCTTGTTGACATTTTGTCCACCATGGCCACCGGATCTAAAAGTTTCCAACTCAATTTCATCGGGATTAATTTCGATTTCCGCCGCGTCTTCAATAACCGGCAAAACTTCGACTTTGGCGAAAGAGGTTTGCCTTAAATTCTGCGCATTAAAAGGAGAAATCCTCACCAGGCGATGAACCCCTGTTTCGCGCTTGAGATACCCATAACTACACCAACCAACGATTTCCATTGTTACCGACTTCACTCCTGCCTCGTCACCGGCAATTAAATCAATTATGTTGGTTTTCCAACCTTGACGGCGAGCGTATCGTAAATACATCCGCTGAAGCATTGCCGTCCAATCCATCGCTTCTGTTCCGCCTTGACCGGCATAAATAGACAAAAGAGCATCATTGTGATCATATTCACCGGAAAGGAACGTCTTTAATTCAAACTCTGACAAACTTTTTTCCACATTATCAATTTCTTTACTCAAATCAGTCAAAATGTCCTGATCCTCACTATTTTCATTAACTAAATCAGATAGCTCCTCCAGTTGACGAATATCATTGGCCAGCTTTTTAATTGCCGCCAATTCTTTCTCCACTTCGCTTATCTGCGTCATTATTTTTTGGGCTCGAGCCCGATCGTCCCACAAACGGGGATCCTGACCAAGTTTTTTTAACTTCTCTTGTTTTTTAATTAAACTCTTAATATCTAATTTGTTTTTAATGGCATCAAACCGCTCTTTAAGCGCCAAAATCCTTTTCATTTCTCCTCCTTCAACAAATCATCACAAATTTGTTGAATAATTTCTCTTCTAATTTGTTTTTCTTGTTTTTTGGGAAATCCACCAATTTCTTCCGTCGCTTGCTGGATAGTTGTTTTTATCTGCTGCGCCACTTCCGTTTGTTCAATCACTTGACTACTTTTCTTCGAAAACTCGCTGGTTGCTCCGCCAAGCTGTTCCTTTACTTTCTCGGGCAATAGGCGATTTATTTTCTCGCCCAAAATACGGAAATTCTCACCCGTTTGTCGCTCTTCATCGGTAGATTCCGACTTTACCTGACCCCTGCCGATCTGTTCAACTGCCGCTCGCGATGAAAGACGCCAAATAAGAGCAGCGCAGATTAGCAAAAAGCCCCCCACCCTTAACCACTGTTGCCGTTCATTTCTGATCTCTTTAATCATATTTTAATTTTACCACTCTATATCTTGCCCCTCTTGTTTTGCCTGCTTTGATTATAAAACCTTTTTTCTGAAGTTGCCCTAAATCATAGTGCAAAGTTTTGCAATTTACGGCCAGAAATCTCCTGGAAATAAAATCAAAGGAACAGTAGGGATGATCTCTGATTATCTCCAAAATTTCCCGCCGGCGCGGTAAAAGAAAATCTTCCGGCAATTCCTCTGTTTTTCCACTCAATTTATTGAGAACTAACTTTGCTTGCTCAACCAATGATTTCAAAAAAAACTCTACCAAAAAAGTCGTGTCACCGGATGGCTCCAGGGCCTGATAATAGTTCTCCCTGTTTTTGTCGATTATTTCTTCAATCGAAACCAAACCTCTAAAAGCATAGTCTCCATTATTCATAATATAAGCAGAAATTAATCTTCCTGTCCGACCGTTGCCGTCAGCAAAAGGATGAATTTTTTCAAAAAGAAATTGTAAAATAGCCGCCCTTATTGGAACTTCGTATTTTAGGTTCTTGTTAAGTTGAATAAATTCCTCCATCAATTTCGGCAACCGAAAAGGAGCCGGAGCAAAATAAATCACCACTCCCGCTTGGTTAAAAATTGCCCAGGGTTCAATTCGCCACTTACCCGCCTGGGCAGAAATACTTTTCATCACCATCTGGTGCATCTTCCTAATAAGGCCCAAATTCAACTTTTTGGGAACTCTCGAGCCATAGATATACCGGTAGGCCCTTAACAAATTAAAGATTTCCAATTTCTTAAGATCGGCGGGTTTTTTTGTTCTTGAAGCAAATTTCATTTTCTCTAAGCTCAAAGGATTACCTTCAACCCTTGCGGAAAAAAGAGCGCTTTTTAAAAGTGACTCCCGACGCAAATTTTCTTCAATATGAGGCAGAACCTTAACCTGGCTAAAAAAAACTTTTAAAGCCCCAAGCTCGATCAGCAATTTTCTTATTTCTTGAGTCTCTTTAAATTTATACCTCAACATTTTAGAAGATATTAGACAATATGAGAATATCTTAGAATAATTTAAGAATTTAGTCAACTACTCTAACCATATTTCGGATAGCAGCACTTTTTGTACTTTTTGCCACTCCCGCATGGGCAAGGATCATTACGGCCAGGGTGGAGTTGTCCGGAAACAACCGGTTTAGCTTTAGAGGCAGATTTGCTGGGGCCAGCGGCTTGGTTATCAACGGCGCCGGGAACAAACATTTCTCCTCTTGCCTCAACTTTTTGGGCCGAGGCAACAGTTGGTTGCTTCTGGATCTCAACTCGAAAAATTCGCCGCGCTAAATGAAAATTAATTTTAGCCAGCAACTCCTGAAACATTTGATAACTCTCTTTCCGATATTCAACTAAGGGATCCCGTTGACCATAACCCCTAAGTCGCACTCCTTCCTTTAAAGTCTCAAGGGCAGTGAGGTGGTCAACCCAAAGATGATCAATGGTATAAAGTAAAACCGACTTCTCAATTTCCCGGCAAACCTCAGCGCCCAAATTTTCCCGGCGAAGCTGATAAAACACTTGAACAACGTCTTTTAATCTTGCCGTTGCTTCCTCCTGTGATGAATCTTTAATTTTCTTCTCCAGTTTTTCTCTTTCTTCTTTATCTTCAATGGGAATAATTTCGGTGAATCCCATAATAGCTTTCGAACTAATTGGTTTGACCGTTTGCGAATCAAGGCTGGCGGCGACGATAATTTCTATTTCTTTTCCAATTCTCTCAAGAATTTTTTCTTTTAATTGCGCCGGATTTTTTTGATAATCATCAAGGACTTCCCGTCGTTGATGATAAATAATCCCCCGTTGTTTATTGACTATGTCGTCAAATTCGACCAAACTTTTACGAATGTCAAAATTAAAGCCCTCAATTTTAACCTGAATCTGTTCAATCATTTTACTGACCATAGAGTGGCTAATCGGCGTATTTTCGGGCATTTTTAATTTAGTCATCATGGAGGCAATTTTCTCGCCACCAAAAATCCGCATTAAATCATCTTCCAGAGAAACGAAAAATTTGGACCCACCTGGATCGCCCTGACGGCCAGCCCGCCCCCGAAGCTGGTTATCAATTCGTCTTGCCTCATGTCTTTCGGTGCCAATCACATAAAGTCCTCCCAATTTAATTACCGTATTGTGCTCCTTTTGCCATTTTTTATATGCCTCTTTATATTTTGAAATTTGTAATTTGGATTTTGAAATTTTCTTAGGTGGTTCTCCTCCTAGGATAATATCCACCCCCCTGCCGGCCATATTAGTGGCCACCGTCACTGCTTTTAACTTGCCTGCTTGCGCCAAAATTCCTGCCTCTTTAGCATGATGTTTAGCGTTCAGAATTTGATGGGGAATTCCCTTTTTCTTTAAAAAGTGACCAATCATTTCGTTTTTTTCAATCGAAGTGGTTCCTACCAAAACTGGTTGGCCTCGCTGGTGGGATTTTTCTATTTCGGCCATCACTGCTGCATATTTAGCCCGCTGGGTCTTGTAAATAACATCAGGTTGATTATTTCTAATAATGGGTTTATTGGTGGGAATAACTACCGTTTCGCAGTTGTAGATTTTTCTAAATTCCTCTGCTTCGGTTGCGGCCGTTCCCGTCATTCCCGAAAGGACGTCGTACATCCGAAAGTAATTCTGAAAAGTAACTGTGGCCCAGGTTTTTGACTCTTTTTGAATAGCCACTCCTTCTTTGGCTTCAACCGCCTGGTGAAGGCCATCGGACCAACGGCGGCCATGCATTAAGCGACCAGTAAATTCATCAACAATAATCACCTGGTTATCTTTAACAATGTAATCTCTGTCTTTTTGAAATAAAGTAACGGCCTTAAGAGCATTTTCAATATAATGAATTGAATCAAAGTCTTTTTCATAAAGATTATCCACTCCCAACGTCCTCTCCACTTTGCGAATGCCGTACTCAGTAAGCATGGCTGTTTTTGCTTTTTCGTCAATGGCGTAATCAGTACTTGACTGAAGCCCGGAGGCCAATTTAGCAAAACGATAATACTTTTCTGTCGGTTCTTGTTGGGGAGAAGAAATAATCAAAGGCGTTCTTGCTTCATCAATAAGAGCAAAATCAACTTCATCGACAATGGCAAAAAAATGTTCTCGCTGGGCTATCTCCGATAAATTTTGGGTCATATTGCCCCGCAAATAATCAAAACCGAACTCATTATTGGTGCCGTAGGTAATGTCCGATTGATAGGCCAATTTTCTTGCCGCCGGTTTCAAATGAGATAACCTTTCGTCCTCTGTTGAAATTTCAAATCTCGAGTCATAAATAAAAGATTGATAGGGAATAATACAACCAACCGAAAGTCCAAGAAAGTGAAAAATTGGCCCCATCCAGCCACAATCACGGCGGGCCAAATAATCATTAACTGTTACCAAATGGGCCCCTTTCCCTTCTAAAGCGCGCAGATAAAGGGCCGGGGTGGCAGAAAGAGTTTTTCCTTCGCCGGTTTTTTGTTCAACAACTTTTCCCTCCCAGAGAGAAAGCGCCGCCATTAGCTGAACGTCGTAATGACGCTGGCCAATTGTTCTTTTTGCCGCCTCCCGAACAACGGCAAAGGCCTCGGGCAAAATCTCGTGAGGGTTAACGCCGTCAGCAATCTTGTTTTTAAACTCTTCTGTTTTCTGGGATAATTTCTTATCGGAAAGCTTGCTGATTTTTTCTTCAAAAGAATTGATTTGTTCCACGACACCCCGAAGCCGTTTCAATTCTTTCTCATTATAATCAAAAAGTTTTTTGACAAAGTTAAACATAAGAAGATTATACAATAATTCTGTCTTTGCCCACCCATTTTCTTAAAACTTCCGGCACTATCACCGAGCCGTCTTTTTGCTGGTAATTCTCTAAAATGGCAATTATTGTTCTCCCAATCGCATAGACAGTACCGTTAAGAATATGAAGATAATTTTTAACGTTTCCGTCGCTAAATTTAATTCCTAACCGCCGCGCCTGATAATCGGTACAATTGCTGCAAGAATGAGTTTCCCGGTATTTATTTTGCCCCGGCATCCAAGTTTCTAGGTCATATCTCCTGGCTTGCGGTTGAGCTAAATCCCCAGTACACATTTTCACTATTCGATAAGAAAGTTTTAAAGCCCTCATTAATTTTTCTTCCAAAGAAACTAAATACTCGTGTTCTTTGTCCGAATCTTTGGGATTAACGAAAGAAACCATTTCTACTTTATCAAATTGGTGCACTCTTAAAATTCCCCGAGTGTCCTTGCCGTAAGTGCCGGCTTCCCGCCGAAAACAAGAAGAAAAACCAACATAACGTCTTGGCAAATCTTTCGCTTCAAAAACTTCACCGGAATGTCTCGCCACCAAAGAATGCTCTGCTGTAGCAACTAAAACTAAATCGTCTTTATCTAAAATATACATATCATTCCAACCGCCATGCTCCCCATAACCAAGCCCCGCTTCCATCTTTTTTTTAATCATTACTGGAGGAATGACGGGAACAAACCCTTCTTTAATTAGGGTTTCTAGGGCAAACTGAACTAAAGCAAATTCTAATAAAACTGCGTCACTTGTTAAATAACCAAATCTCGATCCGGAAACCTTACTTGCCCTTTTAACATCGATTAATCCTAAATTTTCACCTATTTCCAAGTGATCTTTAGGTTTAAAATCAAATTTAGTTGGCTCGCGCCACTTTCTAACCACTAGGTTTTCGCTTTCATCTTTGCCAACTGGGACATCACCAGCCGGCAAATTAGGAATTACCATTAAGGCTTCTTGCCATTCTTCTTTTACCTCGGACAGTTTTTTTTCTAATTTCTTTATTTCTTCTCTGAACTCCTTGCCTTTTTTAAGTTTATCTTCCGAGGGTTTTCCCTTCGCCTTTTTAATCTCATCAGTTAATTCATTTCTTTGCTTCCGAAGTTTTTCTACTTTCCGGAGAAGATCCCGCCATCTTTTATCAATTTCAAACCATTGGTCAACCAGTTTGGGATCCAAACCCCTATCTCTGGCTCCCTTCTTAACTTTATCTGTATTTTCTCGAATATAATTAGGATCAAGCATTTTTATAGCTCCATATCTTTACTAATATCCTGCATCGCTTTAAGACAAATACCGACAAATTCTTGTAAAGGAATGCCTAGTTTTTTCTCGCACATCTTAATATCTTCCCTTCTTGTTCCGGCGGCAAACTTCTTTTGGGGAAACTTTTTCAACACTGATTCAACACCAACACTGGCTAATTTTTTGTCCGGCCGCACCAAGGCGCAAGCAACGATTAAACCAGTTAAACTATCGCAAGTAAACAAGGCCCAATCCATCAGCGACTTTGGCTTAACTCCAGTGTTACTCCAGTTATGAGCGGCAATAGCGTGCAAAATATCTTCAGATAATTTTATTCCTTCCTTTTCAAGAATCCCACCCACTAAAAGGCCATGCTTTTCAGCAGGAATATCGTCGCGATAATCTAAATCATGCACTAAACCAGCCACAGCCCAATCATCTTCATTCTCTGCTCCCAATTTTTTGGCCAATTCTCTCATACAAGCCTCCACTGCCAACATATGTTTAATAATGTTTTTATTCTCAACTTGTTCATCAAGAATTGACAATAATTTTTCCCGTTCAATCATGTTTTTTATTTTATTTTTTATACCTTAAAGTCGGAAACAAAGTTCCTTCTCTAGCGCTTATTCCTTCAAAAGTCCAAAATACCCTTTCGCTTTGGCCATAACCGGAAGTTGGCGGCATTCCATACTCCAACATTTCCACAAAATCGGTGTCCAGCATCTGCGATTCCTCATCGCCCTTGTCCCTTGCCGACTGTTGTTCTTTAAATCTTTCCAGCTGGTCAACCGGGTCATTGAGCTCCGAATAACCGTTCCCTAATTCCCTGCCGGCAATAATAACATGAAACCTTTCCGTCAATCTCGGGTCCTCTTTTTTTGATTTTGCCAAAGGAGAAATAAACTTGGGTTCATTAACCAAAAAGGCGGGCCCGGAAATTCCCTTACGCAAAATCTTCCACAAATTGTCTAATAACCTACTTTTGCTAATATCTCCCTTTAATTGAATACCGTGCTTTTTGATTACCCGCAACATTTCCTTTTCCGAAGAATTAAAAACATCAATGCTAAATTTTTTTCGCATTATTTCAACATAATCAATCTCTTTCCATTTGTTTGCCAAATCAAAATCATATTTCCCCATCTTAAATCTTGTTTTTCCGTATAGTTCCCGAGCGAGGTAAAGAAACAACTGCTTAACCAAATGCATATTGTCACGATAATTGGCATAAGCCCAATACCATTCAAGCTGATAATACTCCGGCAAGTGTTCATCGTCGATTCCCTCATTTCTGAAATTAGGCCCCAAGGTGTAAATTTTTTCAAATCCTCCACCAATCAATCTTTTTTGATACAATTCTGTTGAAATTCTTAAATAAAAGTCTTGGCCCAAGGCATTCATATGGGTTATAAAGGGCCTGGCGTCAGCCCCGCCCGTTTTATGCTCCAAAATTGGTGTCTCTATTTCAATAAACCCCTTACTTTTTATAAACTTGCGGCTTAATTCCCAAAATTTTGCCTTTCGTTCGAAAGTCGCCCGCACCGACGGGTTCATAATTAAATCCAAATATCTTTTTCTGTATCTTTCCTCTATATCTTTCAAACCATGCCATTTATCCGGCAATGGTCTAATGGCTTTAGATAAAAATTGAAAACTTCCAACGTCAACGCTAATTTCTCCCGCCTTCGTCTCGACTACTTTTCCCTCAACACCAATAAAATCGCCAATATCAAAATATTTAAGAATTTTATATTCTTTTTTGCCTAAATTTTCCTTCTGAAACCACAATTGAATTTTGCCCGTAGAGTCCACTAAATCAAAAAAACAAATTTTGCCGTGGCCGCGCATAGCCATAACTCTCCCCGCAAGAGCGACTTTCTTGCCCAAACTTTTCCTCGCCTGAACGTTAGTCTGTTTCCGTTGACAACGAGCCGGGTAGGGGTCAATACCTAATTCGCGAAGTTTTTTAACTTTTTCAATTCGTTGCTTTCTAATTGATTGGAGCCGCGCTTGAGCCATCTTGTTTAATTCTATCGTTTCCGGCAAAATTTAACAACTATTTAATTTCCAAAACATTATACTTCACTACCCCGCCAGGTGTTTCAATTGAAACCACATTGCCTACTTTTTTACCCATCAAGGCGGATCCAATCGGCGATTGATGAGAAACCTTACCGTTCAAAGGATCGGTTTCCCCATCCCCAACGACTTGCAGCTCTCGCTTTTCCCCATTAACCGCAACCACCACACAACTCCCTACTCCAATTTTATTCTTATTATTGTTTTTGGCGACTACAGCGCCGTCTAATTTGGAATCCAACTGTTCAATCTGCTGAGTAACAATAGTTACTGTCTCCCGCAATTGGTGGTAGGCCGAATTTTCCGCCAAATCACCTTCCTGGCGAGCCAACTCCATCTCTTTTACCAATTCAACCTTTCTGGCTCTTAACTCCTCCAGTTTTTTGGTTAACTTTTCATAACCGGCTTTAGTCAATACGTTTCTCATATAATTAATATAAAATATAAATAAAAAAAGCGCCCCGAAGCTTTGGGACGCTAATTACACTAAGTAATCACACCCCGCTAAAATCTGGGTTTGGAAATATTAAAAAAATAACTTCTATTTCTATTCATTAACTTTTGATTATACCAGTTGGCAAAATTTTGTCAAATTGATAAAATCTAGCTACCTAGAACCCCTATCATCTAGTGGCTTAGGACATTACCCTCCCACGGCAAAAACAGCAGTTCGATTCCCTTGGGGGGGGGCAGTTTTTTAAGATTCAACCGTGCTTTGGCCACGAGTCGACACTTCAACCCCAGTGCATCAAAAGGATTTTTCCAGGAAAATTCAAGACAGCGATTGTTTAAAAGTAAAAGAAGAAACGCAAAAATTTCAGAATATAACAACTTATTTCAGTTTATTACAAAGCTTGACTCTGAAAACTTAAATAACTACACTTAAATCATGGAAGATCAAAAACAGGCACAAAATAATCAGCAAATTAATAATAGTTCTCAAAAGATTGCTACTCTTCAACAGATACCACAAAACCAATCAAAAGGAAAAATAAATTGGCGAGTGATTTCAATCGTTATTTTTTTCCTTCTACTAACGGGAAGTCTCACTACTTATTTTTTATTAAAAAAGAATGATAAAAAGGATATTCCAAAATATCAACTTACACCTAAACTAGTTACGCCAACCGGAACCAAACAAGAAGAACCAATAACTGTTTCTAATTGGGAAACCTATTCTAATAAAAATTATGGCTTTAGTTTTAAATATCCAAGAGAATATCAGCTATCAGAAAATTTAAAGAACAGAAAACCTTCAGAAAGGATGGAATTTGGACTTTCTTTAGACCAATATACTCTAGACACTCAACAACCAACGATCACTTTAATGATTCAACGGGGAACATTTGCGATGCAAGCTATTCTTCAACAAATTAGGAGCCAAAGTATTGAAAAAAATTATGGGGAGATAGATTATTTAAACGAGGACAAATACATACTAATACATGACGAAAGCAAAGTAATAAACGGAATAACTTTTACAAAATTAGAGAGGTTTATTCCTAAGAACGCGCCTCTGAGATTTCATACTGAGTATTACACTAAGATTGAGGGCAATACAATTATAATTGTGGCGGAATACAATGATAAATTTAAGGATAGGGAAGCAGGTGATATTGATGGGATAATCAAAACTCTCAAATTTCATCAGCAGTCTAAAACTTCTGAGTTAAAACCTCTTGACAACGTATGGAATCTCTATTCAAATCAAGATTATGGTTTCTCTATCAAAGTTCCTAAAGAAGTAGCCGATGCCCCTTGTGAATGGAGTAGAGAGAAGGGAGACCATTCTTATAGAATAAACTGGGGAAAATACGGGTCCATATCGGTCCCGATTAAAGTTTTAGAGGACGACAATAAAATTTATATTACAGAAGAATGGGTGTATCAATTAACAGGGGAAACAAAAGAAAATGGTAAAAGTTTTTATTCCAATTGTGAAAAAAGGGAAACAGATCTCGAATTGTTGGGGTATGAAAACAGATTTCCACTTGAAAAAGGTAAGTGGCTCCTTAAACCTTTCACCTGGGAAATCACCACTAAAAGAGTTAAAAACGATAAAGAGATTAATTTTTTCATAAAGGATTATTTTGGAGAAGGTTGTGAGCTTGGTGAGAAAAAAGAATCGTCTCATCCTGGTGTCCTGGTTTTAGAAATAAATGGTTATTATAACGAAAAAACCAACGAGATTAACCCTAATTGTATGCTTAATTATATGTATGTATTAAGATATATTCCCAAAACCAAAACTGTCTTCGCTTGGAGTGGGGGTCAAGAAGCAACTTTTCAAGTTTCAGATAGGGATAAAGGCTTATTCAAGGAACCAATCTACGATAATGAAATGGTTGAAAGTTTTGCTGTTGTAGAACAGTAACTTTTTCAAAAATCACAAAAGAGAAAGTTCCAGAATCAGCAGGTATAAATCGTTCTAGGAACGCCTCTTTAATTCTTTAAAGCTTCTTTTAAAACTTGATCCAGTTTCTCCACAAAAACAAATTTAAGATTGGATCTGACCTTTTGGGGAACTTTTCTCAAATCTCTTTTATTCTCTTTAGGAAGAATTATCTTTTTAATCCCCGCCCGATGAGCCGCGAGCACTTTCGCCTTAACACCGCCGATAGCTAACACTCGCCCCCGAAGAGTAATTTCTCCAGTCATCCCTACGTCTTTTCTAACCGGAGTTTTCGTTAACGCCGAAATCAAGGCCGTAGTAATAGCCACTCCCGCCGAAGGACCGTCTTTAGGAGTCGCTCCTTCGGGAACATGGATGTGAAAGTCAAATTTTTGAGCAAAATCTTTATTTTTAATACCCAACTCTTGCCAATGACTGCGAACATACGAAAGAGCGGCCCGGCAAGATTCCTTCATCACCTTACCCAAATTGCCGGTCAAAATTAAACGCCCCTTACCCGGCATCAAAGCCACCTCAATTGATAAAATTTCTCCTCCCACTTGAGTCCAGGCCAGCCCAGTGGAAACGCCCACTTTATTCTTTTTCTCTTTCAACTGGTGGCTAAATTTTTTTGGCCCCAAAAGGCGGCCAATCACTGCCGGCGAAATTTGTTTTTCAACTCTCTTTTTTTCAACGACTTTCTTGGCCATCTTTCGACAAGTACTGGCAATTACCCGTTCCAATTCTCGCACTCCTGCTTCTCGAGTGTAATTAGAAATAATCTTTCTTATGCTCAAATCTGTAAAAGACAGTTCTTTTTTGTTTAATGCGTGCCTAGTTAATTGTTTCGGAACCAGATACCTTTTGGCAATTTCGAACTTTTCTTCATCGGTGTAGCCGGAAAAACGAATCACTTCTAACCGATCAAGCAGGGCCGGCGGAATAGTATTGGTAAGATTACCGGTGAGAATAAAAAAGACCTCCGAAAGGTCAAAAGGAACTTCTAAATAGTGATCGGAAAACTCCTTGTTTTGCTCGGGGTCCAACGCTTCAAGCAAAGCCGCCGAAGGATCGCCGCGAAAATCCTTTCCAACTTTATCAATTTCGTCAAGCATAAAAACAGGATTTTTTACCCCCTTGTTTTTAATTGCCTGAATAATCCGTCCTGGCATTGCCCCCACATAAGTGCGCCGGTGGCCTCTAACCTCCGCCTCATCACGAATTCCCCCTAAAGAAATTCGAATAAATTTCCGCCCCAATGCTTTGGCAATTGATTGGCCAATTGAGGTTTTACCTACCCCCGGAGGGCCAATGAAACAAAGAATGTTGGTTTCCCCTTCAGGAACTGCCTTCCCTCGCCCAGTTTTCTTTTGCTGTAATTTCATTACCGCCAAATACTCTAAAATCCTTTCTTTTATTTGTTTAAGTCCATAATGATCTTTATTAAGAATTTTAGCCGCTTTTTTAAAACCAATCTTATTGGGAGTCCGCCGTTGCCAAGGCATTTCTGCCAACCAGTCCAAATAAGTACGAATATAACTCGCTTCTGGGGCAAAAGAAGACATTCTTGTTAATCGCTTCAGCTCATAGTTTGCCTTTTTTTTGGCCTCAACAGGCATCTTGGCCATTTTTAGCTTCTTTTTCAACTCCTTAATTTCGTCGCTATCCCCACCAGCCGCTCCCATTTTTTTCAATTCCTTTTCGATCTCCTTTTTTTTCTCTTGCAAGACAGATTTTTTCATATGCTTTTCAAATTTTGTCCTAGTTTTCTTTTCAATGCTTTGCTCCAAACGAAGAACATTGATTTCATGCGCTAATCTCTCGATTACTTTCTTTAACTGGGCTTTCAGAGAAAGCGCTTCTAAAATATCTTGTTTTTGCGGAACAGAGAGGGAAAGAGAATAGACAACCTGGTTAACCAATTCATTGGTATTAACTCCAGAGCTTAAGCGCATTAAAACGCCAGGATCAAATTGTTTGCCCGCGTTAAAGGCCTCTTTAACTTTATGGAAAAAATGTTCGGCCAAAAGCTTTGTCTCTTTATCTGTTTCAATAATGCTGGGCAAAAATGCGATTTCCGCCTGAAAAAAGGGCGTTTGGGCAAGATATCTATTAACTTTTGCCCGTTGAATTCCTTTTAAAACGGCGTAAATTGTTCCATCCACTTGAGCTACGTGCTCAACATGGCAAACAGTTCCAATGTTATATAAATCTTCAATTTTAGGTTGTTCGATTCGAACATCTCTTTGAGAAACAATCATTATTTGCCTATCTTTTCTAAAAGCATCAAGCAGGGCCGCCGTTGACTTGGGCCGGCCGAACATCATCTGAATTTCAACATTAGGAAAGGCGACCAAATTCCTTATCGGAACCAAAGGGATAGCCCTTTTTTGTTTATTTTGCCTTTTGGAAGGTAATAAGATAGTCATTTTTAGCAGTCTAGCAAAAACTCTGCTAATTGTCAAATTTTTAATTATGGTCTAACCATACTATACTATAATATCTAGCAATGAAAGTCGGAAAAGTGGCCATCATTGGCCGACCAAATTCAGGCAAATCAACTCTAATAAATAATCTAGTCGGCAAGAAAATCTCCATTATCTCCCCCCGGCCGCAAACAACCCAAAAAATTACCCGAGGAGTTTATTGGGACGAACGAGGTCAAATCATCTTTTCCGACCTGCCTGGACTTTTTAAAAATATCGCTCCAATTAGCAAACAAGAATTAAAGCAGGCCGATGTAATTGTTTATCTCATCGACCACTGTCGCTATCGAGGCGAGGAGGAAAACTTAATTTTAGGATTAGTAAGAAAAATTGAAAAGCCAAAAATCATCGCCGTTAACAAAATTGACATTTTAAAGCCCGATTACATTCACCAATATAAATTTTTAGAAGATGAATTTGACGAGTGGATAGAGATTTCCGCCCTTAAGAAACAACATTTAAAAACCTTGCTGAAAAAAATCTTCGAATTTTTACCGGAAGGAAAAGCCCTGTTTGATCCTCAAGCATTTGAAACCTTTCCCGCTATGGATATTAGCCCCAAAGAATTTCTCGCTGAGATAATCCGGGAAAAAGCATTTTTTGCCCTCCGCCGAGAACTTCCCTACACTATCAGTGTCGTCGTCGAAAAAATCGAAGAAAAAGAAAACTGCTTTTACATTAAGGGGACAGTTTTTACCACCAGCGACCATTATAAAGCAATGATCATTGGCCGTAATGCCAGAAAAATTAAAACCATCGGAACTAACGCCCGAAAAGAATTGGAGTTAATTACCGGCAAAAAAGTATTTCTCGACCTTCAAGTAGCTGTCAACCGTCATTGACCATTAACCATTTATATTATATATTAGCCCTATGCTCAAGGTAAAAAATATAACTAAAAAATTTGGGCAAAAAACGGCCGTTGATAATGTCAGTTTCACCGCTAAAGCAGGAGAAATTATTGGCTTTCTTGGACCCAACGGGGCTGGAAAAACAACCACCATGCGCCTCATTACCGGGTTTTTGATTCCAACTAAAGGGGAGATAAAAATTAATAATCTCACCCCAAAAAAAGCCCGCCGTTTAATCGGTTACTTGCCGGAAGAAAACCCCCTCTATGGCCAATTTACGCCTTCTGAGTATTTAACTTTTATCGGTAAAATGCATGGACTCAATAAAACATTTCTAAAAGAAAGATTAAATTATGTAATAACTAATTGCGGCCTTAAAAAAGTTGTTTTCCAGACAATAGAAACTTTGTCGCGAGGTTATCGCCAGCGTGTTGGCTTAGCCGCCGCCCTAATTCACAATCCACAATTGTTAATTATGGACGAACCCACTACCGGGTTAGACCCTAATCAACAAGCGGAAATCCGCCAATTAATTCAAAAAATTTCCAAAAACAAAACGATTATTTTTTCAACTCACATTCTCTCCGAAGCGGAAGCAATTTGTCAACAAGTGATCGTTATCCACCAAGGTAAATTAGTAGCCAAAGAAAAGTTAACCGATCTTAAAAAGAAACGCCGCTCGTTGGAAAAATTATTCTTTGAACTAACCCAGTCATGAAAAACAAAAATAACTTTTGGACATTGCTAACTAAGGAAATTTACTATAATTATTTCCTCTCTCCCTTAGGCCTCGTTTTTGCCGGGCTCTTTTCTCTTATTTCAAACTGGCTTTTTTTTCAAGATTTCTTTCTCTCTAATCAGGCAAGTTTGGGTCCACTTTTTAATCTTTTTCCCTTTCTTTTCCTCTTTTTTCTCCCAGCCATTACGATGAATCTATTCGCCGAAGAAAAAAAATCACGAACATGGGAAATTTTACTCACTTTGCCCACCAACGAAAAAAAGGTTGCTGGCGCCAAATTTTTGGCCGCCCTTTTCTTCACCATCTTTACTACTATGCTCACTCTGACGTTACCAATTACTCTCGCGTTTTTAGGGCAGCCCGATTGGGGTGTAATCATCAGTGGTTATTTAGGCGCCATTCTACTCGCCGGCAGCTACATTTCCAGTAGTACCTTTTTCTCTAGTTTAACCAATAATCCCATCATTTCTTTTTTAATCAGTGTTCTTTTTCTGCTGGTAAATTTTTTCATTGGCCAGGAAGCAATTCTTAGCCGACTACCAACATTTGCCGCCAGTCTCATTTCTTATCTCAGCGCCGCTTTTCACTTTCACTTTTTTACCGAAGGGAATATTCCCTTTTCGGGTCTAATTTTCTTTTCATCGTGGATAGCTATTTTTATTTGGTTAACTATCGTTTCACTTAAAAGCCGTGATTACTAAAAAATTCCGTCACACTAAACTTTGGGCCACAACAACCAACATTATCCTGATTATTATTTTAATCAACATTATTCTCAGTTTTTTTTCTTTCAGCGTTGATCTCTCGGCCAACAAAATTCATTCCCTTTCACCGGCAACCAAGGATATTATTGCGAATTCAAACGACATCATTACTATTAAGCCATTTGTCTCCAGTAATCTCCCCCCTCAACTAATTCCAATAAAAGAAACCTTAAAAAATATTCTTGGCCAATATCAACGCTTTGGCCGAGGAAAAATAAAAATAATTTGGGTTGACCCCCAAAAAGACGACCAGGCCAAAAGTGAGGCCCTTTCTCTAGGCATTGCTCCTCTCCAATTTTCTTCAGTTCAACAAGATAAATTTCAAGTAGTCCAAGGTTATTTTGGGCTAGCGGTATTTTTGGCTGAAAAAAAACAAGTCATTCCCGCCCTCCAAGACATTAACAATCTTGAGTATCAGCTAACGGCGACAATAAAGCGACTGCAACAAGACGAACTGGCCCAAATTGGTTTTACCACAGGAACAGGAGAAACCGATCAAACTAAATTAAGCAAAATTAGCCAACTTCTGCGGTTAAATTATCAATTAACTTCTGTTGACCTTTCTAAAAAGACAGAAAAAATAAATAACGGCGTAAAAACTCTAATTATCGCCGGCCCCAAAAATAAATTCTCTCCAGAGGCCAAATCGGCAATTAAAGAATATTTGGACCAAAAAAAGGGCGTGATTTTTCTTGCCAACAAAATCGCCGTTGGTGAAGGTTTAGCTGCTAGCGAAGTAGACAATGATTTAGATGATTTTTTGGAAAACTACGGCATTAAAATTAATAAGAACTTAGTCCTCGATTCTTCGTCTGGATTGGCCAGCTTCAGAACCCAACAAGGAGGTTTTATTGTTCCATATCCTTTTTGGGTGAAAACAAGAGCGGAAAGTGCGGCTCACGATCTGCCGCCAACGGCCTCGTTGGAATCGGTTGTCTTTCCCTGGATTTCTTCTTTAGAAATCAGCAAAGGCGCCCAGGCGCTCTGGAAATCAACTCCCGAGGCCACTGTTATCACCGACTTTAATAACCTTTCCCCGACTACAAAACGGGATTTTTCCAACCAAAAGCAGGTTGTTTTGGCGGCTATCCAAACTAACGGTGTCAAAATGGCGGTGGTCGGAGACGCTGATTTTATCGAAGATCAAACACTTGGGTCTTACCCGGAAAATGGTCAATTCTTCCTTAATTTGGTGGATTATCTTTCCCAGGATACCAAATTAATTAGCATCCGCAGCAAAACCGTTTCTTCCCGGCCTTTAAAATTAATTAATGAAAAACAAAAACAAACAATTAAAATTATTAATTTATCTGCCGGACCAATAATTCTTCTGTTATTAACTCTAATTATTCGCTGGCGAAGAAAAAATGCTCAAAAAAATTACTGATCCATTTATTTTAAGTTTCCTGATTCTGGTTATTTTGGGAGGAACACTGGCTTATTTAAAAATTGGCCCGCGATTAAAAGAAAAACAAAATAAACCCTGGCTGGCCGATAAAATCGAAAGCGTTGATAAAATTAGAATTAAAAATTCCCAACAAGAAGCAATATTAATCAAAAAAAACAATAAGTGGCTTGTTGCTTCTGAGAACGATTCCGCAACCGATCCGGAAAAAATCAAAGATTTATTAGGGGCTCTCGGAAAATTAAATAAAAAAGAATTGGTTTCTGAAAACGAGGACAATCAACAAAAATTGGGCGTTGACCAAGAAAACGGTATCAAATTAAAAGTTTATCAAAACAACCAACTTCTTCTTGATTTACTAGTTGGCTATGCCGGTCCGGATTTTGAAAAGGCCTACATTCGCTTTCCCAATGAAAAAAAAGTTTACTTAAGCAATGTTCCCCTGCGTTCGGTTTTAATCCAGCCACGCTGGGCCAAGGAAGTTAAAGAAGCGGCTGAAGACAGTTCTTAAACTCTTCTAGCCACAATGGCCTTTTTGACACTTGAATCTTATCGGTAAAAATAAATCCCGAAGACTCCATTGTTCCTTCGGGCAAAAGGGAATCAATGGGAACCAGATGAATATTAAAAGAATTATTTCTTAATCTAACTAGGGTTCCGTAGCCCATTCCCGGCCTTAAAACAACTACTTGACGGCCAACCCAAGATGACAAATCGCCATTTTTGTCTAAAATCAAAAGCTCGCTGATTTTGTCAATTTTTTTCTTGGAAAACTTAACTCCGTAGGTCTTTCCCAAATTCAAAAGCTCTCTTTTTAACAAAATTCTAATCTCTTTTAAATTTCTTTCTTTGCCTAATAAAATCAATTTTTTCCTATCTTTTTTAGTCTCTTCCAAATAATCAGCCGTCATAAAATCACTCAACTTATCCAGAAAATTTTTGCCATCTTGATAAAAGCAAAAAATAAGCGCTAATTGCAATCGATAAAAAAGCTGATCAATTTTATTAAGAACCGGTATTAATCCCCCGAAATTCCCTCTAAAATTAAAACTCACGCCCCGCCCCGTTTCACGGAAACTTTCTTTTTTCCGATCGAAAATCATTTTATGGATTTTTTCAGAGCTGAAAATTAATTTGAACAATTCTAAAGAAAAACTGGTCGGGTAAACCAAAGGGGCTTTTTCGGCCGGAATATTAATTTTTTTAAGATTGGCGGGAATTAAAAAGCAATGAAGGTGAAAAGTTCTCACTGACTGGCCGCCGCCGTAAAATTGGCCCTTCTCGTTTTTAATAAAAGAAAAAGGTGTCGCATTAATAGCAAATGCCCGTTGGCAAGAAGAATAGCGGGGATGTTTTTTTAGAAAACAATCAAAGCCGCGGTTAATTTTTTTAATTATTTTAATCATTAATTGCTGATTATTTTCAGGGACAAAACTCAACGAGGGGGCAAATTTTTGGCTTAAAAACCAAAGCTGGAGGTGTGGATATTGAGGCGGAACATAACTTCTTTTAGGGAAAACCAAAGCCCAAAAAGGAAAAGGAACTTTTTGGCAAGAGGAACCCCGACAATTTATTGACCTGCCTTCAGTAAAAATCGCCAAAACATCCGGCTCAAGTTTCTCTCTTAAAAATCTCGGTAAAAGTGACGTCCAGGGGTTTAAAAACTGCCCTGGTTTTTTGCCCTTCTTG
>JGI24025J20009_10000738_pt1 | contig 25366 bp, 22 predicted proteins | sample Cruoilmetagenom3_FD_20009 | JGI IMG/M metagenome (IMG submission 20009) | reverse complement strand
TCCCGATCCGGATGGCGTGCTACGCCGGTTCGACATGGGGGTGGAGGCAGGCGGGGACATCTATCCGCACTTTGCCCTCGCCGCGGGGCGGCTTGGCGCGAGTGCAGGCGGACTCGAATCTGACACGCGCCCGATCCTGTCCTTCCATCCGGCGGGGTCCTATTCCCAAATCTCTGCTGGCGAAGTCATCGCGGGCAGCGTTCCGGACGAATTCCTGCGCGGAAAGACAATTGTGATTGGCGCGACAGCGCAAGGCATGGGCGATCGCTATTCTGTAGGGGCAGGCTCGGTTGCAGTCATGTCCGGTGTGGAAACGCAGGCCAATCTGTATGACGCGCTGCGCGGTGGCGGTCTGGTGACCGACTGGCCACCTTTCTGGTCCGGCCTGCTGGCGGCATTGGCCCTGCTGGTGCAATTTCTGGTGTTCTGGAGAATGTCGCCGCGCGCCGGCTTGGTGGCGACACTCGCCATTGCGGCGGCGGTTGTTGCGGCCGCCGTCATGCTGGTGCCTTTGACCGGAGCGTGGATCGCGCCGGGCGTCGCATTGTTGGCGGTCGTACTGGCCTATCCCTTGTGGAGCTGGCGACGCCTTACATCGGTCAGCGCCTATCTTGAGGAAGAAGCAGCCTTCCTGCGGCCCGAAGGTGCCAAGCGCGCCGAAGTTGAGGGCTTCGACCAGATCGCGCGGCAAGTCGCCCGGATGCGCCGCCTTGTCAGCCATGTCAGCCGCAGCTTCGCTTTCCTTGGCAAGGTGATTGAAGCCGCTCCCGATGCCATTCTTGTGCTGGACCGGGCGGGCGATGTCGTGATGGCCAATGCCAAGGCGCACTACTTGTTTCCGCAGTGGAGCGAAGAGCGGCCCGAACCACTCGGCGCGCTGTTGGCGGCGAGCTTGGCAAATAGTGAAGATGGACGCCGCGAAATCAGCTTTCCTGATGGTCGCACTTTCCTTGTCGCCCGTGCGGAATTCGAGTTGGAAGGCGATCTTGAAAGCGGAGAAATCATGGCCTTGCGCGATGTCTCCGAAACCCGCCGGCGCGAGCAGGATCGGCGCGAGATGCTTGAATTCTTATCGCACGACATGCGCACGCCGCAGGTGGCGATCATCGGGCTGTCGCGGCAGGCTGGGCAAGGCGAAGATGGCGAGGATATCTCCCGCCGTATTCGCTCTCAGGCGCAGCGTACGCTGAAACTTGCCGATGATTTCGTGCAACTTGCCCGGCTGGACGAGGCGGAACTCGATTTCGAAGACAGCGATTGTGTCGCCTTGGTCGAGGAGGCGTGCGATCGCGCCTATACAGCTGCCAGAGCCAAGCGGATCATTGTGGAGCCTGAATTGCCCGAAGAGCCGGTTTTCGCCGAGGTCGATGCGTCATTGATCGCGCGGCTGCTCGATAATCTCATTGGCAATGCGATCAAATTCGCGCCTGAAGGCAGCAGTGTGCGCATTGGTATAGACAATGCCTCGGCGCAGCATTTCTGCCTCTGGATTGCTGATGCAGGGCCTGGTCTGCCAACCGAGCGGCTGGCTAACCCCTTCGCCCGTTTTGGCGCGCACGAACAGAAGGCAGGGCCAAGCGTGGGGCTGGGGTTGGCCTTTGTGAAGCGCGTGGTTGACAGGCACGATGGCACGATCACGGTGGCATCGCGCAGGGGCGAGGGCACAAGGTTTGAAATCGAACTACCGTTGCAGCGGTAAGCACCGCTGGTCTCTCGTATTGATCAGTCGCTGGCGACTGCTCCGCTCGCATCAGCGACAAGAACCTCGGCGAGAGTGACCAGCTCAGCCTCGTCGAATTCGCACGATGTGCTTTCGCCGACACCGCGATAAACAACTTCGCCGCTCGCACGGTCCAGCAAGACGAGTGTGCCGCGCAGGCGCTGTGCATCGCATATGTCGAAAATGCCGCCGGGGCGCGGCTGCGATTCCCAAATCACCTCTTCTTCAGTCGAAGCGGCAGGATCGGCCACACCTGTTCGCGCTTCGCGCACCGCAACGGCATATGCGGCAACAACCGAGGCATCGTCGGTGATCTCGATTGATTGAGCGGCCATCGCAGCATCCAGCGCCCGCCCAAAGGTCGCGCGCAGCGATCCGTCCGTTTCTATGGAAGGTAACTGCACGGCATTGCCTTGCGGGATTTGCCCAGTGGTGGAGATGATGCTGGTTGGCTGTGTAACGGTGCAGCCCACTAACAGGGGGGCAAGCACGGCCCCAAGTGCCAGAACGCGCGCGCCTTTACGCCATGCGCTTGCTGCTAAATCAGGTTTTTGCCTCGCCATCATCACCGCCCTCTTCGAAAAACGCATCCATGCGATAGCCGAAGCCGAAGACAGTTTGAATGGCAAAGCCGTTATGCGGCCGTAATTCCAGCTTCGATCGCACCCGCGACACATGCATATCGAGCGTGCGCGTGGTGATATCGCCCAGATTTCCCCAGATTTGCGAGAAGATGTAGCTGCGCGAAAGTGGACGGTTCACGTTTTCAAAAAACAGCGCGGCAACCTTGAATTCCTTGGCCGTCAGCTTGATCGGCTCCCCACTCCGCTCAATTTCGGAGTTCAGTCGGTCGACGCGATATTGGCCGTAAGTCTGGTACCGTTCGGGCTTGGCCGGGCTGGAGCGTCGGCGGGCTGCGGCCTCTATCCGGGCGATAATTACTTCTTCGCTTTCCGGTTTGACGATGTAGTCGCTGGCACCCTTTTCCAGCCCGCTGACGATATCAGATTTTTCGGACCGGCTGGTGATCAGAATGAAGGCGGGTGGCTGGTCGAGGTTTTCGCTGCCCCAATTGACAACTTCCAAGCCCGTGGCGCCGGGCATATTCCAGTCAACCAGAACAACATCATAAGTTTCGCGGCGCAATGCGACCTGCAAATCCTTGCCGTTACGGAAGCTGTCAAAAAGATATCCAGCATTTTCCAGATAAGACGACAATTGCTGGAGAACCTCCTGATCGTCATCAGCAATTGCTATTCTCACGTTCCGACCCACTTTTGTTCACTTGCAGAATTGATTCAGTTTGTATGAATTTTTGGCAACAATGGCTAGGTTACAACTCCGAAATGGATCGAATTTGACTCGATTTTACATCTGGGTGCGCTTCGACGCATAGGTTTGCGTCTTTTCGGCGTTGGTTGGCTGGCACTCGATGCACGGCGTAAGGGTGAAGCGTGGCTTTACCTGCCGCTGCTTTTTCGCCATGCGGTCGCCATGGAATCAATCGCAAGCAGCATCACGCCCACTCGCACCGACTGGACGCGCGAAGAGATAGCACAGCTCTTCGACCTACCCTTTACCGAATTGCTTTTCCGCGCCGCCGAAGTGCATCGCGCGCATCATCGCGCCGACGAAGTGCAATTGTGTACCTTGCTCTCGATCAAGACTGGCGGTTGCCCCGAAGATTGCGGCTATTGTTCGCAGAGCGCCCACGCCGACAGCGGAGTGGAAGCGACCAAGCTGATGGATGTGCGCCAGGTGCTGCAAGGCGCTGCGCAGGCGAAGGATGCGGGCAGTCAGCGGTTCTGCATGGGCGCGGCGTGGCGCAATCCGAAAGAGCGCGACATGCCCAAGATCGTGGAGATCGTGAAGGGCGTGCGCGAAATGGGGCTGGAAACCTGCATGACGCTGGGAATGCTCAGCCCGAAACAGGCGGATCAGCTGTCCGAAGCGGGCCTCGATTACTACAATCACAACGTCGACACTGGACCGGAGTATTACGACCGTGTGATCACCACGCGCAACTATCAGGACCGGCTCGATACGCTGGAAAATGTGCGCGGCGCTGGCATTAACGTGTGCAGCGGTGGCATTGTCGGCATGGGCGAAACGCGCGCCGACCGCGTGGGCTTTGTTCATACGCTGGCGACGCTGGAGCAGCACCCCGAGAGCGTGCCGGTCAATGCTCTGGTGCCGGTCAAGGGTACGCCGCTCGGCGATATGCTGGTCGACACTCCCATGGCGAAGATCGACGATATCGAATTCACCCGTACCGTGGCGGTCGCGCGCATCTGTATGCCGATGAGCATGGTGCGCCTGTCTGCGGGGCGCGAGAGCATGTCTGACGCGACGCAGGCCATGTGCTTCATGGCGGGTGCGAATTCGATCTTCACCGGCGACAAATTGCTCACCGCGCCCAATGCGGGCGACGATAGCGATGCGGCACTGTTCGCGCGGCTCGGCCTGAAAGCGATGGCAGGTGAAGAACCCGCGCGCGCGGCAAAGAGCTGTGCAGGCACCTGCCAGACAGAAAGCGTGCCCGCCGAATAGGCTTTCAACATGCGTGACAAATTCGCCGAGGCCATCGCACAGCGCAAAGCGGCTAACCGCTACCGCAGCTTGCGCGCGGTTGAACCGGGCGGGCTGGGGATGGTTCGGCGTGACGGGCGCGAATTGCTCGACTTTTCCAGCAATGACTATCTCGGCATCGCGCATCATCCTGAATTGGCGCGCCGCTCTGCCGATTGGGCCGAGCGCTATGGCACCGGGGCCAGAGGGTCGCGGCTGGTGACGGGCACTTTGTCCGTCCACCGCGACATCGAAGCGCGCGTTGCCGCCTTCAAGGGCATGGACGCCGCATTGCTGTTCGCCAGCGGGTGGCAAGCCAATGCCGCGCTTTTTCCCGCTTTGCTCAAGCTGGAGCCACAGGCAGCTGTCTTCGCCGATTGGCTCGTCCATGCGAGCATTCACCACGGCATTGCCGCTGGCCGAACCAAGCATCACGGCTATCGCCACAATGACCTCGATCATCTGGAAGAATTGCTGGAAGATCATGGCAGCAAGGCTCCCGCACGGATCATCGCCACCGAAAGCGTGTTCAGCATGGACGGTGACCGGGCAGACTTGCCGCGCCTTGTCGAGATCGCGCGTAAGCACGATGCTCTGCTGGTGGTCGATGAGGCGCACGCGACAGGTGTGCTGGGAGCAGGTGGGGCAGGGCTGACTGCCGATCTGACCGACAAGCCCGATATCGTGATGGGCACCTTCAGCAAGGCTATGGGCAGCTTTGGCGCCTATATCGCGGCCGATGCGGACATTTGCGATTATCTCGTCAATGCCGCCTCCGGTTTCATCTACACAACCGCGCCGCCGCCTCCTGTTCTGGGAGCGATTGATGCAGCGCTCGATCTGGTGCCGGGCATGGACAAAGAGCGCACTCACTTGCGCGATTTGGCCGAGAGCTTTCGCGCCGGATTGCAGGCGCAAGGCTATGACACCGGCACATCGGACACGCAGATCGTTCCGGTGAAAATGGGTACGGAGGCGGACACGCTCGCTGCCAGTGCCGCGCTCGAAGAGGCTGGTATTCTCGGCGTCGCAATTCGCCCGCCGACCGTGCCCGCTGGCGAAAGCCGCATCCGCTTTTCGCTTTCCGCCGCTCATGACAAAGCGCATGTGGACCGCGTGCTTGAAGTCATGGGGGGATTGCAATGACGCAGGGGTTCATCGTCACCGGCACAGATACGGGCATCGGCAAGACGATCTTTGCTGCTGGCCTGACCGGCGCTTTGAAAGCGGCCTATTGGAAGCCGGTACAGAGCGGGTTGGGCGATGGCACTGATACGCAATCGGTGGCGCATTTGACCGACGGTTGCGATGTCCAAATTCTGCCCGAAGCCTATTGCCTTGAAACGCCATGCTCGCCGCATGAAGCGGCCCGGATTGATGGTGTCGCGATTGAGCTTGATCGGCTGGCATTGCCCGATGTGGAACGGCCACTGGTTGTGGAGGGGGCAGGCGGTGTGCTTGTGCCTTATACCGACCAAATCCTAGCTGCTGATCTTTTCAAGCGCTGGGGACTGCATGCTATCGTCGTTGCCCGTACGACGCTTGGCACCATCAGCCATACGTTGATGACGCTAGAGGCGCTGCGAAAGCGCGATATCCCCATCGCGGGTGTCGCCTTGGTCGGGGATGAGGAACCCGTTGCGCAATCAGCCATCGACCGTTTCGGCGCTGCGCCAAGCCTTGGGCGCCTGCCGATACTCGATCNGCTTGATGCGCAAAGTCTGCGGGAAGCCTTTGCGGCGAACATCGATCTGGAGCTGCTCGCATGACGACGCGGTCGCCCGTGTGGCANCCGTTNCACCAGCATGGGCTGGGGGAGGCGATACCGCTGGTGGATCGGGCCGACGGAGCCTTGCTCTACACTTCCGACGGGCGCGAAGTGGTGGATGCGATCAGCAGCTGGTGGGTCACCACGCATGGCCATAATCATCCGCGTATCGTGTCGGCCATTCAGGAGCAGGCGGCGAAGCTAGACCAGCTGATTTTCGCCGGCTGGACGCACCAACCCGCTGAAGATCTTGCGCGCGGTTTGAGGGCGATCATGCCGCGCGAGCTGGAATATGTGTTCTATTCCGACTCAGGCTCAACCGCCGTCGAAGTGGCGTTGAAAATGGCGCTCGGCTTCTGGGCCAACATCGGTGAGCCGCGCGACCGGATTATCGTGATGGAGCACAGCTATCACGGTGACACAATCGGCACCATGAGCGTGGGTGAGCGCGGTGTTTTCAACCGTGCGTACAGCCCTTTGCTGTTCGATGTTGAAACCGTTCCTTTCCCGCAGGAGGGTAGCGAGCAGGCAACGCTGGACGCGTTAGAAGCGGCTTGCAAAGCAGGCGATGCCGCCGCCTTTATCGTCGAACCGCTGGTGCTCGGCGCGGGCGGAATGCTCATGTATTCGGCTGGCACTTTGCGCGAAATGCGCGCGATTTGCNCGCGTCACGATGTNCTGTTCATTGCCGATGAAGTGATGACCGGCTGGGGNCGGACCGGAGCATTGCTCGCCTGCGAACACGCGGGCGTGGTGCCGGACATTTTGTGCCTNGCCAAAGGGCTGACGGGCGGCTNNATGCCGTTGGCGGTCACGATGGCGAGTGCGCCGATCTATGACGCGCACTACTCAACCGACCGGTCCAAGCTGTTCTTCCACTCCTCCAGCTTCACTGCCAACCCCATCGCCTGTGCTGCCGCCAATGCGAACCTTGCAATCTGGCGCGAAGAGCCGGTTCTGGAGCGAGTGGCGGCGCTGGCCGAGCGGGAAGCGCAAGGCTTTGCCCGCATCGCGCAGCGCCACCCGATCACCAATATGCGTCAGTCAGGCAGCATTATCGCGATGGATGTGGACGTGCCTGAAACGGGCTACCTCGCCGATATTGGCTTGAAGATGCGTGAAGGCCTGTTTGCCCGCGACATCCTCCTGCGCCCGCTCGGCAAGACGCTCTATCTGATGCCCCCCTACTGCCTCACCGATGCGCAACTGGATCGCATCATGACTGCTATCGACGAGACGCTCACAGACGTTCTCTAGCAGCCGTTTGCCCGGAGCTTGTCGAAGGGCCGTAATGCCAGACCATCGTGGTTCGACAGGCTCACCGCGAGCGGCAATCAGTGCGCGTCAGCCTGCTGGTCAGGGTGGGCGCGATGGAAGGCGGGCAGGGCGTTACAGGCGCTCTCGATCCGGATGATATGCGGGCATTCCGATAGGTCGAAATTGAACCGCCGCGCATTGTAGAGTTGCGGGATCAGTACTGTTTCAAACAGGCCGGGCGCATCGAACAGGAAATCACGCGTGCCCAACTGTGCGAGCCGTTTCTCGACCGGGTGCAGCGTCTTGGCCAGCCAATGACGATACCAGATGTCGACCGCCTGCTGATCGTGGCCGAGTTCGTTTTTCAGATATTTGAGCACTGGCAAGTTGAGCGGTGCGTGTAGTTCCGTGGCGATGGCATAGGTGAGCTCACGCGCCGTGTAGCGCTGCTCGATATCGGCAGGCAGCAAAGGCATGTCGGGATAACGTTCATCCAGCCATTCGATAATTGCCATGCTTTGCGCCCGGTCGCGGCCGTCGGCTTCCAGCATCGGCACAGTGGCGAATGGGTTGCGGCTGGCGAATGCCGCGCTTTTCTGCGCGCCTTCCAGCAGGTTCACAGGGTCCTGCTCGTAAGCCAGGCCCTTCAGCTCCAATGCGCAGCGCAGCCGATAGCTGGTTGAACTGCGCCAATATCCGTAAAGTTTCATGTCGGCACCTTGTGTCGCTTCGCTCGTTGCTACCGTCAAGACCATTGCGAAAAGGGGCCGAGCGGGGCATGAGACCATAAGGTTTCATGTGAGACTATATTACGATGCAATATCAGACTGGATTTCTCAACCACTTCGCAACCGAGGCCGTGGAAGGTGCGCTGCCGGAAGGGCGCAATTCTCCGCAGCGTCCGGTGTTCGGCCTTTACGCCGAGCAATTCAGCACCAGCGCCTTCACTGCGCCCCGTGCCGAGAATCGCCGCAGCTGGCTCTACCGGATGCGTCCGGCGACAGAGCATGGCGCGTTTGAGCCCTACCGCGGCGCGAGCAGGTTTGCTGCGGCTGATGACTCCCATACTTCGCCCAATCGCCTCCGCTGGGACCCGCTACCCTTGCCCGATGGCGATGTCGATTTCGTCGATGGCATGGTCACTTACGCTGGCAATGGCGGGCCTTCCGAAGGCGGCATTGGCATTCACCTCTACGCTGCCACCGCCAGCATGGATGCGCGCGCGTTTCAGAACAGCGATGGTGAGATGCTCATCCTGCCGCAGCAGGGCGCGCTAATGATCGTGACAGAGATGGGCCGCATGGATGTGTCCCCCGGCCATATCGCGTCATTCCAAAGGGCATGCGGTTTCGTGTCGAGCTCACTGACGGGCCTGCACGCGGATATGTCTGCGAGAATTTTGGCGCGCCGTTCCGCCTGCCCGACCTTGGCCCTATCGGCGCCAATGGCCTCGCCAATCCGCGCGATTTCGAAACGCCGGTTGCGTGGTATGAAGACCGGGACGAGGACTTCGAGATCGTCCAGAAATTCAACGGCAAGCTTTGGACCATAAGCCAGGGCCACTCGCCTTTCGACGTGGTCGCTTGGCATGGCAATTCTGTGCCTTATCGCTATGATCTTGCGCGGTTCAACACGATTGGAACCGTCAGCTACGATCACCCGGACCCCTCCATCTTCACCGTCCTTACCAGCCCGTCCGATACGCCCGGCACTGCCAATTGCGACTTCGTGATATTCCCGCCACGCTGGATGGTGGGCGAAGATACCTTCCGCCCGCCTTGGTTCCACCGCAATGTGATGAGCGAGTTTATGGGGCTGGTTCACGGCGAATATGATGCCAAGGAAGGCGGCGGTTTCGCCCCTGGCGGCGCGTCGCTCCACAACCAGTTCAACGGTCACGGACCCGATGTCGACAGCACGGCAAAGGCGATTGAGGCCGACCTTAAGCCCACCAAGATCGACAACACGCTGGCCTTCATGTTTGAAAGCCGCGCGATCATTCAGACCACCCAATTCGCCATGACTGGCGGGCTGCTGCAAAGCGATTACGATGCCTGCTGGACTGGCTTCCCGAAAGCGAGATTGCCTTAAATGACTCAGACCGATTTCACCCACGACGCCAATGCCACCAGTTGGGTTGAGGGCGCAGACGGCCATCCGGATTTCCCGGTACAGAATTTGCCGTTGGGCGTATTCGGTCCGCCCGATGGCTCGACCCCGCGCGGCGGCATAGCGATTGGTGATTTCATCCTCGATGTGTCGGCTCTTGCCGGAATGCTTGATGGCGTGGCTGCGGACGCTGCCCGAGCAACCGGCGCACCGATGCTCAACATTCTGTTTGCTGCTGGGCGCGAACCGGTTCACCAACTGCGCCAGGGCGTGTTTCGCCTGCTAACTGACGAAAGCCAGCGTGAAGCCGTGACGCCGCATCTGCACCAGGCGGCCGATTGCACTCTACACGTGCCTTTCATGGTCGGCGACTACACCGATTTCTACACCGGCATTCATCATGCGATGAACATCGGCAGTCTGTTCCGCCCGGATAATCCGCTGCTGCCGAACTACAAATATGTGCCCATCGGCTATCACGGCCGCTCCTCTTCAATCCGCGTGTCCGGCGTCGATGTGAAACGTCCCACGGGTCAGACCAAGCCCGGCGATGATGGCGCAGCTCCGCCTTTCGGACCGTCGAAGCGCCTCGATTACGAGTTGGAAATGGCCATCTGGGTCGGGCAGGGCAATGCGCTGGGCGAGCCTATCCCCGTGGGAGAGGCTGAAGAGCATATCGCCGGTATTTCGATCCTGAACGACTGGTCCGCGCGCGATTTGCAGGCGTGGGAATATCAACCGCTCGGCCCGTTTCTGGCCAAGAACTTCCACTCCAGCGTTTCGCCCTGGGTCGTGACGATGGATGCGCTTGCGCCGTTCCGCACCGCGCAGCCGCCACGCCCTGAAGGCGATCCCGTGCCATTGCCCTATCTTATGGATCAAAACGATCAGGCGGCGGGTGCGTTCGGCATCACGATGGAAGTGCTGATCACCACACCCAAAATGCGCGAAGCTAATGACGCGCCGCACCGCCTTTCCAAGGGCCCGATGACGGCCATGTATTGGACCGCGGCGCAGCTGATCGCGCATCATTCCGTTGGCGGGTGCAACCTCCAGCCGGGCGATCTGCTTGGCACCGGAACGCTGACCAGCGGCGAAGAGGGCGGCGAGGGCAGTCTAATCGAGCTGACTGAAGGCGGTAAGAAGACAATCACGCTCCCCAATGGCGAGGAGCGCAAATTCCTTGAGGACGGGGACGAAATTATCATGACGGCCTATGCCGAAAAAGACGGCTTCGCGCGCATTGGCCTTGGCGAATGCCGTGCCATCATTCGGGGCTGATAGAGGTACTTTAGGCCGCTCAAGAAACGTCGACATTGCGGGGAGTTGGCCACTCCCCATTTGCTTATGCAAAGGAGACACGCAATGATCGAAGTTCGCAGTTTCGACAGCCTCGGCGGTGCCAAGCACCATTTCTCGTTTGCTGGCTATCATGATCCCGCACGCATGCACTGGGGCGCTATCCGTGTGTGGAATGACGACCGGATTGCGGCGCAGAGNGGTTTCCCTCCGCACGGCCACGACAATATGGAAATCGTCACTTACGTTCGTACCGGCGCGATCACGCATAAGGACAGNCTCGGCAATGAGGGCCGCACCGAAGCAGGTGATGTGCAGGTGATGAGTGCTGGTACGGGTATCCGCCACTCCGAATACAATCAGGAAGATGAGGAGACGACGCTCTTCCAGATCTGGATCCTGCCTGATCGCCACAGCCTGAGCGAGCCGCCCAAATGGGGCGCGAAGCCCTTCCCCAAAAGCGACCGTGCCGGGGAATGGGCCGTGCTGGCGAGTGGTCATGCGGATGATATCGATGCGCTGTCCATCAACGCCGATGCGCGGGTGGTCGGGGCGACCGTGAAAGCAGGCGAGACGCTCGATTACGCGCTGGGTGGCCGCAACGCCTATCTTGTTCCCGCAACGGGCAGCGTCGAAGTGAACGGTGAGTTCGCCAATGCGCGTGATGGCGTGGCGATTGCCGAGATCGATACGATTACCATCAATGCACTGGAAGACAGCGAACTGGTGCTGGTGGAGACGGCCTGAGGCCAACCCTCATCATTACAAGGAACCGCAGACGACGCGGCAACCCATCTCTCGAGTTCGCAAAGATGCGCGTGGGCGAGAGATGGATCGCGTCGTTACGCTCGCGATGACGAGTTTCTATTCGTGCCGCAGCGCGTCGATCGGGTCGAGCTTGCTGGCGCGGTGGGCGGGATAATATCCGAAGATAATCCCCATGACTGCGCTGAACACAAAGCTCATGATATTCACCGCCGGGTTGAAGATGAACGGAAGGTCGATTGCCCCCGCCAGCAGGACGGAAAGTCCGAATGCCAGCAGGATGCCGATCATCCCGCCAAAACAGCACAGCACAACGGCCTCTGTCAGGAACTGCAAGCGTACTTCGCGCGCAAGTGCCCCGATGGCGAGGCGAATGCCGATTTCGCGGGTGCGTTCTGTTACCGACACCAGCATGATGTTCATGATGCCAATGCCGCCCACGAGCAGGCTGATTGCAGCGATAACTGTCACCACCAATGTCATCACGCCGGTCACCTGATTGACCGTATCGCTGATTTCGGCGGTATCGATGATGTTGAAATCGTTGTCCTCGCCTTCCTGAATCACCCGGCGTTCGCGCAATAGAGCAATCAGTTGCTGCTGGATGGTGAGGCTGGAATAGGCCGGATCGTATTTCACGACGAAAAAGTCGACATTGCTGCTGCCGCTGAATCTGCGCTGCACGGTCTTGAGTGGCATGAAGAGCACATCATCAGCATCATTCCCGCCGCCAACCGAATTACTGCGTTCATCAACTACGCCAACGACTTGGCATGACACATTGCCGATACGCATTTCTTCGCCCAGAACTTCGTCTGCGACAAAAATCTCCTCGACGACCTTGGGGCCTAGGATGCAGACGCTTTCGCCGCGCGCGATTTCGTCTTCGTTGAAATCGCGTCCTTCCACGATGTCGATTGATTGGGCCGTGAAGAAAGTGGGGTCCGCGCCCTGTACCGTCGTTTGCCAATCTTGCCCGTTATGAAAAGCTACAGCTCCGCGGGTAACGGCACCTGCCGCANTCTCCACGCCGGGGATTTGATTCTCGACTGAGNTGATGTCTTCCCCGTCGAAGGGCGGCGGTGAGACATTGGGGTCGGTCCTTGTTGGGAACACAATGAACACGTCAGAGCCAAGGNCGGCAATATCGTCTTGNACATCGGCAGTCAGGCCCTGACCCAGTGTGACCATGGTGATCACTGCTGCCACGCCGATAATAATGCCCAGCGTCGTCAGAAAGCTTCGCAGCAAGTGGCGGCGAATTTCCCGCAAGGCGAGCAGGAATGTGGCACCGATCATGCGCATCAGGAATGCTCCTTCACTGGCGCACCGGATTTGTGGCCGCGATCAATACGCTCCACCAGCCCGTCTCGAAAATGCACGATAGTGCGGGCATATTCGGCCATCTCTTCCTCATGCGTCACCATCAGCACGGTGATGCCTGTGTCGCTGAGGTCTCTCAGCAATTCCATGATTTCGAGCGAACGCTCAGTGTCGAGATTGCCCGTCGGTTCGTCTGCCAGAAGCACGTCAGGGTCGGACACAAGCGCGCGGGCGATTGCAACGCGCTGTTGCTGACCGCCCGAAAGCTCTGCCGGAGTATGTGTCGCCCATGGCAACAATCCCACCTTGTCGAGCGAGCGTTCCGCAGCCTCGCGGCGGGCCTTTTTCGTCTCACCGCGATAAAGCAGGGGCAGCTCGACATTCTCTAGCGCGGTCGTGCGCGCCAGCAAGTTGAAGCCCTGAAACACAAATCCGAGATAGCGCCGCCGCAGCAGCGAACGCTGGTCGCGCGTCAGCGCCTGCACCTCAACGCCGCGAAAGCGGAAAATGCCGCTGGTCGGTACATCAAGGCAGCCCAAGATGTTCATAGTGGTCGACTTACCCGAACCCGATGGCCCCATGATTGCGACGAAATCGCCGCGATCGATGGCCATGTCGACGCCCTTCAGCGCCTGAAACGCCGCCGGGCCGGTGCCGAAGGTCTTGGTAATGCCTTCCAGTTCGATGAGCTTGTGATCGGTCACCGCGCGTTTACTGCCCGCCTGCGCGAATGCCGGTTACGATTTCCATGCCGACCTCCAGCTCTTCCGAGGTGACTACAGTCATGCGTCCATCGCTCTGGCCGGTCACGACTTCGATGGTGTTCAATTCGCCTTCTTCACCGACGGTGTAAACGGTCTGGCGACTGCCGACGCCGATTGTCGCCTCGTCGTTATCCTCAAGTCCGAAGCTTTGTGGGCCAAAAATGCCGCCTTCTTCCTCTTCTTCACCAGGATCGAAACGCAGCGCGCCGTTGGGCACCAGCATCTGCTCGCCGGTGCTTTGCGTCGCGATAGTGGCAGTGGCGGTCATGCCGGGGCGCAATAGACCCTCATTGTTGCCCACAGTCAGCCGCGCTTCATAGCTCACGACCTGCTGGCCTTGCTGAGTTTGCTGACTTTGCAGGGCGATGTTGTTGGAGGCGAGATCGACGCGCTCCACCGTCGCGGGGAAGCGGCGACCAGGATAGGCGTCCACGGTGAAAGTGGCTTCCTGCGCGGCTTCGACTTGCCCGACATCGGCCTCATCCAGATCCACGCGCAGCTGCATCGTCGCAAGATCCTCTGCCAACACGAACAGGGTCGGCGTGTTGAAGCTGGCGACCACGGTCTGACCCGGCTCTACCTGACGTGCGAGCACAACGCCTGACACAGGTGAGCGGATCGTTGCGCGGTCAAGGCTCACCTGCGAAGAGGAAAGCTGTGCCTGTGCCGCACTGACATTGGCCTGTGCGGCCGCAACGCTGGCGCGGCCACGGTTTACTGCGGCGCGGGCGAGATCGATTTCCGCAGCACTGGGCACACGGCCATCCGAAAGGCGCTGCACTTCCAACAGGCGGTTGAGCTGGGCCTCATCGCCATCAAGCGTAGCCTGAGCTTGGTTTACCTGCGCACGAGTGGCATTCAGATTGGCGCGGCTCTGTCGAATCTGGTCTGAGATCACTTCGGTGTTGATGATGGCGAGAACCTGCCCGCGCGAAACCTGATCGTTCACATCCACCAGCACGCGGTCGATCCGGCCTGAGACTTCGGAGCCGACCTCGACCTGATTGGTCGGGCGCAGATTGCCTGTGGCCGTAACCGACAGATCGAGCGAACGCGTTTCCACCTCTGCGGTGATGTAGTCGGGCTGCTGTTCGCCGCCCGAGCATTGCGAAATGCCGAAGAGGATCACGAGAATCAGAACAGCCAGCGCCCACCAGCGTTTGCGCTTGTACCATTTCTTCGGCTTGCCTTCGTCGAGATAGCTCTCGATATCGCCGTTTTCAGCGGTTTCAGTGTCAGTCTGGCTCATTCGGAGTTCCTGTCGGATAGGCTATCAGCCGCTACGGGCAGCGGAAAATCATAATCGGCGCTGGCCCAGCCGCCACCCAGCGCTTGGGTAAGGCGGACAAAGGCGATGGCACGATCAGCCTGTGAGGCGATCAGGCCGTTTTGGGCAGAGAGCAATTGGTTCTCCGCTGTCAGCAGAGTGCGGAAATCGGTCAATCCCGCCTGATACTGGCTGCGCGCCAGCAGGGCGGAATTGCTGGCAGCATCGACTGCTTCAAAATTGATCACTACTCGCTGATCAGACGTGCGCTGATCGACTGCGGCGCTTTCAACATCTTCCAGCGCGTTCAGGATCGATTGTTCCCAACTGGCCAGCGAAGCGCGCGCGCCGGCTTCTGCGCTGTCTACCTGCGCCTGCGTGCGCCCGCCATCGAAAATCAGCTGGCTGACGCCTGCAAAAAGGCTGCCAGTGATGACATCGAACAGGCTGCCAAGATTTGCCTGTCCGGTGCCGATGGTCCCGGACAACCGCACCAGCGGCAGCAATTGCGCCCGGGCCACGCCGATGCGGGCGCTGCTAGCGACCAGACCGGCCTCAGCCGCGCGCACATCCGGACGGCGACGCAGGACATCTGCGGGTGCCTCGAACCCGGCAATCAATTGTGGATCGGGAATGGGAGACGGTTTGGTCGCGACAATCGCATCCAGCACGCGGCCCGGCGGTTCACCGATCAGCGTCGAAATGGCATTGGCAGTGGATGTGAGGCTGCTTTCGAGCAGCGGCACCGTCGCCGCCGTCGCCGCACGCTGGGCGCGGGCCTGTTCGACATCGAGACTGCTGACCAGCCCGGCCTGATTGCGCCAGCGCGCGATCTGCAAATTGTCGTCCTGAAAAGCGAGCGTGCCGCGCGCGATTTCAAGCTGCTGCGCGGTTGCTCGGGCATTGATTGTCGCAATGGCAACTTGCCCGACGATCAGCCGCTGGAGATCGGCCAGCGAATATCCCGATGCGGCCAGATCGGCCTCAGCCGCGCGCACACTGCCCGAAATCTGGCCGAACAAATCCATTTCCCAAGAAGCATCCGCTCCCAGAGAGAATTGCGCACCATCACGGGCAAAATCGCCGATATCGCGGTTTACGCCGCCCGATGCGCCAAGGCTGGGAAGGTATCCCGCTCGTGCTTGGACCAGTGAGGCGCGCGCCTGATCCAGCCGAGCAGCACTGACCGCGAGGTCGCGGTTCTCGACTATCGCCTGTTCGACAAAATCCGAAAGCAGCGGATCGCCAAGTAATGTCCAATATTGTGTCAGGTCGGTGGAGATCGGGACAGAATTGCTCTGCGCCCAGTCGGCAGGCACAGCAACCGTCGGCGTGGATATATCAACTTGCGCGGTGGCACAGGCGCCCAGCGCCAACAGGCACGGGCCAAGTGCGACAAGACGCACTTTCTTGCCAGAAATTCGCCTAGCAACGCTGTGTTTGCCATCGCAATGCATGAAATGCTGTCCCCCGATATTTCTTTCCCCTGAAGGCCTTAGCGGCTCTTTCCTACCCGTTCCAATTACGAGATTGTTATAATGCCCCATCAACTATGCGCGATGCGATTGAGCAATAATGCGATCATGACGAAGATCATGACCCAAACTGCACTTGGATGATCGTCCTCAGAAACGAATTGACCTGACTGGTTGCGGTTGAGACAAGTTTTCGGAACCCGCTATCGAGGAACTGCCGATACGGCTCGACCAACGTGTATTACAGGAGCAATACGGACAGCGGAATAGCGGTGTCAACACCGCGCGGCGTGTGTTTCGCTTATGTCGCAGCGCAACGGCTCTTTTTGCGCTGCGAAAATAGTGTGTTGATTTGAATTGTCGAAATGTCGAGAAGGCTTGCCAGATAAATCCGTATTCAGGTCAGGGGTGTTTCCGGGGGGGAATCCTGTTTTGGCCGAGTTTGTCCGTCGTCATCCGGGTGATGCGCCGGTCTCTTCCTCCGTGAAATGGTATGATGCGCGCCTTCGCCAAACCTGTTGCAAGCTGTGTTCTGTTCGCTGTCGCGGCGAGTGCGGGCGCGCAGGATGCTGCGGCACCGGGCGCGCCAGAAGAAGCATCTGAGCATGCCGCTGCACCAGAGCTGACCACACTTCGGCCATATGGCCCGCCTGCGCAGGACGCGCAGATCCTGCGCGAGCCGGCACCCATCGCCATCCCCGACCCGCTCGATATTGCTGCTGCGCTTGCCGCGGCTACGCATCCAATTGTCGGCGCTGCCGAAGCGGAGGCCGATGCGCTTGATGCTGACCTTCGCGTGGCGCGCTGGCAGCGTTATCCGAGCGTATCGGTAGAAGCGCTTGCGGCGACAGAGGGTTCATCCTTCGCCGATCAGGACGGGTTTGCGCTCAATGCCGTGCTCGAACAGCCGATTTGGGCGGGCGGACGGATCAGCGGCGAGATCGACCGCGCGCGCGCATCCTTGCGCGTCGGCGAAAACCGCGTGGGCGAGGCGCAACGCGATATCGTGCTGCGGGTGGTGTCAGCCTATTATGACTATGTCCTGGCAGCTGAGCGTGTGTCCGTGCTCGAGAGCAGCCTTGAAGAACACAATGATTTGCTCGCGGCGATCGGGCGGCGTGTCGATCAAGAAGTCTCGCCGCTGGCCGATTTGACGCTGGGCCGTTCGCGCACCGCGCAGGTCGAGCTTGATCTGACCGTCACGCAGGAAGCGCGCGATTCTGCACTGCTCAGCCTGCGCGAGCTGACCGGCGGCGTCGTGGTGGAGCCGGAGCTACCGCCATCGGGCATCGCCAGCACGCTGCCGCCCGAAGACATCGCTCTGGCAGAGGCGCTCGCTTGCAGCCCTAGTCTTGACGCATTGACCGATCTGATTGCCGTTGCCGAAGCGCAGCGCGCCATCGCCAAGGCGCAGATTTGGCCGCAATTGCTGTTACAGGTATCGCAGAATGAAATCACCGGAGCGCGCGCCGCGCTGGTCCTGCGGGCGCAACTTGGTCCTGGCCAATCGCAGATCACCGCAGTTGAGGCGGGCGATGCGCGCATCCGCCGGGCGATTGCGCAATTTGGCGAAACAGAGCGCGTGCTACGCGCGCAATTGCGCCGCGATTTTGTGCTGGTGCGCGCGGCCGAACGGCGCATCGTTTCGGGCGTCATCGCAGCCGATGCCGCAGACGAGATCATCGCCAGCTACCAGCGTCAGTTTATTGCCGGGCGGCGCAGTTGGCTTGATGTCATGAATGCCACGCGTGAAGCGGCCAGTGCGCGGCTTTCGGAAAGCGATGCGCGCGTCGGCTCAGCGGCTGCAACAGCGCGCATTCTGGCGCTGTCGTGCCGCTGGCAGCCTGACGGTGCGGATGAGATCCGATCAGAACAAGACGGGTTTGGGGAAACACAGTGAGCGATGGCAGCGCCGAACGCGCGGTAGAAAATTACGCAAAGGCCACCGGCAAGCCCTTGTCGCCGCATTGGAAATTAGAGCTGCGCGAAGTCGAGCTGGCTGAAGGTATTGATGCTCTGCCAGGTCTGATCGCCGTGATCGGCTGGGAGCCTGCGCGCCGTATCGAAGGCCGACCGCGTCCAGACCAATTCCCGCTGATCGTATATGATGACACCTGCGGCTGGGCCGTGGTGCAGCAATGGGATGGCGATGATGTCATGGCGCTGGTGGGCGAGCGTTCCGTGTTGCCATACAATCCCGACCAGCGGTTCTTCACCATGTATCTGCCCGATCCGCTCTCCAGCGATGGCGGCAAAGCGATTTCGGTATTCTGGCGCGCGATCAAGCGGCGCAAGCAGCCATTGGTGATGGCGGGACTGGCGACAGTTTTTGCCAATCTGCTGACGCTGGCAACGTCGCTCTATTCGATGCAGCTTTACGACCGGGTGATCCCGCTNGCGAGCTACAACACNCTNTTTGTCCTGACAGCGGGCGTNGGTTTTGCGCTGCTGCTGGATCTGTGTTTGCGCAGCCTGCGTGCCCTGCTGATTGAGCGAGAGGCGCAGGATATTGATGCCGAGGTGAGCGAGTTCTTCTTCGCCCGCGCACAGGCCATCCGGCTCGATGCGCGGCCTCCCGGCATTGGCACCATGGCATCGCAATTGCGCGGGCAGGAACAGATCCGGCAGGTGATGTCGTCGGGCTCGCTGTTCATGCTGGCCGACCTGCCCTTTGCCATCTTCTTCATCACTGTGATCGCCATGATCGGCGGCAAGCTGGCGCTGGTGCCGATTATCAGCCTGCCGGTTGCGCTGATCCTCGCCATGATCCTCAGTAAGATCATCCGCAATGGCACCGACCGTGCGCAGGTAAGCGGTAACCGCAAGAACGGGATGCTGGTTGAATCGCTCGACGCGACCGAGACTGTGAAGGCCAATCGTGGCGGCTGGTTCATGATGGGGCGCTGGAACCGGCTGGTGCGCGAAATCCACCATTATGAAATGCCGGTGAAAAAGGCCTCGGCCATTGCTGGGTCGCTGTTCTCTACGCTGCAACAGACTGCCTATGTTGCGATCATGGGGTGGGGTGCTTACCTCGCTTCGCAGGGTCAGATCACCACTGGTGCGCTGCTCGCCTGTTCGATCATCGCGGGACGCATAAATGGCCCACTGGTTGCGCAATTGCCCAATTTGATCGTGCAGTGGGGTTATGCCCGTTCCTCGCTCAAAGCACTCGATTCAATCATGGTGTTGCCGCTCGATCCGGCCAGCGGCGCAGGTGCGCTGCGGCCCGATCACATGGATGGCGGTTACGAGATCAGGAGCGCAGCTTTCGTCTACCCGGGCACCCAGCGTCCGGCGTTGGAAATTGAAGCACTGAAGATTGAGCCGGGCGAACGCGTCGCGGTCATCGGCGGGATCGGGTCGGGCAAATCGACGCTGCTCAAGTTGATGAGCGGGCTGTATTCTCCGCAGCAGGGCAATGTGTTGCTTGGCGGGCTGGATTTGTCGCAAGTCGCCGAAGACATTGCCCGGCGCCATGTCGGCTACGTCTCGCAGGACGCGCGGCTGATCAACGGCACTCTGCGCGACAATCTGGCGATGGGTCTGGGCGATGTGACCGATGAGGAGATCATGGAAATCGCCCGCACGACGCGGCTTGATGCCATGATCGCGTCGCAGCCCGACGGCCTCTCGCTGCAAATTCAGGAAGGTGGCCGCGGGCTTTCAGGCGGGCAACGCGCGATGGTCGGGATCAACCGCCTGCTGCTTTCCGAGCCGAAGGTGTGGCTGCTGGACGAACCCACAGCCTCGCTTGACCAGCTGACCGAAAGCGCTGCGCTGGAAGCGATCGACACGCAATTGGGCAAGGACAACATCATGGTGATGGTGACGCACAAGCCACAATTGCTGCCGCGCTTCACCCGCATCATCGTGATGGCCGGCGGCAAGGTGGTGAAGGACGGCCCGACGCAGGATGTGCTGCGCGAACTCGCTCCGCGCAAGCTTGGCGAAAAGGGCGGAGCAGGCGGCAAACCCGCGCCATCGGCCGAAGGGACGGTTACGTCCTCGATCAGCAAGAAGAAGGCTTCGTCATGATGCGATTGCGTCCATCCTACTGGATCATCATCGCCATCAGTGTGACGCTGGTCGGCTTCATCACATGGTCGCAATGGGCAGAGCTGGATCAGGTCACCCGCGCACCCGGCCGCGTAGTTCCCTATGCCCGGGTGCAAGTCGTGCAGAGCGAGGAGGGCGGGGCAATCGCCCGGATCAATGTTCGCGAGGGTGACCTCGTGCAGGCAGGCGATCTGCTGGTTGAGCTGGACACGGTGCAATTGACCGCTGGCGTTGCCGAGGCACGCGCGCGGGTTGCGGCGCTGGAAAGTCGGATGGCGCGCATTGACGCCGAACTCTTCGACAAGTCATTGAGTTTTCCTACAACCTTGAGCGATTTTCCCGAATTTACTGCCAATCAGCGGCAATTGTTCACCCGTCGCCGTGCGGCTTTGCAGTCGGAAGTCGGCTCGCTGCGCAATTTGGCGGCGCTGCAACAGGAGGAGCTCGATCTGCTGCTGCCACTTGTCGAAACCGGCGATGTTGCGCGCTCGGAAATCATCCGGATGCAGCGCACAATCGTCGAGACAGAGGGGCGTATTTCCAACATTCGCGCGCAATATATCCGCGACCTCCAGACCGAATTTGCCGAGACTGAGGAAGAGCTTGTTGCCGCGCAGCAATTGTTCACACAGCGGCAGGACAGCCTGCGCTCTGCATCGCTGACTGCGCCGACCGATGGCATCGTGAAGAACGTGCGCTTGACCACAGTCGGCGGTGTGCTGCGTCCGGGCGACGAAGTGCTGCAAATCGTGCCAACCGGCGAGCGGCTGATTGTGGAAGCACAGGTGCCGCCGCGCGACATCGCCTTCGTCCAGAATGGTCAGCGTGCGCGGGTGAATTTCGATGCCTATGACAGCGCAGTCTACGGCTCGGGCGATGGCGAGGTCGTCTATATCAGCCCCGATACGCTGTCCGAACAGCGCGAGGATGGCTCAGCCAACGTCTATTACCGGGTCAATCTGGAAGTCGAGACCGACACCATGCGCCCGCGCAGTGAGGGCCAAACCATCGATCTCCAGCCAGGGATGACGGCGACCGCCGAGATCCTGACCGGTAGCCAGACGGTGTGGGAATATCTCACCAAGCCGTTGCTCAAGACGACCCGCGAGTCGATTTTTTGGGCAGGAACGTTAGGGCAGGAACGCTAGACCGTGGCTTTGGCGGCGAAGCTCAGCAATTGCGGCGCGAAATATGCTGCGCCGCGCCGCTCGGCCTCTTCCGGCGGGATCGTCGCCATGGCCTGCGCCATGCGCGCGATATTGTCAGCCGATAGCTGGCCCAGCGGTGTGCGATAGACGCCGATTGTAAACAGGATCGCGCCCGTGTCCGGCAGGCGGCGCAAAGTTTGACGCTCGCAGCGCACGAACAGGGTCTCGCCCGCATTTTCCGGCGTGACATGCGCGAAAGTCACTTCGGGTGGCTCAGTATCGATCCAGCGTAGCGCGGGCGTTGGGCTGACAAACCAGTTGCAGCGCCCGAAAATGCGGCCCGGCTTGAGCTTCGCCATAAAGTGATCGACGCCGCTTGCCAGCTGGTCAGCATAGCCATGGATTGGCCTGTGCAATCCGATGAGTGGTAGGCCGAGCTTGTCTTCCGGCTTCCAATCAGTGGGAAAGGCAACGGCTGCCCCGATCAGGAGATAAGCTCCACCTTCACCCTCTGGCGCGAGCAGGCACATGTCCTCCCATACGGACCGCGCTGCGCCCTCCAATCCGCCGGAAACGCCCAGCATCGCCGCAATCTCCTGGCCCGGAGCCACGGCAGCCGGCGTCATTTGGACGGACTCGGGATGCGCATCAAAGGCTGCGCCGCGCGCGGCCAGATCAGGATCGGGTTCTAGCCATTCACTTTCGGAAAGTGCCACCAGCCCCATCTTCAACGCTCCGCCACCGCGCGCGCGGGGCAGCAAATCATCGACGCTGAAGCCAAGCGAAGCCATGGCCGAAGTCTAATGCAGCCGGGCCGGGATGGCTATTGGGCTTGTGATGTGACGCGCCGTGCAAAAACCGTCAGATCATCCAACACTGCGGCGCGCCCACGTAAGGGGCGCGAAAGGGCAATCACGATGTCGATGTGATCGATGTCCTGATAGCGCACCAGTTCAGCCTCGACGCCCGCTTCATCCAATCGCGCGCTTAGCGCTTCTGAATTGCGCGGCTTCACCGTTGTGTCATCAGCGCCGGTCAGCAACAGGGCAGGAGGCGCGGTGTCGTCGGCGAAAGTGACCGGCTGCGTGGCCTCTGGTTCGTGCCACTCGCCAAAGGCATCAACCGTGGATGAGGTGTCGAAGGGATAGAAGTCATACGGACCCGCCAGCCCGACCATCCCGGCCAAGGCATCACGATCTTCGCCCAGCCATTGCGGATCATTCGCCAGCATTGCAGCGATATAGGCGCCTGCCGAATGGCCTGCGAGGACAATGCGTTCGCCATCGCCGCCATGATCGCCAATATTTTCGCGTACCCAGCGCACAGCATCTGCGCCGTCTTCGACAAAGCCGGGAAAGCGCACTTCGGGCACCAGTCGGTAATCGGCGACCACGGTCACAAACCCGCGCGCCGCCAGCGCCCTTCCGGCGAAGGCATAGCCCTCGCGCGAGCCGCTGTTCCAGCTGCCGCCATAGAACCACACGATGACCGGGCGCGGCCCATCTGCCTCTGCGTGCGGGGCATAGATGTCGAGCTGCTGGCGTTCATGGTCGCCATAGGNAATCCCTTCCGCCGCCTGCCGACTGCCGCCATCCTTCGGNACCAGCGTNTTGAAAGTGTGCAGCGGCGAGATGAGATAGGACACACCGATCCCAATGATGGCAACCAGCGGCAGAGCAAGGAGAATTGCTTTGGTCATATGTGTATGCTGGGTTCCATTGTGGTCTTGGAAACAGGTGGCTGACCTAGTCTGCCTTGAGCCGCTTACGCAAGTTCTGGTTAAATTGGCCAGAGCGTCAATTTTCGCCTGCGCGTGATTACACTGGTGACCATCCGGTCAGGTTGTGCCAATCGTGATCTGTGAGATGCAAGAAACCTTAGGTAAGGCGAGCCACACGTGATGGATGTATCGGTTTACGAATTCCAGACGAAAGGTGCGGCCCTGTCGCATGGCTATCTCATGCCTGCGCTGGAGCCGCTTTTGCAGGCGCATGGATCGTCCAAGCGCGTGTTCGAGCTAGGCTGCGGCAACGGCTCCACGGCTGCCCACCTTCATGCCAAAGGCTATCAGGTGACGGGCATCGATCCGTCCGAAAGCGGCCTTGNTGTAGCAACAGAGCGCGGGNTGGACCTGNATCATGGTTCGACCGAGGAGGATNTTGCTGGCCGGTTCGGCACATTTCCCGTCGTCATCAGCCTTGAGGTGATTGAACATGTATTCTCGCCCAAGCTCTATGCCGAGAGGGTGCATGACTTGCTTGAGCCGGGCGGTGTCGCGATCATCTCGACGCCCTACCACGGCTATCTCAAGAACCTCGCACTGGCGGTGACGGGCAAAATGGAGGGCCATTTCACGGCATTATGGGAAGGCGGCCATATCAAGTTCTTCAGTCGCGAAACGCTCGGCATATTGTTCCAGCGAGTTGGGTTGGAAGAGATCGATTTCAAGCGCGTCGGCCGCGTGCCGCAACTCGCGAAATCGATGATCGGTGTCTATCGGAAGGCGGGCTGAGCAGGTGGCAGACGCGCCTTTGAAGGGCCTCAAAGTTGTCGAACTGGCGCGTATCCTTGCTGGCCCATGGGCCGGACAGGTGCTCGCCGATCTGGGCGCGGACGTCATCAAGGTCGAAAGCCCCGCTGGCGATGATACGCGCAGTTGGGGGCCGCCCTTTATCGACCGGGCCGATGGCAGCAGGGACGCGGCCTATTTTCACGCCACCAATCGCGGCAAGGACAGCGTGGTCGCGGATTTCAACGATGCGGAGGACCTCGCCCGCGTTAAGGCGCTGATCGCCGACGCTGATGTGGTGATCGAGAATTTCAAGCTGGATGGCCTCAAACGCTTCGGCCTCGATTATGCCAGCCTTGCGGCGGAAAATCCTCGGCTGGTGTATTGCTCCATCACGGGGTTCGGGCAGGACGGACCATACGCCGCGCGCGCTGGATATGACTTCATTATCCAGGGCATGAGCGGAGTCATGGACCTGACTGGTGAAGCCGATGGCGCACCGCAAAAAATTGGCTTGGCCTATGCCGATATTCTGACCGGGCTTTACGGTGTGATCGGGATTCAGGCCGCGCTGCACCAGCGTGAAAGTACCGGGCGCGGACAGATGGTCGACATGGCGCTGTTGGATGTGATGGTCGGCACGCTTTCCAATCAGGCGATGAATTACCTTGTCGGAGGACATACTCCGAAACGGCGGGGCAATTCACACCCTAATATTGTGCCCTATGAGGCTTTTCGTGCCAGCGATGGCTGGCTGATTGTAGCGGTGGGCAATGATCGCCAGTTTGAGCGTTTCAGTGAGGTGATCGACCTTCCCCCGCGCGAAGAATGGACGAGTAATGCCCGCCGTGTGAAGAATCGCGAACGCTTGTCAGCCTCGATCAGTCGGCGGATTGCCGAATGGGAGCGAGACGCGTTGCTGGCAAAGCTGGAGGACACCGGAGTGCCCGCCGGTCCGATCAATTCTGTCAAACAGGCCCTGACTGATCCGCAGATCATCGCGCGCGAAATGGTGGTTGAGTTGGAGGAGGGGCTGAAGGGCCTCCGCACGCCGATCCGCTTTTCGGACGCTGCATTGAATTTGGGGAAGGCCTCCCCGGCTCTGCCAGCGAACGACATCTAATCTTCGCTCCCAAAACCTCATGGTGGGCAAACAAAAGGGGCCGGGAGATTGCTCTCCCGGCCCCTTTTTGTTTGCCGTGAAGGCTGGGCTTACATGCCCGAGCCCGGACCGTAGGTCACTTCCACGCGGCGGTTCTGCAGTTCGCGAACACCGTCTGCCGTGGCAACGCGCGGCATGCTTTCACCGAATGCTTCGGTGGAGATGCGTGCTGC
>JGI24025J20009_10000735_pt1 | contig 25412 bp, 20 predicted proteins | sample Cruoilmetagenom3_FD_20009 | JGI IMG/M metagenome (IMG submission 20009) | reverse complement strand
GGCATAGCAATGCGATCCTGTAAAACCGATCAAAGCTTCACCGCCTTCATCTCTCTTGCGGCAACCATGATTGAGCTAAGATGAACGTCAACAGCCCCTAGGCGAAAACCCGGCAAATAGTGGACGCAAGGACACGATGCGCGGGCATTCTGCATGGCACCGTCTTGCGAAAATCGCTTTCCTGACCGACGATTGCGGCCGAGGGGCGAAAAAGCCGTGTAACAACGGCGAGCAAAAGGGGCACGCATGGGACTGAACATCATGCCAACTGCGGCCAAGGCCGTGGCGGCACTGTCATTGGGCACCACGGGCTTTATCCTGTCCGGACTGGTCAAGGGGCAGATGCCGCACATCACCAGCTGGGGCTGGTTCACGATTTTGAACGTGGCGCTAGGTGCCATTTGCGGCTGGACGATGATTGGCAACCGGGTTGGGCGCGGCGTCAGTTTCATGATCTCGGCGGGGCTGTCGGCCTCTGTCATGATGGTGGTCTGGGCCTTGTTCATCCAATCGGGGAACGAGGCATTGCGGCTGGCCCTGCGCCGCCGTTTCAGCGGATTGTTCGATTTCCTTGCCGCTATGTTCGAACAGATGATCGAATGGGGCGCGATGCTGTTGTCGGTGGAATTCCTGATCGTGATGCTTCTGGGCGGGATCGTCTCGGGCATCTTGTCCGAAATCGCCAACCGCCACTGGAACTGAATTGGCGCCAGCGCGCCGGGGAACAGCATGACCGACATTTTTCTTTACGGCAGCTTGCTGGATGATGCCCTGCGCGCGCTTGTGCTTGGCGGGGAATACGCGCTTCGGCCGGTCACGGTGCGCGATCATGCGGTGCGTTGGGCCGAGGGGCACGATTTCCCACTGTTGGTTTCTGAAACGGGCGGCCTGGCGCGCGGTGCGGTGGTCACGGTCAGCGATGGTGCGCTGGCGCGGATGGATTTCTACGAGGGCGGCTTTGGCTACGAGCTGCGCGAGGTGACGCTGGAAGAGGGCGGCTATGCCCATGCATGGTTCCCGCAAGAGGGGCTTTGGCAGGTGGGTGCGCCTTGGGATCTGGCGGATTGGCAGGCGCAATGGGGCCCACTTGGGCGCGAGGCCGCGCGCGAGGTGATGGATTACATGGGCCGCTATACACCCGAGCAGGTGCTGCGGTTCTGGCATATGGTGCGTGTGCGTGCCGCGGCCCGGGTGGCGGCGGCGGGGCGCGTGGTGCCGGCGCTGTCGGGCATGACCCGCGCCGATGTGGCGCTGGACCGGCTGCACCGCCCCTATACAAATTTTTTTGCCATGGAAGAATACGACCTGCGGTTCCGCCGGTTCGACGGAAGCATGAGCGAGACGATCAATCGCGGGGTTTTCGTGGCCTCGGATGCGTCGCTTTTACTGCCCTATGATCCGGTGCGCGACCGTGTGCTGGTGATCGAGCAGTTCCGTGCCGGTCCCTACGGGCGCGGTGATCAGGCGCCTTGGCCGTTGGAACCTGTCGCGGGGCGCGTGGACCCCGGCGAGACGCCGGAAACCGCCGCGCTGCGCGAGGCCGAGGAGGAGGCGGGGCTGTGCCTGCACCGCCTTGAGAAGATCGCGCAGGGATACAGTTCTCCGGGATCAAGCAGCGAATATTTCTATGTTTTCCTGGGTCTGGCCGATCTGCCGGACGCGGCCGAAACCGTGGCGGGCAAACCCGAAGAGGCCGAGGATATCCGGTCGCATGTGCTGGACTGGGCGCAGTTCGAGGGCATGATGCAGCGCGGCGAATTGACCGTGCTGCCACTGGTGATGGCTGCGCAATGGCTGGCGTTGAACCGCGCCCGGCTGCGCGCCGCGGCTGGTGCCGTGTAGGTTCGAAAACTGTCGGTTTTCAAATCTTCGTCCCCAAAAAAGAATACCCCCAAGAGCAAAATTGCGGGCGCATTCCGAACATCGGGAACCATGCGGGTCTGTGCAGGGATTGTGCGAAAAACCGCACAAATCATGGGCGAACCTGTGCGGGATTTCGCACGGTGCCGCGCTGCAGCATGGCGGCTATGCGTGTGGCGCATGGTTACAATATTGTAAATAAACGGAATTTTCAAATCGGCGAAAATTCGGAAATCGGGGCTTGAGCCATGTGCATGGCGTCACCACAGTTGCGACATCGCGCTGTGGGTTCTGCCCCGCAAGCCCGTGGAAAATTCAATACTATCCGGGAGGAGACCCTGATGAAATTCCTGACCACCGCTGCCACCGCATTGGCGCTGACCGTCACCGCGCCCGCCGCTTTTGCCGCCTGCGACGACGGCGAAATCGTCATCAAGTTCAGCCACGTCACCAACACCGACAAGCACCCCAAGGGCATCGCCGCCTCGCTGCTGGAAAAGCGCGTGAACGAAGAGATGAACGGCAAGGCCTGCATGGAAGTGTTCCCCAGCTCGACCCTGTATAACGACGACCAGGTTCTCGAAGCGATGCTGCAGGGCGACGTACAGATGGCCGCGCCCTCGCTGTCAAAATTCGAGCAGTTCACCAAGAAATTCCGCATTTTCGATCTGCCTTTCATGTTCAAGAACATCAACGCTGTGGACGAGTTCCAGAACTCTGAAACCGGTCAGGCGATGAAGGAAGCCATGGTGCGTCGCGGCCTTCTTGGGCTGGCGTTCTGGCACAATGGCATGAAGCAGATGTCGGCCAACAAGCCGCTGATGAGCCCGTCGGATGCGAATGGTCTGAAGTTCCGCGTTCAAAACTCGGACGTGCTGAAGGCGCAGATGGCTGCCATGGGCGCATCGCCCCAGCCGATGGCCTTCAAGGAAGTTTACGGCGCGCTGCAAACCGGCGTCGTGGACGGTCAGGAAAACACTTGGTCCAACATCTATGGCCAGAAGTTTTTCGAGGTGCAGGACGGTATCACCGAAACCAACCACGGCATCATTGACTACATGGTCGTGACCTCGTCCGACTGGTGGGACGGCCTGCCCGAGGACGTGCGCAGCCAGCTGTCCACCATCATGGCCGAAGTGACCGAAGCGCGGAACGCTGAATCCTTCGCCGTGAACCAGGAAGCCAAGAAAGCCGTGATCGCGGCCGGGTCCGAAGTGCGCGAGCTGAACGCAGAACAGCGTGCCGACTGGGTCGCCACCATGAAACCCGTCTGGGACGAGTTCGTGGGCGATGTCGGTCAGGAAAACATCGACGCCGCACAGGCGATCAACGCCAAGCACTAAGGCCTGGTTTCAGGTCCGGCGTCCGGCAGCAAATGCCGGGCGCCGCGTTTTGCGGTTGCCCTGTGGTCTGGCCCTGCGCCCGTATCACCGCACCGCCTTGATATTTCACGAAATCAACGGGGGAGGGGGCCATGTCCACCGACAACCAGCCAAGGTCCATGTTGGGCCATGTGGTCAACGAGCTGGAGGAGACGGCGATTGCCGTGATCCTTGGTCTGATGACCCTCATCACCTTTACCAACGTGGTGCTGCGCTACGTGTTCAACACCGGGCTGATGTGGGGGCTTGAGGCGACGACCTTTCTGTTCGCGTGGCTTGTGCTGTTCGGCATCAGCTACGCGGTCAAGGTCACGGCCCATCTGGGCGTTGACGCGCTGATCGCCTTTCTTGCGCCGGGCGCGCGCCGGGTTGTTGGCATCTTCGTCGGGCTGGTCTGCATCTTCTATGCGTTCCTGCTGACCAAGGGTGCCTGGGATTACTGGGCGAATTTCGCCAACCTGCCGCAGACCACGGGCCATTGGTTTCCCACCGGATTCGAGGAAATGAAGCGCACCAGCTATCGCGGCTGGTACGAGGTGGTGGATATTCCCTTCCCCGAATTTCTGCGCTGGATCGAGCCGATCATGAACGAGGGCGAGCATTATGAAAAAGTGCCGCGTTTCATTCCCTATGTCATGCTGCCCTTTGGCATGGCGCTGCTGCTGTTTCGGTTCATTCAGGCCACGATCCGCGTGGCCAGGGGCCGCGCCGAGGGCCTGATCGTCAGCCATGAAGCCGAGGACGCCATCGACGACGTCCGCCACCTGAACGCCGAGGAGTAAGACCCAATGGAAGTCGCCATTCTATTTATCATGGTCGTGGGTCTGATGCTGATCGGCGTGCCGATTGCCGTCTCTTTGGGCCTGAGTTCCATCCTGTTCCTGTTGGTGCAGTCCGACACATCGCTTGCATCCATCGCACAGACGTTTTTCCAGGCGATGGCGGGGCATTACACGCTGCTGGCCATTCCGTTCTTCATCCTTGCCTCCAGCTTCATGTCCACGGGGGGCGTGGCGCAGCGGATCATCCGGTTTTCCATTGCCATCGTGGGGCATTTGCCCGGCGGCCTGGCGATTGCGGGGGTCTTTGCCTGCATGATCTTTGCTGCGCTTTCGGGGTCCAGCCCCGCCACCGTGGTCGCCATCGGGTCCATCGTGATCGCCGGGATGCGGCAGGTGGGCTATTCCAAGGATTTCGCCGCCGGCGTGATTGCCAATGCGGGCACGCTGGGCATCCTGATCCCGCCGTCCATCGTGATGGTGGTCTATGCCTCGGCCACGGATACTTCCGTTGGCAGGATGTTCCTTGCGGGCGTTATTCCGGGCCTGTTGGCGGGCACCATGCTGATGGCCACGATCCTGGGCATTGCCATTGTCAAGAAACTGCCCAAGGGCGAGTGGAAGGGATGGGGAGAGGCAGGCGCGGCCTTTGGCGATGCGATCTGGGGTCTTGGCCTGATCGTCATCATCCTTGGCGGCATCTATGGCGGTATCTTCACCCCGACCGAGGCCGCAGCCGTGGCCGCTGTCTATGCCTTCGTGATCGCGAATTTCGTGTATCGTGACATGGGGCCGCTGGCGCGGGCGGACGGGCTGCGCAACCTGTCGCTGCTGCAAAAGCCGATTTCGCTGGTGACCGCCTTCTTCCACCGCGACACCCGCAACGTGCTGTTCGAATCCGGCAAGCTGACCGTGACGCTGATGTTCATCATCGCCAATGCGATGATCCTGAAGCATGTCCTGACCGAACAGCAGATCCCGCAACAGATCGCGACCATGATGCTGGATGCCGGCTTTGGCATGATCATGTTCCTGATCATCGTGAACGTGATCCTGCTGATCGGCGGGCAGTTTATGGAACCGTCGGGGCTGATCGTGATCGTCGCGCCGCTGGTGTTCCCGATTGCGATCGAACTGGGCGTGGATCCGATACACCTGGGCATCATCATGGTGGTCAACATGGAAATCGGCATGATCACCCCGCCTGTCGGCCTGAACCTGTTCGTCACATCTGGCGTGGCGGGGATGCCGATGATGCGGGTGGTGCGCGCGGCACTGCCGTTCCTGGCCGTTCTGTTCGTCTTTCTGATCATGGTGACCTATATCCCGATCATTTCCACATGGCTGCCGACGCTGGTCATGGGGCCTGAAATCATCACTAGGTGATCATCACGAAATAATCCCACTCACAGGAAAGGGGAAAGGGCCGCGTCGGAGATGACGCGGCCCTTTTTCTATTGTTGGCGGGGTGGATGGATCAGGCGGTCAGCACCAAATGGGGTGTCCCGTCCGATGTTTCCTCGACCGTGCGCAGGTCGCGGGTGACCACCGCGTTCACCTGTTTGCGAAAGTTCGAGAAACTGTCGAAGGGCACCACGTCCACCGCCTTGTCAAAGCGCAGGGTGATGCGGTTATGCGCGTCCCCCATGGCGGCCATGGCGATGACCTCGCCGGTGAATGGCTGGCCAAGGTAGCGGCCTGTCACACGCTGTCCCATGCGCAGCGCGGGGGGCATGTTGCCTGCCCGCGCGTGCAGCGTGTTCCAGTCGCGATGCCCGTGCTGACGGGCGATCAGGTCAAGGCACTGGCCATGGGCCATGCCCTGTCCCTTAGTGGCAAGCGCCAGTTTCAACTGTTTCGCCTGCGCTTTCAGTGCGTACAAAGAAGGCAGATCGGTCATGTCCGGTCCTTTCTTTCATATGGCGGTGTTCAAAGTCGGGGCTCGCATTGCCAACAAACCGCATGAAACGGAAAGTGGATCGGTCTTGATCGTTTGACGGGCTTCACCATGGCATATACCTGCGAGCGGCGGGGGCCGTCTTCCCTGCGACCGCCAGATAGGCGTGGCGCATCCATCTGTCAATAGCGCCGGATCACGCTGGATCAGGCCGAACCATCCTTGCGTTGCACGCGGCGCATCATGTCCAGATCGCAGGCTGTGGCATCGCCCATGGCGCGCTTTATACCAGGCAGCAGCGCCGCGCCGTTCATGGCATAGGCCAATTCGATCAACCCTGCATCGCCATAGGCGGCGCGCACGGCCTCGCGCGCGGCGCTGTCATCGCCGCGATCGCGCGTCGTGGCATCGGCCAGCGCCACCACCGCGGCCAGATCGTCGGGCAGGCCTTCGCCGCGCAGGATTGCGGCGATCAACGCGTCGGGCAGCTTGGCGCGGCGGGCAAGGTTCATTTCGGCCTCGACGCAGGTGCCGCAATCGGCGGCCAGCGCGCCGCGCAGGCGTGCCGTGTGATAGGCCTGTTTCGGGCAATTGCGGTTCGGGTCCAGGAAACCGAACAGCCGGTTGTAGCGGGTCAGCAATTTCAGATCGGTGCGGGCGATGTGGCGCGTGTGATCCAGCCCCACGCCCAGCCTTTTTTCCGCTCGCCCGATCATCAAAAGAGCAATGCGGGTCAGGGCAGCCAGCCGCGTGTCGGCGTGGCTGTCGGGTTTGGCGGGTTGGGTCATGTGGTGGATATCCTTGCAGGTTGCTCTGGCCTACGCCAGGCGCGCTTCGGTGCAGTCGGGGCAGGGCAGGCAAAGCGTCACCTCGGTCCGGCCCGGTTGTGATGCGATTCCAAGCGCCCCGTCGGATCGATCAGCAAAACCAAGGGCCATCGGCAGGCCAAGCCCGGAATTCCGCCGCGGGCCCGACGTGGTGAAAAACGGTTCTGTCACGCGGTCCAGCAGGTCGGGCGCGATCCCCGGCCCATCGTCAAGAATGGAAATCATGCAATAGGTGCCGGGACCAAGCGTGCCGCAGGACAAATGCGTGACGGGTGCGGAAAACCCCACCAATCGGGCGCGCAGGGTGATGGTGCCGCCTGCGGGTGCCGCCTCGTTCGTATGGGCGGCCAGCGCCTGCAAGGCCCGGGTCAGGCGTTCGCTATCAACTTCGATGGGTGTCATGCACGCCACGGGTGCCAGCACCAACTTGCGCCCATCCGGCAGATCGCCGCGCAGCCGTGTGGCGATTTTCGACATCAAGTTTTTCAGGTCATGGTGTTCGGGCCTCAGCGGGGTTTGCCGCGCATAGGCCACCAGCCGCGAGGTCACGTCGGCGGCCAGTCGCGCCGCTTCGCGCGCGCGTTCCAGCGTCTGCTCGCGTTCGGCCCCGTCGGGCAGGTGTTGCGACGGTTCCAGATTGCCCTGTATGCCGGTCAGAAACCCGTTGAAATCGCGGGCGCTGCCGCGCGTCATCTGGCCAATGGCCTGCATCCGCTGTGCCTCTTTCGCGCGGGCCTCGGCGATGCGCGTGCGGATGTAGTTCCTGTAAATCGTGTAATGGCAAAACACGTAATAGGCCGACACCGAGAAGAAACAGAACAGCAGCAGAATCTGGCCCCACATGCTGTCCGTCCGCATGATCGAGATCGCCGCCACCACGGCAAGCAGCGCCGGAACATGGATTGACGCGAATATCGCGATGCCGCGCACATGGCCGTGAGTAATCAGATTGTGCAGTGCCATTCCGCCAATTCCGGCCAGTGCAGTGATCGTCAGCACAGGATCGTTCAGCCAGATCAGATACACCGGAGCGATACTGAAAAGGCCGGTCAGCGCCATGGAAAAGAACATCGCCAAGTGAAATGTTCGCAGGTCGAAAGGTGCATTCAATTTCAGCAGCCAGACAAGGTAGGCGAGGTTGAGAACCGTGTGCAGGCCCAGCAACACCGGAAGGATCGCCAGCCCGGTATAATTCCAAAGCGCCAGGGCGGCGCCCATGGTGATGGACAAGCGCAGGACGACTTCGGGATAGAAGACTTTGCCCGCTTGCCTCAGGATGGCCATGGCGTCTTGCTGCATCGGTGACAAGGCCGGGTGGTGTGGTCTGTCCTGATCGACGGTGGTTTGCAGGGTTTCTTTCATTGCCTCACGTTACTGTTACAGGAAGCACTTGTCTTGCGGATTTTGCCAGGCGGAATATAGGTTTAGTCAGACAAGCAAAAACCCGCCCCTTATTACGAAGGGCGGGCTCTATTTTTCGAACAAAGGTCTGCCGCGACGCGGCGGAACGGATCATTTCAGGATCGAACGACCTGCGTATTCTGCGGTTTCGCCCAGGGCTTCCTCGATGCGGATCAACTGGTTGTATTTTGCCAGCCGGTCGGAACGGGCAAGGCTGCCGGTTTTGATCTGACCGCAGTTGGTGGCCACGGCGAGGTCGGCGATGGTGGCGTCCTCTGTTTCGCCCGAACGGTGCGACATCACGTTGGTCATGCGGGCGCGGTGCGCCATGTCCACGGCTTTCAGCGTTTCAGTCAGGGAACCGATCTGGTTGACCTTCACCAGCATCGAGTTGGCGCAGCCTTGTTCGATGCCCATCGCAAGGCGTTCGGGGTTGGTGACGAACAGGTCGTCGCCGACCAGCTGGATCTGGTTGCCCAGAGCCTCGGTCAGCATCGCCCAGCCGTCCCAGTCATCTTCCGAGCAGCCGTCCTCGATCGAGATGATCGGGTAGTCGGTGACCAGCGCCTGAAGATAGGCAACGTTTTCATCAGGGGTCAAAGACAGGCCTTCGCCCTTCATCTCGTATTTGCCGTCCTTGAAGTATTCGGTCGCGGCGCAATCGAGGGCCAGGTAGATATCCTCGCCCGGCTTGTATCCGGCTTTTTCGATGGATTTCATGATGAAATCAAGCGCGTCACGCGCGCTGCCAAGGTTGGGGGCAAAGCCGCCCTCGTCGCCCAGTCCCGTCGAAAGCCCTGCGGCGGCCAACTCTTTTTTCAGGGTGTGGAACACTTCGGAGCCCATGCGCACGGCCTCGCGGATGTTCGCGGCGCTTACCGGCATGATCATGAATTCCTGGATGTCGATCGGGTTGTCGGCATGTTCGCCGCCGTTGATGATGTTCATCATCGGAACCGGCAGGGTGCGGGCCGAAGTGCCGCCGACATAGCGGAACAGGGGCTGTGCGGTGTAATCAGCGGCGGCCTTGGCACAGGCGAGCGACACGCCAAGGATGGCATTTGCGCCAAGGCGCGATTTGTTGTCGGTGCCGTCCAGTTCGATCATGGCCATGTCGATGGCGACCTGTTCGGTCACGTCGAAGCCGACCAGCGCCTCGGCGATTTCGCCGTTGACGGCGGCGCAGGCTTCCAGAACGCCCTTGCCCATGTAGCGGGATTTGTCACCGTCGCGCTTTTCGACCGCTTCATAGGCGCCGGTGGATGCGCCCGAGGGCACGGCGGCGCGGCCCATGGTGCCGTCTTCGAGGATCACGTCCACCTCGACCGTCGGGTTGCCCCGGCTGTCCAAAATCTCGCGTGCGTGGATGTCGATGATTGTGCTCATTGGGTCACTCTCCCTTTTGTCAAACGCATTTGCGGCGCTTGTAGAGGGCAGGGCGACGAAGGTGAAGGGCGTTTGCGCAAACAGCGGCGGTTTGCGCGTGCGGTGCGGACGGATGCCTCCGGCGGGAGGTATTTATGGGAACAATGAAAGGGCCCGGATCAGGAGGGGCGGTCAGGCAGAACAGCTGGCCCCGCCCAGCACGCAGAACTTGGCGCAATGGGGGTGGTTGAGGGCAACGGGCTGTTCTGCCTGTTCCAGCGTTTCGCCCAGATCGAATTGCGGGTCATAGGGCAGCAGGGTGCAGGCCACGACCGACGGGGCCGCGCCGCGCCGTTTGACCACCATGCGCGACGACGAACACATGACCTGATCGGGAGATTTGCCAAGGATGTCCCAGCATTGGGTGGTGATTTCGGGCACTTCGACGGACATGTCCATTTCGGGGAAAATCACGCAAGTGCCTGGGTTTGCGGCGCCGATATCGTATTGGCGCGCGGTGAAGAGCGCTTTGAAACCGGCGCGGGCCTCGGCCTCGGATTCGTTCCAGATGGAGCGGCCCGCGACGGCCATGGGGATGGCATTGTCGCGCAGCCAGTCCATGCCTTTCAGCGTGATGTCGAAACTGCCCGTACCGCGCAGGGCGTCGTGATGTTCGGCGCTGTGATGGTCCAGCGACACGCGCAGGGTCATCTTGCCGGGATGTGCCGTGTTCAGACGGGTCAACCCGCGTTGAACCGAGGGGCGCATCATCGGGCGCATGGCGTTGGTCAGGATAAGCACGTCATAGCCGCGCGCAAGGGCGGCTTCGGCCATGGGGATCATGTCGGGGTTCATGAAGGGCTCGCCCCCCGTGAAAGCGATCTCGTTCACGTGCCAGTTGCGGGTTTTCAACTGGTTCAGATAGGCGGTCATTTCGGCCAGTGCGATATAGGTCAGCGCGTCATTCGTCGGCGAGCTTTCAATATAGCAGTTTACGCATTCGATGTTGCACAGGGTGCCGGTGTTGAACCACAGGGTTTGCGGGTTGCTCAGGGCCACCTTGGCGCGATCCTCGCCCTTGGCGGTGGTGTTCGGATCGATGAATTTGCCCGAATTTGCAGTGATGTCTTTCATGCGGCGGCCCTTTCGCGTTGCACGTCACGCTAGCAGGGGCGGGCGCGTGAAAAAACCGGTGAAAGCATCGCTGACATCATTGTGAATGCCGCGAAATGCAGCAATGTTAGCGCAAACGCATCGTGGGGGCGGCATGGCCCGTTTTCTGGACGCGCATCATAGCATCGCAACTTCAATTGTCTTAAGCTGCGGCAAGGTGTGGGGCAGACCCTGCCCTTAAATGCGGAAAAATCAAAGAAGGGCCCCCATGGTTTCTCGCATCATTCCGGTCGATCCTTTCGATTTGGTCATCATTGGCGGCACGGGCGATCTGGCGCGGCGCAAGATCCTGCCCGGACTGTTCCGGCGTTACCGCGCGGGTCAGATGCAGGGCGAAACCCGCGTGATCGGCGCCGCCCGCGCCGAGATGGACGCGGATGGGTATCGCGCCATGGTGCGCGCCGCCTTGGAGGAGTTCGACCCGGTCAACGCCACCGATACCGATGCGATGGCGGGCTTTTTGAAAATCCTCGATTACGTGGTGCTGGACGCGATGGGCACCGATGGCTGGACCGACCTTGCCGGCAAGATGCACGAGGGCCGCGTGCGCGCGTTCTATTTCTCGGTCGCGCCGCGCCTGTTCGGGCCGCTGGCCGAACGGCTGCACCTGCATGGCATGGCTGATGATGACACGCGGATCGTGGTTGAAAAACCCTTTGGCCGCGACCTTGGCACGGCGCGGGCGTTGAACGCGTCGCTGGCGCAGCATTTTCACGAGGGGCAGATTTACCGGATTGATCATTACCTTGGTAAAGAAACGGTGCAGAACCTGATGGCGATCCGGTTCGGCAACATGCTGTTCGAGCCTTTGTGGAATTCGCAATATATCGACCATATCCAGATCACAGTGGCCGAAACCGTGGGCGTGGGCGGGCGCGGCGATTACTATGACCGATCCGGCGCGATGCGGGACATGGTGCAGAACCACATGATGCAGCTTTTGTGCCTGATCGCGATGGAGCCGCCCGCCAAGTTCGACCCTGACGCGGTGCGCGATGAAAAGCTGAAAGTGATCCGCGCGCTGGATCCGGTGGAGCCGAACGAGATCGTGCGCGGCCAGTATGAAGCCGATGACGACAAGCCCGGTTACCGCGAGCATGTGGAAAACCCGGTGTCGCTGACCGAAAGTTTCATCGCCATGAAGCTGCATGTCAGCAACTGGCGGTGGGCGGGCACGCCGTTCTACCTGCGCACCGGCAAACGCTTGCGCGCGCGCACATCCGAGATTGCCGTGGTGTTCAAGGAAACCCCGCATTCGATTTTCGGGCCCGAGGCCGGGCAGCATCGCAATATCCTGACCATCCGGTTACAGCCCAACGAAGGGATCGACCTTGGCGTGACCATCAAGGAACCGGGGCCGGGCGGCATGCGCCTGGTGGACGTGCCGCTGGATATGACCTTTTCCGAAGCATTGGAGCCCGAGGCCGAGGATGTGCCAGATGCTTACGAGCGGCTGATCATGGATGTGATCCGCGGCAACCAGACCCTGTTCATGCGCGGCGACGAGGTAGAGGCCGCATGGGCCTGGACCGACCCGATCATCAAGGCGTGGGAGGATCGGGGCGACGAGCCGCGGCCATACGATTCCGGGTCCAGCGGGCCGGAGGATGCGTTGATGCTGATGCACCGCGACGGGCGGCGTTGGCGTGACATTCGAACCTGACGGGGGCTGCGAGGGCAGGCCGGGACGCTGTCCCGGACCCTGAAGTATTTTCGGAACAATGAAGGCAGGGGGTAGGACATGGAGCTGATCGAATATCCGGACCGAGAAGCCTTGGCGATGGATCTGGCGGATGTCATTGCCTCGGAACTGGCTGGGGTGTTGCGGCACGAGGAACGGGCGACGCTTGTGGTGCCGGGCGGGACGACGCCGGGGCCGATTTTCGATGCGCTTTGCGCGGCGCGACTGGATTGGGACCGGGTTGATATCGCGCTGAGTGACGAACGGTGGGTGCCGGAGGATCATCCGCGGTCCAACACGGCGCTGATCAAGCAGCGGCTAATGGTCGAACGGGCGGCGGCGGCGACATTCCTGCCGTTTTATGCGGGCGGTGACGATCCGGATGCGGTTATGGCCGATGTCGCGGAGCGGCTGACGCCGCATCTGCCGATTTCCGTGGCCCTGCTGGGGATGGGGGATGACATGCACACGGCATCGCTGTTCCCGCGCGGGGAAAATTTGCGGCTGGCGCTGGATCCGCATGCGCCGGTGTTGTTGTCGATGCGTGTGGACAGCCAGCCCGAGGCGCGGGTGACGTTTTCCGCGCCCGTTCTGAGGGGGGCGATCAGCCTTCATATTGTCATAATGGGCAGCGATAAGCGTGCCGCGCTGGAACGGGCAAAGGGTTTGCGCCCCGAGGAGGCGCCAGTGGCGGCGCTTTTGGGCAACGCGGTGGTGCATTGGGCACCATGATAGTGATTTTGACGGAGCGTAGGACATGACCGATACGGGACGGATCTGGGACGAGTTGCAGGTTCTGGGCGGGCGCGCGAAAGAGCGCAACATGAAGCAATTGTTCGAGGATGGGGACCGCGCGGCGGAATTCTCGGCCGGGTTCGACGGGCTGTTGTTCGACTATTCCAAGACCAATATCGATGCGGAAACCCGTGACAAGCTGATCTTGTTGGCGCGCCGTGCCGGCGTGGATGTGCGCCGTCACGCCATGTTCTCTGGCGAGCGGATCAATATGACCGAGGGGCGCGCGGTGTTGCATACCGCCCTGCGCGCCACCGACCGCGCCCGCGTGATGGTGGCGGGCAAGGACGTTCTGGTCGGTGTGCGCGAGACCCGTGCGCGCATGGCCGAATTTTCCACTGCGGTGCGATCCGGCGATTTCAAGGGGGCAGGGGGCGCGATCACCGATGTGGTCAATATCGGCATCGGCGGGTCCGATCTGGGGCCCGCGATGGCGGTGCAGGCGGTGACGCCCTATGCCGACGGGCCGCGCTGCCATTTCGTATCGAACGTTGATGGCGCGCATATCGCCGATACGCTTGCGGGACTAAATCCGGCGACGACGCTGGTGATCGTCGCGTCGAAGACCTTTACGACGATCGAATCCATGACCAATGCCGCTACAGCGCGCGACTGGATGGCGCAGGCCGTGGCAGAGCCGGGCCAGCAATTCGTGGCGTTGTCCTCGGCCACGGAAAAGGCGGAGGAGTTCGGCATCGCGTCCGAGCGCGTGTTCGGATTCGAGGATTGGGTCGGCGGCCGTTATTCCGTCTGGGGGCCGATTGGCCTGTCGCTGATGATTGCCGTCGGCGCGGAAGGTTTCGGTGAATTCCTGGCTGGCGGTGCCGCGATGGACAGCCATTTCCAGACCGCCGATTTCGATCAGAACTTGCCCGTGCTGCTTGGGTTGATCGGCGTCTGGAACCACCAGGTGATGGGTTATGCCACCCGCGCGGTGCTGCCCTATGAACAGCGTCTGGCCCGTCTGCCCGCTTATCTGCAACAGCTGGAGATGGAGAGCAACGGCAAGCGCGTGTCGATGAATGGCGCGCCCCTGAAGATGGAGGCCGGCCCCATTGTCTGGGGCGAGCCGGGCACCAACGGGCAGCACGCGTTCTATCAGCTGATCCATCAGGGGGTGCAGGTGGTGCCTTGCGAATTCATGGTCGCCGCCGAGGGGCACGAGCCGGATCTGGCGCATCATCACCGGCTGCTGGTCGCCAATTGCCTGGCGCAGTCCAAGGCGCTGATGGTGGGCCGTTCGCTGGACCGCGCGCGGGAAATGATGGCGGAACGCGGCCTGACGGGCGACGCTTTGGAAATGCAGGCGCAGCACCGAGTGTTCCCGGGCAACCGCCCGTCGACCACTTTGGCCTTTGACAAGCTGAGCCCACGCCGGTTGGGGCAGATTGTTGCGCTTTATGAACACCGGGTGTTCGTTGAAGGGGTGGTTTTGGGAATCAATTCCTTTGACCAGTGGGGGGTGGAGCTTGGCAAGGAGCTGGCCAATACGCTGGGTCCGGTGATGGACGGGGGCGATTTGCCCGAAGGCACCGATGGGTCCACCCGCGCTTTGGTCGAATTTCTGCGCCGCAGCTGAACAAGACAAAGGGCAGCAAGGCAGCCGCGTCGCGGGGCGCGGAGCCCCTTGCCGTGGCTTGGGCGCCCGGCCAAGCCGTTTTGGCCTGATCTTGCCAGCTATTCCGCCGCGATACTGTCTTCGCCCAGTGCTTGCGCCTCAGGGTCGGGGAGGCCTTCACGCGACAGCAATATCGCGATGGGCCGCAAGGATGGCACCTGCGAGCAGACGATCATCAGCCCGACCATGATCGGAACCGACAGGAACATGCCGGGGATGCCCCAGACCGCGCCCCAGAAGGCGAGACTGATTATTATGCCAAAGCTGGACAGGCGCAGGGCGCGGCCCATCAGCATCGGGTCGATCACCGAACCGGCGACGAACTGGATCACCCCGATCAGCAGGAAAATCGCCGCCGTCATCCCCGGACCACCCAATTGAACGAAGGCCACCAGTGCCACCATCACCGTGGCGATGATCGACCCGATATTGGGAATGTAATTCAACACGAAGGTCACGATCCCCAGTGCCACCGCCAGATCAAGGCCGAAGAGTTTGGCGATCACGAAGACAAGCAGCCCGGTGATCGCGGAAATGAAGGTTTTCACCAGCAGGTAGTAGTTGACCCTGTGGATGATGGTGGAAATCACTTGGCCGACGCGTGCGGCCTGCGCCTCGGACCCGAAAAACGCATCCATCTTGGTGCGGAACCAGATCCGCTCGGCAAACAGGAAACCGACGAACAGGATCACCAGCACCGTGGCCTGCATCAGCCCGCCAGCCTGCCCCGCAAGGGTGGACAGCCAGGCCGACACCCGGATCGACGCGATGGAATTGTAGACCGCCTGTTCCGCGTCCGCGCCCAGCCACGCGAACAGCGAGGCTATCGCCTCGGGCGCGCGTTCGGTATAGGCCAGCGCCGTGGTCAGCACCGTGTTCACCTGGCTTAGAATGACCGACGTCAACACCAGCAGCGCCAGCGAGATTGCCATCAAGGCCGTGATCGAGGCCAGCCAGTTGGGAATTCGGAACGGCCCGATCCGCTGCCGCGCGATAAAGTTGATCGCATCCGAGGTCAGCGAGAACAGCACGATCGCCGTCGCGAGTGTCACCAGCAGAAACCGTGCCTGCACCAGCAAGAACAGCACCACCGCAAAGGCGATGATCATCAGCGCGCCGGTCTGCAATTGCCCGGTCTCGGTGCGAACCACGCGGCGCCGCGGGCTGCCCTGACGCATGGGGCGTTCGGACGGGGCAGGGGGCAGACTGGGATGGTTGCGCGGAGAGTTCATAGCGAGGGGATGTCAAATCACTGGAATAGAAGGGGTTTCGGCTAACATTGGGGTGTAGCCGCCCAAGGTTCAACCCATCAAACGCACGACTGGTTCCGCTCCTTGAAATTTCGCTGTGATTTCGGGCAAAGCAGGTCTTGCAATCCCCCTGAATGTGATTGTAGAAGGCGCGTCACGGAGAGGTGGCCGAGTGGTCGAAGGCGCACGCCTGGAAAGTGTGTAGGCGGGAGACCGTCTCCAGGGTTCGAATCCCTGTCTCTCCGCCACTTGCCCCAGCGAAAGCGTTCTCCCGATCCGGCTGCGGCCGGATTTTTCCGTTATATTCAAGGGTTATGCGGGACGGGCTGAGCACTGGCCCCTACGTCAGGACGCTCGGAAGTGGTCTCTCCGCGCCAATATTCTCCGTACCTGATGACTGCGCCGATTTGGTGTTCAGCCTGTAAGTAATTGCCAATGTTGCGATTTTCTTGGAGTCGAAAGTTGACTTCGATCGCAGTCTCTTTCGACCAGATGGAACTGAAATCGGAACCGGTCACAAATGTCACTATTGAGGTGATGCAAGTCGTACTTGCAGCGCCGCATTCGGAGGGCAGAGCGAGCAGCCGGCATGTGGCGGTGCGTCTAGGCACCTGCTGTGAAGCTTTGAGTCCAGAATTCCCTAAATTTGGCTCATTCACCGCTCCGAAGAAAGCGAAACAACGGCTGGAAATCGATCGCTAACATTTCACGGAGATGACTTCTGGTCTGCTGTCGGTTTCGTGGCTGGCGGGTTAGGCTATCATAATGCGGGCCTCAATCTCGATGAGGTTGAGATAGCTCAGCTTGGAATGACAACTCCGCGGGTTGTAAGAGCGATCAATGAAGTCGAACATGTCGGCACGGGTTGCGCGCCACATCGCAGCGAGTTTGGCTATTTGTCTTACGGTTTAGCAGACTTGGTTCTTGTCTTACGGAAATGCCTGAGCTAGAAAGTATCCGAGGTCAAAAAAAGGAATACAGGCATTGGCACGCCCACGAGCAGAGCATCCCCGCACCAAGGTCACCAATCTTCGTCTTACCGAGCAGGAAAGAGCAGATTTTGAAGCTAAGGCTGAAGAACTAGGCCACAAGAGCCTGAGCGAATATATCCGGTTCCTACACGACGTTTTCGCCGAAAAGGGTGAGGCTGAAGAATCTAACCTAGCAAGCTACCGCAAATCCTACCCCGCTTCCCAAATCCGCAACTTCCACTCCACTAAGCACGGCGAAATACTGTGGGGAGATTCACGCTCCTTCCTGTTCAACAAGGCGAAGCCCGAGAGCGTCGATTTGATCATGACCAGTCCGCCCTTCGGGTTGGTGCGCAAAAAGAGCTACGGCAACGAGGACGCCGAGAAATATTGCGACTGGTTCCGTCCGTTTGCCGAAGGCTTCAAGCGCGTTCTGAAAGACAGCGGCAGCCTTGTGATTGATATTGGCGGGGCATGGGTGCCCGGCCAGCCCACGCGCAGCTTATATCATTTTAAGCTCTTGATCATGCTTGTCGAAGAATATGGCTTCCACCTTTGCCAAGAGCATTACTGGTGGAATCCCTCCAAGCTCCCTACACCTGCTGAATGGGTCAACGTCCGACGCGTTAGAGTCAAAGATGCGGTGAACTGTGTTTGGTGGCTGTCGAAAACACCGTATCCAAAGGCCAATAATAAACGCGTTTTACAACCTTACAGCAAATCCATGAAGCATCTTCTCAAAAACGGCTACGTGGCGAAGTTGCGCCCCTCGGGTCACGACATTTCCGACAAATTCTCGAAGGATAACGGAGGCTCCGTTCCACCGAACCTTTTGGCTATCGCCAACACGGAGTCCAACGGGCGGTATCAGGACCATTGCCGCAGCGAGAATATAGCCATCCACCCCGCGCGTTTTCCTGCTGCATTGCCGGAATATTTCATGCGCTTCCTGACCGATCCGGGCGATTACGTGGTCGATCCGTTTGGCGGGTCTTGCGTCACGGGCGCGGTGGCCGAGGCACTTGAGCGCAAATGGACGTGTTGCGAGCTTTCGGAAGAATATCTCTTGGGTGGAAAGGCGCGCTTTGTTCCCGAAGTCCAGCCGCTCGACAAGAAACGGGACGTCACCTACGACATCGCCCCGCCTTGCTCACAGCCCTTAAACGAAGCGGAAATCCCCTTGTTTGAAGACGGCGGCGCAAAGCGCCCTGCGAGCCTTACGAAGAAGCCAAAAGCCGCGAGCGAACCCACGGTAAAAGCCCCTCTTTCTGCATCGTAGGAAAATCTGTCGCCATTGGTGCCGGAGCGCTCGTATCGAGAAGCTCCGGCGCTTCGCGGCTCACCGCGATTAACGAGCGGCGGACAATCCCATCAATCTCGCCAGGGCTGCCATAGCCTCGCGCATAGCGGACGATTTGGCCCATAGCCTCACGAAAGCGCGCATTCGCCGTATCGCCTTCCAGATATTTGACTTCGATAATGGCCAGCGCGCAGCCCGCTTGCTCATCTACCACGATCAGATCGGGCCGGTCGGTGGATTGACCCTTTCCGTAGGCCGCGAGTGCGGCATCCGCCCTGACTTCCGAAGGTTCCGGCGGAGGCTTGGCGTAGTGGCGTGTGGTGCTTTGCCAGTAAATGCCGTAATGCCCGCACTCCACAATCGGGGTGGCCGACCCGTCGGCCACGATGTTGATCTGCATCGGCACGCCGGTTTCTTCGGAAAGGGCTTCGCCAATTCCGACTGCCACGGCCAGTTCAAAACGCCGCCAGACATCCACCGGTGCAATGAGCGTGCTCTGGATAATCTCCAACAGCGCATCTTCATCACCGGCTTCAAGATCGCAAAGCGAGCGATAGGCTGCGACCGCGTAGCGATAGAGCCTGCGGCGTGATCTCGAAGCATCCCTGATCGCGCCTACGCCAGGACGCCGCGCGGAACTGGCAGATTTTAGCGGCTCTCGCAACGCATCGAGCCGTTTCACTGCGGCAAGCTCTGCCATCGCTGGTTCCACAAGGCTGCGATAGCCGGACTCCGGCGGTTGTTCGTCCAGCAACCTCGACGCATGAAGCGTGGCATTTCGAACGACCCAGGCCACAAGCTGGTTGGGGCCTGTATCGAATGAACGGACAGGCTCATCAGCCACGACCGCCGAGGGCAAACCGCTGGTCAGGCGCAGCATGGCCGTAGCCCGCGCGTCGATCCGGCCGCGCGCAACGGCATCATCGATCCGCCTTCTGAACATCAGAAGGCTCTGCGCCTCATGGGGATGGGACAACACATACCCCAAGAACTCACGCACAGGTTTGGAGACCGCCCACTGGCTTCGCAAAAGGTCAAGGTCCTGCTGCAAATCAAATGCAGGCGCTTCGGCGCCTGCCAATGTTCCTTTGCGGAAATACCTCAAGAACAGGCTAGCCGCATAATCCGTGATGGCCTGCGCATCGCCTGGCATTACACCGCGACCGACTTCATGCGCTCTGTGATACGTGCCTTATCATCGCCGTCCAAATGGAAGGCTTTGATCGCCGCTTCGGTAAGCGCGTCCGCTTCGCGCTGGATAATCCCATCCAGCATTGGCAGCAGCACCATATCGATCGAATCCAGAAGCGCCGTGCGCATCGCAGGTGTTGGCGTGGCAAAGAAGTCGGGGGAGCTATGCATCACTTGGATGGCCCTGATCGCATCGATGATCGGAGCGGGCCCGATTTCGCGTACATCGTTGATAGCAGACCAAAACTCCCCGAGCGGACATGGTGCGCCCGCCGCAGGCGGCGTCCATGTCGGATCGGCATTCTTAAAATACTCTCGGATGAAACCGGTTGGATCACGGGGGACATCGACATAAACCCATCCGAAGCGCCGTGAGAGGGCGTAGGACATCTGGTAAAGCGAGGCCTTGTCGATGGAGTTGATCGTCGCAATCAACCGCCACGCCCGTCCTGGCGCAAACTCATGATCCTGCGGATCGGCTTTGGGCTGGGGCAAGATTGTGAACTGCGCACTCTCGGGCTTCTCGGCGTCAATCCTGTATGGCAAGGTGGTTTCCTGCCCACTCAATACGGTGAAAAGCGGCCCTATCACCTTGTCGATATCGCAGCGGTTGAGCTCGTCAATAATCAAAGGTCGGTCATAATCTCTTAGGAGCACGCCAGGAAAGAACTTGATCTTCCCATCTCCAATCGGTTGATACCCGCCGATAATATCCTGGCTGCTCCAATCCGCTGAGCCTGTAATCATCGTCCATTTCGTTCCGGTCAGTGAGATTGCAACCCAACGCGCCAGCGTAGTCTTGCCGGTTCCCGGCGGGCCGTAGAACATGATGTGCTGTTTGCCCGAATTCAGCGCCGCATTGATTTGGCGATACACGGCAGGATCGATCCCGATGAGCGTGGGCTCTTCTGAGATCTTAATGTCGGCAGGGTCGATGAATTCGACTGCATCGTCGTCATCCTCATCATCACCCGCGGCTGCCGCCGCAGCTACTGCCTTAGGAACTGGAGGACCGGCTTTCTTGTAGGCCGCTTCAATGTCCTTCCGCAGCCTTTCCAATCCAGTCTTATCGGTGAGGTCATAAACCGGAATCTGCCCTGCCGTTGCGCCATCGGGCACGACATGCATGGCAGCTTCCAGTGCGTTGACGACTTCACCGTAACTGATCGTTTTTGACTGACCGCCAATCGTTGCTGTGATCGTGTCGCTGCGATCTCTAATCCCGAGCAGGCCAGCAAAAATATAAGCCTGGTGTACGAGCGCCTTCTTCTCCGGCCTGTGCTGCATCTCACCAGTTGACGGATCAAGTGCTGTTTGGTCCGCACCGCCGCCAGCTTCCAACGGATCACGATGAGCAAAAACGGCGTCTACTTCGAAATCGTTCTGTTCCGCATATTGGTTCGGTCCAACTTCAAACACTGGCAGTATTCGGACCAGCAAGGCGGCCTTGTTTCCAGCAGCCGTTTGCTGAAATGCGATGTTGCTCATCCCTGGATATGCTGGCTCGGCAACCAGCGCACCGGCTGCATCTAGCTTGATATGGAAGAGCCAGCGTAGCGGCTTGCTGTTGTCGCTTGACTGTTCCCTGAGGCCCGTGGTGGCGCTGATCGCTTGTACCCTCTTGGCCTTGAAGCCGCACTCCGTTGGCTGGAGGCCTTTGGGCTTCAAGAAACCTTTAAGCCATGTTCTGAAGTCACCGATGTAGGTCTTGCCGCCGTTCGCCATGCTCGCTCGCTGTTTGTTTCTTGTTTACTGTCGCGCTACGGCATCATCTTGCACGTTTGCCGGTAAGATCGCAATTAAATCAGATCGATAGGCACTGATGCTAGTATTGACATGCGTATCTTGCCGCGAACGCAGCGTGACCAGCAGACCTCGGGTCGGGGGTGTCGCCCACCAATGCGCAGTCTAGATAGAAAATAGATTCCCTCGCCTGCGAGCGTGCACCCGTCTTCATGCAAAACATGGATGCTGTGACTCCAAACGGGCAACTCAAAAAGCGTTCAGGATCTAGTGCTTTGATTTCGTAAGAGCTTCTATCTGCCCCGAGAAGCGGTTGATTATTGTGTCATAGAAGTCCTTAAGTTTCTGAAGGCTATTCCTTGATATCGCCTCACTACCTCCTGACACGCCGCGCTGGATGTGGTCAGTTTCATTTTCCTCAAGCCAGTCAAGCGCGTTCGTTATTGCAGCTTCAGTTGCGCGGAGGCGGTCCTCGACGTGCTGAGGGTCTCTTCTGGTGAGCTGGAAGAATGAGGCAGCGCCAAGCCACATTCTTGGTTCCTCGGGATCTCTACTGTGTTTCCGGAAAACGCTGCTACGATATAAGGGTGATACCGCGTCATAGATGGCCTGTGGCGATCGCGCGAATTTCCGGTCGGTATCGCGACTATGACTGAGGCGCTCAACCTCGGAAATACCTAGCGTTGTGAGCCGATAGGTGTTCGGTCTAACCTTTTCGACCCAGCCCCTTCTAAGGGGATTGTCTTTTTTCGTGGTGCCCATGATTTCCATCATTACTCGTTTGTGGTCGGGATAAAGGGCTTCGTAGCCGCGGCAGCCGAAACGATTGGGGTTCCGTTTCCAAGTTGAAACGGTGAGGTCCCACTCCGAGAACTCACCTTGGCCGGCCTGATTCAGATTGTAGGCACCGAAAAGTATTTCTTGTGCCGCCGTCAGTGCCGAAGAGGGATTTTTAGGCATCTGCAAATGCCTCCCTCGTCAATAGTTGGTCGCCCAGCTCCCAAGCTGAATCGATGAATTTTGCACATTCCATCTCAGCTTCTGCTGCGTACTGCATGTACTGGTATTCCGTCACGGAACCGCCTGCTATCTGCTGCCGCACATGCAGACGCTTAAGGATATCAAAGCACTTTAGAGCGACGAAATGCATAAATGTCCGGGAAGTGACGCGGCCGACGCCGCTGGATCCACCTCCGCTTCGCCTGACACGCATCGCTTCTTTGCTGCTTGAGTTGATCCAGACGATATTCGGAAACAAAGGGTCCTCAATGATGGTTGGCAATTCGGGGCCGCCAGGAACGGTGCGTTGCTCGGGCGGATACTCGGTCATATTGGGCGCTTCATCTCCGCAGAACAGTATTTCAGGGACATCGCTTCCATGTTCGCCATTGCCGTCTGGCGGCGTTACCCTATCCGGGCCGATGCTAACCGTAAAATCTCGATAATCGAGACTTCCTGCTCCGTATCGCACACGGACTGTCGCATTGCATTCCTGCAAGCCTGCCGTGAAACGCCCATGTCTGCCGATCCGCCCAGCATCAGGTTCCAGCACCTCAGCGTCAATGAGTGCATCGTCGAGAGGTCCGTCTTCCGTCTCAAACGTGAAGCCAAGCTGGCGCCTCTCGCCTTGCAGGAAACTTTCCTTTGGCGGGTCGAATCCCACATCTGATGCTTTGCCTGCCCACACCTCCACTTGGTTTGACGACACCATGCCATCGTGGGTTTCCAGATGGATCATGCCGACGCCTGGATACAAGGCGGTGATCATTCCGTCAGCATTGAGACGGAACTGATCTTCCGGCGTGCAAGTGAGTTTTACTTGGACATTCCTCACGGAACGCGCGTTGCCGACCTCATCAATCTCGAGACAGCGAAATATCAAGGGCACTTTGGTGCCGCAGATCAGCGCGAAGTCGACCCGTCCCTCTTCTAGGACGATTTTGTCCACGCGTTCCCCGTAGGTATCGCGGTCTCTTTCACTTCTCGTCCCTCGTTTTCCAGATCCTGACCCACCACCCACTTCTGATCCGTCAGTCACACCACCGGCAGAATCAGCGTCAAGGAACCGCCGCATCAAGTCACGAATGCCGTTAAGCGCGCTTCGTGCTCTCTCGCGGTCCTTTGGGTTCGTCTTCTCGGCCATAGCTTGATGAAGGTCGTTCGACAGATCCTCTACCCTCTCGCGCGCCCAGTACTCCAAGGCGCGAACCAATGGCGTGTCTGACAAGTGAAGTCGTTCGGCACCGGAGAGATGATCTTCCAATAAAGATGGGCAGCGGAGTTCTCCATAAATGAAACTCGCTGCGCTGACGCTATGGAGCGCTTGAAGCGGCCAGGTTGCCACGTTGTTGCGTCTGTTCCAAACACGGACAACGTTTTTAGCGCGCGTCTCCTGTGACATCTGAAGTTGGCGTGCACTAGTACGAAGTCTGAGGAACGCTGGGCCCTCATGACCCTCAAGCACGTCAACAGTTTCTCCGGTCTCAGGGTCCAAAAGGACGTCGGGAATATTGAACTCCCGCGGCTCGTCAAAGCCAGGGTATGGCACTATTTCCACTGGTCTTACGGGTCCTTCGCCGACAGTACTGCCGTCTCCAACAACCCAGACACGGCAGGTTTCGATCGTCATAGCTGTCTGACCGTGGCTGCCGATTATCTCCAGAATGCTCGAGCCAGCAACGTTTTTGAGTTTTCGTTTCTTCCTACCTTCCCACTCAGTCACTTGATCGAGCAGGGCCACCGTGTACGCATTACGCGCCTCAAACGCGGCCATCACGGGAGGAGGAAGGTCGGCAAGGGTAGCTCCAAGGCTCCGAAGTATGTCCTTGAGGCATTTCGCAGGCTCGGCTTCCTGCACGTCGTCAATCTCGACGTCGTCCACAATCCCGAAACCGGGCTTGTATCGACGCCCCGGCTGGTCGTTGACGAAGCCTTTGCGCGTACGTTTGCCGTCAAAACAAGACTCTAGAAACGCGCGCTTAGTGGCGCCACGGACCATGAAAGCTTTGCCGCCATTGCCATGCCCTGCTTCGATGTCTGCCGCTAAATCGACCTTACCGGCGCTCGGGTCCGACCAAGTCGTCCATCCTTTGAAGTTCTCTGCGGGAGCTCCCGCAAAATCGATTACGGCCAGCGTGCGTGCGTCAGTGCTAAAGACGACGACGATTTGACGATCGTCTGCGTCAGTGATTCCTAACCGAGAGTATTGATCCTTTGAGTTCTTCACTAACTCGGGAAGTCCATCGCGGAGAGACCTAAACCTGCCGGTCAACTGGTCGAGCGTAGCCTCAGGGTCGATCGGAATCTCATCCGGAAGTACAAACTCAGTTGCAGGATCAACATCTAAACCCAATGCAACTGTCTTGTAAGGCTTAGAGCTTGAATTTTGCATTGGCCTTCCCCTTCGGCGACGCAAAACGCGCCTCGACTTCGGACACAGCGTCTTTCAACGCCTTGACCACCTTCCGTACCTCGGCGTCGTCCCACTCATAGATTGATCGGTTCGAGAGATTTCCGATCCGACCGATTGCATCTAGTGCCTTGTTGGTTCTGCTCTGCGCAAGGTCACGGAACTTCTGGTGCTTGGCGCTTAGGCCCTGCGTTTTGTGGTTGCTGCCGTCCATAGCCGCCTCCTTCGATAGCGAATCCGCCGCATATGCGGATCTCTGACCATTGAAAATGTGTGTATTGCGGCTCCTATTGTCAATCATTTTAGCAAAATTTATGTCGGATCCGTTGATCATATTTCATCAAAAACGCGAAAATATGCGACCAATATACGAGGATTATTCGAATTTTTTGTGTTGTACGCACAAGCAAATAAGACTTCAAGCCATTGAATAAATGTAATAAGTATCCATTCCTGGCGTTGGGCGGGTTGACGAAGAACTTTCTCTACTTTGCACCGGCACCTCAACGCTGATATCGGGCGGAATCAGCAGGCACTGGTGCCGCTAGGTCGAACTGCTGTACCCACTCCGACGGAAACGGCTCCAGAAGCCGTGTCATCCTCACCTCCGACCCATGTGTACAATCGAGGATTGCCTCGACGATATCGGGCGCGAGCAGCGTCAGCCGCATGACGCGTGTCATATATGATGGCGCGATGCCTTCGCGAGCCGCGAGCTCGGCGATGGTCGTGAACTCGCCAGTTTCCAGCATCCGCTTCCAGCGAAAGGC
>JGI24025J20009_10000734_pt1 | contig 25429 bp, 20 predicted proteins | sample Cruoilmetagenom3_FD_20009 | JGI IMG/M metagenome (IMG submission 20009) | reverse complement strand
TAAACCAAGTATTACTGTAAGTATTCCGACAATCAATCTTAAGTAATCTGCTTTGAATTTTTTTACAGTATAGGCTGCAAGCGGGACAGAAAGAACAGCTCCAAGAATTAAAGAGGGAGCCAGCGTCCATTCAATACTGTGGTTTGTGAAAACAAGATAGGTTATGACTCCCACAAGACAAGTCAGCCCTTCAGCAAGAGAAGTGATGCCGATAGCTGCCTTTGACTTCACCCCCGAAAGAATCTGTCCGCTTGTAACGACAGGACCGTAACCTCCTCCACTTACTCCCTTGTTAAAAGCGGCCAGAAGCCCTAGAGAAGCGATTTTTTTCCATGAGAATTTGAATGTTCGGTTCAAAGTGAGAAGAATTAAGAGGCCCATGCTCAATACAAGCGCTCCGATGTATAATTTTATGTAAGAGGCTGGGATATTGAGTGCAATATAAACAGCGGCCAGGGTGCCAAAAATGCTGCATCCAGCCATAACCAGAGCGATTTTTAAATCTTTGCTTCCAACTTTGAAGTTAGTGTTTTTGAACTGATGATGAAAGAAACCCGCACTCAATCCTGTTATTAACTCAGACAGCAAAATAGCTGGAACAAATTGAAGAGGATTATATCCCATTATAAGGAGGATGGGAGTTAAAGTAGTTCCATATCCCATTCCAAGGGAAGAATCAATGTATTCGCAAAGAAAGGCTAAAATGATGATCAGTAAGGAAAATTCAATCGCGTTCATTTTGCACCTTTTTGTCGACTATGTCGACCGATTATATAATCTATAATCAAAAAATTTTAAGTCCGTTTTACTTTCTTATTTTTTGGGTTTCTTTTGTCTTTTCAGCCAAGGTTTTGAATGTGGTCCTCTCCAGAATTTGAGCTGCCGCGTCTCTGACCTCTTTCCACAGCCACCTTAGCCCGCAATAATCTTCTCTTGGGCATACTTCATGTGCTGTGACACTTACACAGTCAACAGGAGCAAGTGGTCCCTCAAGCACACGGATGACTTCGGCAACATTGATTTCAGAAGGAGGTTTGGCAAGATAATAACCTCCATTCGGCCCCTTTTTGCTGCGCAGATATCCATTCCTTTTCAGTGATAGAAGAATCTGTTCAAGAAAGCGTTTTGGGATATCTTGACTGTGAGAAATGTCCCTGATATGAACTGGACCTTCGCCGTAGCGGAGAGACAATTCCAGCATTGCCCTGCTGGCATATTGTCCTCTTGTTGATAACCGCATTTTATTAGTCTACTAATTCAATTGATTAAGTCATGTAATCATATCGTAATTATAATGTCAAGAGAATGTTTGCTAAGTTTGACATTAACACTTATCAATGCTAAAAATTCAGGCAGACTGGATTATTCAGGTAATTTCAGGATTCATTAGCTGTATATATGGAAAAAACACCTCTAAGAATTATAAAGTTTAAAGAATGTCCTGTATGTTCAGGTTGTCGGTTAAGGCTTTTTAGAAAAGGAACGTTCGATTTTCTTTCTTTAAACAAAGAGCAGATAAAGATTACAGATAGCGACTACGGAAAAATCTGGGATTTGACATTCTGTGAAACTTGCAGCCATGTTTTTGCAAATCCATGCCCTTCGCCTGATTTTATTCATTCGCTTTATTGCGAAATTGAAGATCCTCTTTACGAGGAGGAGGCAAAAGGGAGAGGGAAAAATTTTCTTAGGATTCTATCGTGCCTTGAGAAAATCCATCCGGAGAAAGGAAGTCTTCTTGATGTTGGAGCTGCGACCGGGATACTTTTAAATTTAGCTCGCCAGAGAGGGTGGAAACCGGCAGGGGTTGAAGTCAGCGCATGGGCCGCAAAGTTTGCCAGGGGAAAATATAATCTTAATATTCAAGAAGGTTCTTTTGAATCAGCCGAGCTTGAAAAAAGCCATTACACGGTCGTGACCATGGTTGATTTCATTGAGCATATTCCTAACCCGTTTGAAGCAGTAAATAAAACTTTTGAGGCCTTGTCTCCTGGGGGAACTCTATGTATTGTAACACCTGATATCGGTAGTGTTGCGGCCAAAATTATGGGTGGAAAATGGTGGCATTTTCGACCTGCCCATATTGGCTATTTTTCAAAAGAAAGCCTTGCTTTTCTTCTTCAGCGTGCTGGCTTTCGAATAATAAAATTAAGAAAATATTCATGGACATTCAGTGCTTATTATCTTATTTCCCGCGAGGACCGATTAAAATTTCTTATAAAAAATTCAGATATAGCTTCTCTTTGGAAAAAAATCCCTATAAAATTAGCTCTTTGTGATTCTTTAGAAATATACGCAAGGAAGGAAAGTAAGGAATGAATGCTTATATCAGAGCAATGCGTCTTGGGAGATGGCCCAGAAGCCTTGCTATATTTGCAGGAAGTGTAGCTTTTTTATTTTTAAATATGGATTTTTTTAAATCCTTCAGTTTGCTTTGGGTTGTGTCTCAATTTATCCTCTCATTTTTATTAACCTGGGCAATATCAACAGCCAACTACGTAATAAACGAAATAGCAGATGCTCCCTTTGATATCCACCATCCAACAAAACGGCATCGCCCTTTAGTCATGGGAGAGATAAAAAAAACTCCGTTTTTGTGCGTGGGGATTATCCTTGCTGTTGTTAGTTTACTCATAGCTTTCGCATTGTTTTCCAGGCCTTTTTTCCTGTCTCTTTTTGCGCTTTTACTGGCCGGATTTATTTACAATATTAAGCCGGTTCGGACAAAGGATATTCCTTTTTTGGATTCTATTTCTGAGTCAGCCAACAATCCAATACGCTTCTTTATCGGCTGGTTTGCCCTGTCTTCATCTCAAGGATTTCCTCCTGTTTCAATTTTGCTGAGTTGGTGGGCTTTCGGCAATTTTTTAATGGTGGCAAAAAGGCTCTCAGAGTTCAGGTTCCTGAAAGAAAAAGCAGGAGATTATAGGAGTCCTCTCAGAAAATATTCCAAAAAATCCTTGATTTTTGGTGTGATTTCAAGTGTTGTTGTATTTTTTGCTGCATATTTCTATTTTGCTGCTTGTTTTAAGCTTCAGTTTTTTATTTATCTTTCACCTTTTCTATTCTTTTATTTTTTTCTCATTTTCAGGAAGACCTTGAGGGAGGAAGAGGTGATGGAAGAACCGGAAAGACTGTTAATACACCCCGTGTTTGCCATTTATACTTTTTTCCTTATATTAGTATTTTTAATTTTTTTTCTCATATAAAAAAGTTGCCTATTTTCTTTTTTTCATGGTACATTAGCAGCATGTTAAAGCTGGGGGAAGAAGAATGAACATCTTAGAAGTTACATTAAAACTTCTGTTGGCTATTGCGTTGGGGGGTGTGATCGGTCTTGAGAGAGAATCCAGCCATAAGCCAGCAGGTTTCAGAACAAATATACTTATCTGTATTGGTTCAACAATGATGATGATTCTCTCGATACTTTTGCTGCAGGGAAATGAGACAAATGGTGACCTCTCACGGATTGCTGCAGGGGTAATCACTGGAGTAGGCTTTATCGGTGCAGGGACTATTATCCAGGCTAGAGGAAGCGTTAGTGGCTTGACTTCGGCTGCAACAATATGGGCGGTGGCAGGGCTGGGCCTTGTTATAGGTGCCGGTTATTATTTGATTGCGATTATATTCACGGCTATTACTATAATGACTTTGGTCTTATTCAGGAGGTTTGAAGTGGAACAGCCTGAAATTCCACTTTATAAATATTCTATTAAAACAAAATACTCTGAGGACATGCTTCTTAATATTAAAAAATTGGCCATTCATGAAGGAATAAAATTTAAAGAATTTGCCCATAAAGATGCCGGAAATATAACCCTTCTTGATTTTTCATTTAACGCGCCGGAAGAAAAAGAACAAAAATTCAAGTGGAGCCTTCTTAATCTGGACGGTCTTCTAGAGATAAAGATTGAATAAAAGCGGACTTCTTCTAGCAACTACGAACCAGGGAAAAATACTCGAGATAAAAGCACACTTTGCCAGTCTCCCTGTTACAATTTATTCTCTTCATAATCTAGATATTGGTAATAATTTTCTTGAAAAGGGGAAAACGTTTGCAGAGAATGCCAGGGGAAAAAGCCTTTTCTACAGCAAAAAAGTGGAAGTCCTCACCTTGGCAGAAGATTCAGGTCTTGAGATAGAGTATTTGAATGGGGCTCCGGGAGTTTTTTCTGCCAGGTTTGCAGGTCCTCCTGCGACGGATGAAGAGAATATTCAAAAGGTTCTGGGTTTAATGGAAGGAATCCCTCGGCCCCTGAGGAAAGCCCGGTTTGTTTCATATATGGTCTTGTCCAAAAAACAAAGGATTATAACAGAGGTCGAGGGAATAGTTGAAGGATTTATAGGGCTTAAGATAGAAGGCAAGTTAGGATTTGGGTATGATCCAATATTCTATTATCCGCCCCTAAGAAAAACCTTCGCAAAACTTCTGCCAGGGGAGAAAAACCAGGTGAGTCACAGGGGATATGCCCTGAGAGAAATGAGTAAATTTCTCGAGAAATACCTTAGGAGAGGGGGAAATCCCCCTTTCCTATTTTGATTTGGCTGTACTCACCACAGTAATCAGGGCTTTTAAGTTATTGAATGTTTTTTCTCCTATCCCTTTAACCTTCATGATTTCTTCGATCTTTTTGAACTTTCCGTTTTCTTTTCGAAAGTCAATGATTCTCTGGGCCACTTTAGCCCCGATTCTTGGGAGTTTTTGAAGCTCTACCAATGAGGCTGTGTTAATGTTAATCTTTTGGTTGGCTGGCTTTGTTTCAGCCTGAAGTTGAAAAGGATTAAAATACAAAAACAAGAGAGAGAAAACAAGGCTGAAAACCATGCCTTTCATAATTAAATTTTTCATGATAACCTCCATTTGCCTATTCTATATGCAACATCGAGGCCATCATGTGAATACATATAACATCAATATTATCAACTAGTTACAAAACGTCTGTTTAAAGATAGTAAACAGGTGTTTACATACAAGCAGTTTAAACGACAACAATAGTTTCCACTTTTTTGTAACTCAGGACCTTGGATGGCTTTTCTTGTATACTTCAAGCAGGTGTCTTAAATCAAGGTGTGTATATTTTTGTGTTGTTGCGAGACTTTCATGTCCCAACAGTTCTTGAATAACCCTCAAATCAGCCCCCCTGCTCAGAAGATGAGAAGCAAATGAGTGCCGAAGAGAATGGGGGCTGATTTTTCTCTTGGTTGCTGAGCGGTGGATATATTTATTTACAATCCTTTCTACTGAACGAGAGGAAATTCTTTCCCCACGGTAGTTAAGAAAGAGTGCTTTATCATCGATTTTTGTTTTGTTGATTAATTGTCTAGCCTTCAGATAAGAATAAAGGCTGTTTTCTGCCATTTTGCCGAATGGTACGAGTCTTTCCTTTTTTCCCTTGCCTCTTACCCGGATCATTTTTTCTTCAAAAGTCATATCTTCGATGTTAATACCGACGAGCTCACTTACTCGGACTCCAGTGGCATATAGAAGTTCGAGTATAGCCCTATCTCTTAAAGCCAAAACCTTATCCGATTTCGGGAGGTCCAAAAAGTCTGCCATTTCCTCTTCTGATAGAAAAGAGGGCATGTATATTTCCTGTTTTGGAGTGGCTACTACTTTTGCAGGGTTATCATCAAGCCACATTTTTCTCATGCAGAATTGGAAAAACGAACGTATGGCAGCCAATTTACGGGCAATAGTGGATTTTTTCTCTTTTTTTTCATAGAGAGAAGCTAGGAACCCCCGGAGAATAACATTATCGACATCTTTCAGCCTGTATTTTTTATTATCCATGTACGCTGCGAGCTGGGTCAAATCTCTTTTATAACTTGCAATGGTATGAGGAGAAGCATTTTTCTCATACTTTAGGTAGGAAAAAAATTCGTTTAGTTCTTTTTTCAATTTTGTTCCCAAATTTTTTTTGGTTTAACATACTCCTTATAATTGCAGTTTTCATTGCTGCAGTAAAGATATGGTTTTCCTTTCAGGGAATTTTTACGGAGCACAAATTGACGACCGCATTCAGGGCATGGCTTATTGATGGGTTCATCCCAAGTGGCAAACTTGCATTTTGGGTAATTGCTGCAGCCGAAGAATATTTTTCCTTTCCTAGTTTTTTTCCTTAGGATTGTCCCGCCGCATCCCAGTGGACAGGAAATACCAGTGTCCTTTTTTTCCTTTTTTATGTACTTACAGCGGGGATAATTCGAACACGCAATGAATGTTCCGTATTTTCCCTGGCGTATAACCAGCGTTGAACCACACTGGGGGCATATCTCTTCAATTGGTTTTGCTGCCTTTTTAGTCATACTTTCCCGGTACTTACACTCGGGGTAGCCAGAACATGCGCGAAACCTGCCAAACCTCCCCTCTTTTATCACAAGTTGACGTCCGCATTCCGGGCAAACATCATTTAAAGGAATCCCTGTTACTTTTATTCCATCGGTTTTCTCAGCTTCCCTTAGATCTTTATCGAGTAAAGCATAGTAGGATTTGAGACAGACCAACCAGTCCTGTTTTCCTTCGTTTATTAAATCGAGTTCATCCTCTAGTTTGGCTGTAAACTTAAATTCCATTAAATCCGGAAAATTTTTAATTAAATAGTCAGTAACATAAATGCCGATTTCTGTAGGAATAAACTTACCCTTTTCTTTAATGACATACTCCCGCCCTTGAAGTGTGGCAATAATTGGAGCATAAGTGCTTGGACGCCCAATCCCTTTGGCCTCCAGTTCCTTAACAATGCTTCCTTCAGTATATCGAGGGGGAGGTTGAGTAAAGTTTTGCTTGGAGTCAAGATCGAGCAGTTTAAGGTCTTCACCTGTCTCAGCTTTGGGCAGTAATTTCTCGTTCTTTTTCATGCTGGGGAAAAGAACTAGATATCCATCAAACTTGATAACTTCTCCTTTGGCTCTGAATTGGTATTTTGATGCCTTTATATCAAATTCGGTCTCCTCAATCAGAGCTGGGTTCATCTGAGAAGCTATGAATCGGTTCCATATTAAGGAGTAAAGATTGTATTCCTCTTTATTAAGATAAGGACTGACTTTCTCTGGAGGCAGATCAAATGAAGTTGGGCGGATAGCTTCATGGGCGTCTTGAGCTTTCCTTTTGTTTTTAAATATTTTTGGTTTCGTGGGAAGATATTCTTTGTGATAATTTTCTTGAATATAATTGCGGGCTTCAATTAAGGCTTGGTTTGAAATGCGGACAGAATCTGTCCTCATATAAGTAATAAGGCCTATCAGCCCTCGATTGTCAATTTTAATCCCTTCGTAAAGCTTCTGAGCAATGAGCATTGTCTTCTTCACGGGAAAACGAAGAAGGCGGAAACAGTCCTGCTGGAGAGTGCTGGTTATATAAGGAGGGCTTGGAGTTTTCCTTCTTTCCTTGACTTCGATCCCTTCGAGAACAAAGTTCAGTTTCTTAATATCTGAGACTACTTCTTTAGCTCTTTTTCCGTCGGTTATTTTTGCTTTCTTGCCGTCAATTTTGATAAGGTTTGCACTAAATGGAGGAGGATTAACAGCATGAAGCTTTGCTGTTATAGACCAATATTCTTCGGGCACAAAATCTTTTATCTCTTTTTCTCTCTCGCAGATTAATCGTAATGCTATTGACTGCACTCTCCCTGCGCTCAGTCCTCTTCCGATTTTTTTCCACAACAGGGGGCTGATACAATATCCAACCAGCCTGTCCAAAATTCTCCTTGTCTGCTGGGCGTCAATCTTGTTTTGATCAATCTGTCCTAAATTATTAAATGCCTCTTTGACAGCAGTTTTTGTTAGTTCGTGAAATAGAACCCTGTAAATATTATTATTGAAATCTTCGAGGATAGCTGCAAGATGCCAGCAAATTGCTTCCCCTTCTCTGTCGGGGTCAGCGGCAAGGTAGATCATATCGCACTGCTTGGCAGATTTCTGCAGTTCTGAGACAAGCCCTTTTCTAGCAGTGAGGATTTTATAATTAGGCTTGAAGTCATGCTTAATATCCACACCCAGTTCTTTCTTGGGCAAATCTCGGATGTGACCCATCGAAGCTCTGACCAAAAAACCTGCACCAAGATAGCGGTTAATAGTATTCGCCTTGGCAGGAGATTCAACAATAACCAAATGTTTTGCCATTATAGTTTCCTCTGGAAGTATTTTCCTGGACTTTGTGAAATTAAACCGTTAAGTTCCAGATTGAGTAAAATCGAAAGAATCTCAGAGACCGAAAAGTCGCTTTTCTCCACGAGTTCATCGATGTGAGTTTCAGAATCCGGGCTGAGAAGATCAAACAGCATCTTCTCTTTGGGTGCCATTGAAGGGATGGCCTTCTTGTCCTCTTTTTGTGAAAGAAGATTATCCTTCAAAGGCGATGGGAGTTCTTCAGCAATATCTTCCCAGTTCTCAATAAGCTTTGCTCCTGTTTTAATCAGCCAGTTTGTTCCTTGGCTGAGTTTGGAGGTAATATTTCCAGGAACAGCCATGACTTCCCTGTTTTGTTCAAGAGCTAACCTTGCAGAAATAAGGGAGCCGCTTTTCTTTGTGCCTTCCACTACTACCAGGGCAAGTGACAGACCGCTAATAATTCTATTTCTCAAAGGAAAGTGGGATGCTAGCGGAGGTGCGTCATGCGGATATTCAGAGACTACAGCTCCAGTTTCTATGATTTTTTTAAAAAGCTTTAAATTTTCTTTCGGGTAAATGTATTCTAATCCTGATCCTAACACGGCAATAGTCTTTCCTCCTTTAAGAGCCCCCCAATGGGCAATAGAATCGATGCCATATGCTAACCCACTGACAATAATTATTCCACGAGATGCCAGATCCTGAGAGAGCCTTTCTGCAACCGCTCTTCCATATGTAGTCGGCCTTCGTGCTCCAACAATTGAAACAGCCGGGCCTTTTAGCGGTTCTGTTTTTCCCGCACAATAAAGGACGAGCGGAGGGTCAAAAGTTTCTCTTAAATAATCAGGATAATTTCTGTCGTCAAGAGTAAGGATAGTATATTTTTTCTTTGTAAGTCTATCAATTTCTCTGCTGGCCTGATCCAGTATATTTGGAGATTTTATGGACTCGGCATGCTTTTTATCTATTCCGATGGCTAGCAGATCTTGTATCCCCGCTTCAAAGACATCTGTAACAGAAGAAAAATGAGTGATAATCTTTCTGGCAAATTTTAATTTTTCGGATAGAATAAGGTTTAAAGCGACCCAATACTGCAGGTTTTTATTCACCTTCAACTATCACAACGAGATGGAGGAATAGCAAATACAGGGATATTACTGTAAGAAATGACTTTTTCTGTAGTGCTTCCCAAGAAAAACCTCTGCAGCTTACTATGGCTACAGGTAGATATAACGATTAGATCAAACCCATGAGTCTGGGAATAATCCACGATTCCTATAGAGGCATTGACAGCACGGTAAACGTCCTCTGAGACTTTTATTTTTTCTTTTTCCCTTTTCCTTCTTCGTTTGAGCCTCTTCAAAACAGCATTAAACATTTCATCAAGCTCTCTGGGGGAGAACTCATAGTCATGAAGTTCCAGGATATTTAGAAGCATAAGATCAGAGTCAAAGGCTTTTGCTAAATTCCAGGCATGATCTCTTTCTATTTCTTCTCGTTCGGAGAAATCTGTAGGCACAAGGATATTTTTAAAGCGGGGTTTTCCACGCCTTTTCTTTGTTATGAGAATGGGAATATGGGAGTTACGCAATAGTTGGTTAGCAACACTCCCTATGAAAAGTTTTTCAATCACTGACATGCCTCTTTTTCCTACTACAATTAAGTCGACATTCTCTTCTTCAGCAGTTTCTAGAATTTTCTTGGAGGCATTTCCTTCTTTAACCAGGCTATCGAATGACATGCCTTTTATCTTTCTCAAATTATCAAGCCTATTTTTTGCTTCCTTTTTTATTATATCCACTTTTTGCGCAAGCTCGCCTTTTATGACTATTTCGGTGTCATAAAGGGCAGGCGAAAAATCTGGCACTACATGCAATGCGATAAGTTTGGCTTTGAAGGTTTTTGCGAATATACTGGCATACAAAAGCGCTTCCTGAGATTCATCAGAAAAATCAGTAGCCCAGAGAATTTTTTTCAAAAAGTTAGTCATTGTTAGCTCCTCCCATACAGGGGTTTCAGTGATATCAAAAATATTTTAGCATGAAAAAACAAAAAAACAAGAAATTCCCTGCTATTTCCCAAAAAGGATCGAGCCATGGGTATAGATTTCCATTCTTAAGCTCTCATTTACTTCCNGCTTTCAAGTTCAATGATTTTATTGCGGGATTTGTGCCCTTTTATGATTCTTACACAGGAAACAGGGAGATCAAAGTGGGAAGCAATTATTTCAATNACTTCCTTGTTGGCTTTCCCTTTGGAGGGAGGAGATAGAACATGTATTCTGTACTCGGTGGGACCTTTTTTGTCTATCTCACGCTTTCTGGAGCATGGTTGAACCTTGACGTTTAAATAAATTTTATCTTTATGCTTCAAATCGATACCTTAAGTGATTTGTATATATCTTGAAATTGGGATTTGGATATAAGGTACATTATTATTAGAATGACAATGTCTGATGTCTGAGTAATTGTTGAGCATAGAGAGATAGAGATCGCACAAGGAAACTATCTATAAAGAGAATCAACAGTATAATGATAAAAGGACTTATATCAATGCCGCCCATCTTGGAAGGGGGAAAGAATTTTCGGAGAGGCCTTAATACCGGTTCTGTTAGGTGATATAGGATAACTGAAAGCGAGTATAAAGTGGGGATTCGAATCCAGGATAGAAGGGCGCGAATGATAACAATCCAGACATAGATCATAAGAAGTATATGGATTATCCTTGCAGTTGCAATTAAAAAATTGGCAAGGAGGATCATTTTTTTGTGCCTTTATAATAACATCCAAATCTATTATCAACATTTTTCACCTTTCAAGCAAGCCGTCCCATTCTACCCCTGAGCTAACATTGAGTTATGAATAATCCAGATCATATTTTACCATTTTTTATTGGCTGCGGGCGTTAGGATTTTTGTGTCCTTGACAGGCTGTGGCCTCTAATCTATAATCCTTGAAAAAAGGAAAATGCATTATTTTATCATAAGTGTACATAGAACAGGTGTGAAAAAGTGAGATTTAAAAAAACTCCCAGCTTTAAAAACGGATTAAAAATTCTTATTCTCTTACTTGCATTTTCCCCTCTCTTTTTTGTGACTGTTTGGGCCCAGAGCGCTTCAATAAGACTTAAAGTTGTCACAGAACAGGCTAATGTAAGATTAAAACCAGATATAGGAAGCATAATCATCTATCAGCTGCCTCAGGGGACAATCATTGATTCTTCAGAGAAAGAAGGCGAATGGTATCGAGTTAGATTGGTACAGGATGAGGGAGACACTGTCTCGGGATATGTCCATGAAAGCCTTGTAATAGAGATTGAAAAGCCTCCCCAGGAAAGAGGAGCAGATGAAGAAAAGATTGAAAGGAAAGAAGTCAGCAAGGTTGAAAGGGAAGAAGTAGAACAAATACAGCCTTCTTCCGTCATTCCCGTAAGTCCTAAAGCTTCATTCTCCAGGTTTAATCTTTTTCTATCAGGTGGAGGGAATTTTATTTCTGGCGGGGATTTAAACGAGGGTTCTCAAGGTTTAGCCGATTACTATAGTGATATTCTGGGAATTCAAGGAAAAGGAGATATAAAACCTCTTGACCTGAGCTATATCTTTGGAGCAGAAATATCTTTTTCTCTCTCTAATGTATTTTTTGTTGGAATCGGAGCGGATTATTTATTTAGAGAAAGAGAAAGCCGGGTCGAGTTTCAGAACTCCTCTTCCATTGACAGTCTAACCACGCGGCCTAAAATAAAGGCTATTCCTGTGAGATTGACTCTCTACTGCTATCCTGTTCACTTTTTTTATATTAAAACAGGTCTCGAATATTTTTTTACTGAGTGCAGCTATTTTTACCGTATTAAGGAAGATGACATTTTTAAAGACTGGACAGGTGAGGCAAAAGCTCGGGATGTCGGAATCGTTGGGGGATTTGGTTTTGTACAGGAAATAGTTCCGCATCTGGATTTTTTTATGGAGGCCACTGGACGATATGCTAGAATTAACAACTTCGAAGGCAAAACGGATTACAAAGAATCGACAGGCCTGACATATACTGAAGAAGGTATACTTTATATTTACGAGGGAAAAACATCAGAAGAGAAGTCTTACCCTCTTCTTTTTATCCGGGAGAAAAAGCCAACTGAAGCAGGAGTTTCAGATGTACAGAATGCAATGATCGACTTATCCGGGTTTAGCATAAAGGCAGGAATCAGGATCAGGTTCTAGCTCTTCTCCAAAAAAGCTATATGGTGGGAGTGAATCCCTCTGAATAGTGGAAAAATCTTAATAATAGAGAAACCGGCATTTTTAACCTCTTCTTGAAATTCCTTACGCGAAATCATCTTTATTTGTGTCTTACTCTTATTTAGTTTTTTCCTGAATTTTCTCTGGAGAATGTGGAGAAAATTCATCTGGTAATATGAAAGGATCATGTACTTGGAAGAAACATAAAAGAGTTCTTTTAGGATAAATTCCCTATCTTTCTTTTCATGGATGTGATGAAAAAACCTCATGGAAAGAATGATATTGAATACTTCTTGCTTAAATGGTAATCCATGCTTTGCATCTGCAACGACCCCTGATGCTGAGTCCAGGTTATAGAGGCTTCTGTGTTCTTCTGCCCGCTTGACCATGTAAAATGAAAGGTCGCTGCTTACAAGGGAAAATCCTTTCTTGAGCATCAAGCCGGAAAACCGTCCATATCCGCATGGAAGGTATAAGACTCCTATTGCATCTTTGCCAGCGGTCCTTAGAATTTTTTCCAGGATTTTTTCCTCTCTTGCATGTACAATCTTCTGGTCTATTCCTCTGTACCTCTTTCTTTCATAGTCTTCAACTTCATGTTTTTTAAAAGGTGTGTTCTTGTTCATTTTTTCTTTTTCCTCTACGAAATGTCTTCATGAAGAACATATATAGGGCTTTTGGTAATTTTAATTTTATTATCCTTAAAGGAGATTTCTTTCCCATCTCGCCCTACAACTTCGATCACTTTCTTTGGAAAGCAATACTCATAGAATGGTGACTGTCCGTGGTCACTCCAGCAGATGGTGAAATTCTTTTTTCCCTTGCTGAACGAGAAGAATTCCACACCAGGCTGATGAATTTTTCCTGTGAATGTGCTTCCCTCGAGAAAAGAAACCAGGGTCTTCATTGCAAAAAAACTTGGCCGTTTCCTCCAGGTTTTTTCTCGGCAATCGATGAGTCCATATCCCGGGGCAGCAAGCTGCCACCAATATATCCTTTCAATATAGCCGCTCGCAAGTGCAAGTATAAAATAGCGTACAAGGTAATCAGCCTGCTGTTCCTCTGATACATTGGGCTTACCTGAGGCTGGCGAGTATTTTCCTGTTCCTTGCAGGGGCCAGTTTACTTCTGTTATCCATAGACATTGTTTTTTCTTCAAACAAGCATCAATAATTGCCTTAAGCAGCGCTATCTTCCTGGGAGTATCCCAGCCGAACTGTTTGTTTTCCGGAGCTCCCAGGCGGTCTACATAAAGGAGGGAACTCACTTTATCAAAGGAAATTTCTTTCAGGACAGGAGCGTAAAGATGAAATTCAAAGTCAATCACGGCCGGGCCCACAAGTTTTACTCCATAATCTTTCGCCAGGTAAAAGGCAGGACGTACAAGCTTTAGATATTCTTTGTGGTTCCAAACTCCCCATTTTGATCTGTTCCAGGCATGCCCTATTTCAAAAAAGGAGCATTTCCCACTAAATCTGGAAAATACATCTTCTAAAAAATGCTCCCAATGGGAAGGATGAAGAACATCATCCCTCTGTTGTAGCAGTGCAACAGAAAATTCAAGTTCTTTTTTTTGGAGGACGTCAAAGAATTTCTCGAAAGACTGAAGTTTATCTCTTTCCCATGATGGGATTCTTACAAGAGTCTGGCAGACTCCGATTTCTCTCAAACTGTCTGCGATCTCATGGTTTTTTCCTTCTTGTTGAGAGACAGAAATTGCAAAAGGTTTTACTATCTTTACAGGCTCGTTATACATCTTCTTTTTATAATGCCTGTATAAGGAGAGTGCAGGTACTGCCTTATTGAGATTGGCCGAAAAGATATCAATATAGCTATCTGCATGTTTAAAATAATACTTGATCCGGTTTTTCTTCGGGGCAATATTATGGGGCTGGTCGGCATGTGGGTTCCATTGGAATGATTCACTCATGTTATTGAATTTTTATTTTGCGTGCTAGCTGTTTTAGTCGAAGCGCTTTCTTAAACTCGATAAACCATGTGTAGCTATTTTTGTTTATTTTATACCAGAACCAGATAACTCTTTTCACATGCGGTACTCCAAGGTAATTTTCCAAAAAGAACCGTTGATAGCAATCCGGAACGCCAAGCCGGACAAGATTCTTGATGCATTGTAATAACCCGATCCGCTTTTTAACTCTGATTCGGTTTGTGTCAATGAGATTGAATGCGAATTTATTCGATTCGCTTTTTCTAACCAGAATGTTTCCATCCGAAAGATCGCGGTGAAGAATTCCTTTTTTATGGCAGTAAGAGAGAAAGCTTGCAAGAGATTTGAGAATTTCTCTAAGTTCTTCATCGGGAAGTTTCAGAAATAAACCGCGGATTTCTTCAACGTCTTTTTCCATTTCGGATAAAAAGAAACTCTGGTCCAGGAAAATCGACTTCCTTTTCTCAAGATAAGCTATAGGAAGAGGGGTTTTTATTTCCCTTTCAAGCAGAGCATTACTCCCTTGCCAAGATTTTAATGCTTTTGAAGGGATAAATGTGCTCTTAAGCTTGTTAATTCCGTAAGTGTAAAACTCTTTAATTACAACATATGTGGTTTTTCCATTACCTAATGAAGCATTGAAAACCCCAATACGGTTCCTGCTGTCGAGTAAAATTTCACATGAAGAATCCTTTAAAAGGTTGTGGCAGTTAGTAATCGACTGCTTAAAATTCGAGTGGTCATATTCAGGATGTATTCTTCCTTTGAAAGGAGGAAGAATAAGGGGATTTCCAAACTCTTTTTTCACTTAGATTTCTCTCAGCGTAATTACTAAAGTTTCTATGTTGTAAAAATATCGTTCTATATTATTATATGTATTATATGTGAAAAGGGAAATTTTTGACCTTAATTTTTTTCTATGATAAAAATAGAGAAGTTAGTTCCTCAGAGGAGGCATTATTATGAGAAAAAAAGCTGTTTTGCTTCTATCCGTTATCCTGACATTTGTGGCAGTTCCACTTCTGGCTCAGGACCAGATTGACAAAGAAGCAACTGAAAAAATTCGGAAGTTCACTACAGATCCCCAGTATCTAACCTCTTTGGTCAATTATCTGCCATATTCGGAAATAGTCCCTGCGCCTCACGAAATTCTTGGATATATCACCGGGGAACCAGGCCATATGACCTATTATGATGATATTATTCGTTATTATGGGGCTCTTGCTAGTGCCAGCAGCCGTGTGAAAATATTTGAAATTGGCAAAAGTCATGAAGGGAATACCATGATCGTAGTTGCAGTCGCAGATGAGAATACAATAATTGATATTGATCTTTTTCGCGGAGATACAAAGAGACTTGCAGATCCAAGGCAGTGCAGCGAAAGCGAAATGAAAGAAATCATTAAAATATCAAAACCATTCTATCTATTAACCGGAGGCCTCCATTCCTCTGAGACAGGCAGTCCCGAGATGTTGATGGAATTGGCATATAGACTTGTTGTTAGTGAGACAGAAATGATCAGGCGGATTAGAACCGATGTAGTAACTCTTATTATTCCTGTTTTAGAAATGGATGGCTGGAACCGTCAGGTCGATTGGTATTACAGGCATACAAAAGAAGTAAAAAAATACGAAGACATACCAAAGTCTTCTCCGCCGTTTTGGGGAAATTATATTTTCCATGATAACAACCGGGATGGGATTGTTCTCAGCCAGCCACTTTCTAAGAATCTTAATGAAGTCTTTTTTATGTTCCACCCGCAGGTTGTCCATGATTTGCACGAGAGTGTGCCTCTCCTTTATATCAGTACAGGAACAGGGCCTTATTATCCCTCTCTCAGCCCGATTGTAAGGAATGAATGGCAGTGGTTTGCTTTTAACGAAGTCACACAAATGACAAGCCTTGGTGTTCCTGGTGTCTGGACATGGGGATTTTTCACCGGATGGTATCCTGGTTATGGAGCTTGGTCTGGCAACAACCATAATGCTATAAGCCGCTTCTATGAAACTTTCGGAAATGCCGGTGCCAACACTTATGAGCGGACGATAAGTACGGCTCCGGGAGAAGGAAGGACTTCCGAGGAATGGTACCGGCCATTGCCTCCTCCCCAGAAAACAATGTGGAGCCTCAGGAATAATACCAATGTCATGGAAAGTGCTTGTTTGATTGCGCTTGATTTTACTGCGCGGCATAAAGACACGGTCCTTGAAAATTTCTGGAAGAAAGGCCGGAATGCTGTAAAAAAGGGACAGAGTGAAAAACCGTATGCCTGGATTATTCCTCTGGATCAAAACGATTTGTTCACAGCGAGACGAATGCTTCAGCTTTTCAAGATGCACCGTATTGAGACAAAACGGCTTGGCACTAAATTTCCTGCTGCTAATAAATCTTATCCTCCGGGCAGTATTGTGATACGCATGGATCAACCGTATCGGAATTTCGCAAAATCTCTGCTTGAAATACAGAAATGGCCTGAAAAAAGCAACACACATCCATACGATGCAACTGCATGGAGCCTGGGATTGATGCTAGGTATAAAGACAGAAAGGATAGATGACAAGGCTATACTCGAGGCGCCTATGCAGTCTATGGCAGGGAATCCTTTTGCGGGGAGTTTAAGTGGAAGCAAATCGGGATCACATATTTTCATTCCTCCCCAGGGAAATGGAACAATTGCAGTCGTTCTTGCCCTGGAGGATGAAGATGTCAGGGTGACAGATGTTGATATTAACGTAAAACAGAAAACGTTTCCTGCTGGCACTTTTGTCCTCAGAGCAGAAGCCAGAGAAAGAGTTGAGAAAATTTGTAGAGACGTTGGAGTCAATGCCTTTCAGGAAAAGGCGGATCTCCCGATGCTCCGCAAAATAAAATTGCCTAGAGTGGGACTATATACTGCCTGGTTTTCAACACAGGACCCCGGGTGGGCTCGCTGGACACTTGACGAAATAGGAATCCCATGGATTTGGATTACTAGAGAACGTATAAGGAGGGGAGATCTTAATAAGGAGTTGGATGTGCTGATTGTGCCTCATCACGGGAGCTGGGCATCTGGTCTCAGGTTCCTGCGAGGCATTGACAGTCGTTACAGCCCACTGGATTATGTAAAAACAAGTGAATTTAAATATTTGGGAGAACCCGTAAATTCCCTGGATATAACCGGTGGACTTGGGCTGGATGGAGTCGCTGAGATTGAGAAGTTTGTGCGTAACGGAGGCACTCTTATCACACTGGGATCTGGCAGCCGCCTTGTCACGGACTTTGGAATGCTTCCTGGCGTATTCAGTCAGACAAACTTAGATCTTAGCTGTCCGGGGACTATTGTAACAGGATGGGTGAGGCAGAAGAACAACCCAATTGTATATGGCTATGAAGAGTATCCGTCAATCTTCAGGGCACGGCTGCCTTTGTTCAATGTTGATAAGCATATGAGAAAGCATTTAGTTGCCCAGTTTGGAACAAAGCTGCCACGTGATATTGTAGGCAAGATGAGCGAGAAGGAAAAAAAGACATATAAAGATCGACAGAAAAAGGTTCCTATCTGGAGAAGCGGCCTTCTGAAGGGTGGGGATGCTTTGGATGGAACGGCTGCGATAATTGATGCTCCAATGGGAAAAGGACACATTGTGCTGTTTGGTTTTAACCCTTTCTATCGGTGGATGAATCACGCAAATTTTCCTTTTGTTTACAATGCGATCATTCACTGGAATATAGATGCTTCTCTGAATAAGAGTGATGTGAAAAATGAAGAATGAGAAATTAGTATATCGCGGGAAATCAAAAGACGTTTTTGAAATAACAGAAGGATTTTTTACTGGAAAATATAGGTTTGTTTTTACAGACAGGGCAACAGGATATATTGAAAACGGAAAGATATTTTTCGACCCGGGATATGATAATGTTGTCGGAGAAATCCCTGGGAAAGGGGCAATAGCATGCAAGTTTGCAACATATTTCCTTAAATTGATGCAGGAGAAAAAGGTCCCTACGCATTATATCGAGACAACAGATGAAAATGTTATGATTGTTGAGCCGGCAATTCCGATAAATATGGATTCAGAAGATCCTGAGATTGAAGGAGCTTCACCGCTCCAGAATCTTGAGTTCACATGGAGAAATAATGCAACAGGAAGTTTTTGGAGGCGGTATCCTTTCGTGAGACCAGGGAAAAATCTTAATAGAGTTGTTGAAGCATGGACAAAAGGAGATTCGGATATACTGATTACTTATGAAGCGTTGGAATCGGCAGGTGTTATGACGAGAGAAGAGATTAATTATGTTGATAAGCTTATTAAGGATATAGCTGCTATTGTTTCTGAAGAATTTGAATTAAAAGGCCTTCATGTTGTGGATGGAAAGTTCGAATTAGGAAGGTTGAAACAGGGCGACGGAAGGATTGTTCTGATTGATGAGATATCTCCTGATGTATTAAGAGTATGCAGAGGGTATGTTCCTGATGAGATGGGAAATTGTAAAGTTTATAATGACTGTATAGAAACAAAGCTGTCAGAAGGTGTAAGAAAAATCAGCGGCAGGAATCAGTTAACAGCAGTGGAGATGGAAAAAGTATTTTTGTGTTAGAGAGTATACTATTCATTTTTTAGGAAAGGAGATTTGTTATGGAAAAACTGATTAAGATAGATACAGAGTTAGCAATAAGTTTGGGGCTTACAGGGGAAGAGTATAATGAAATAAAAAGGCTGCTTGGAAGAGAACCCAATTTTACTGAGCTGGGAGTTTTTTCAGCAATGTGGTCAGAACACTGCAGCTATAAGAATTCACGCAAGTTGTTTAGCCTGTTTCCTACTCAGGGCAGGCAGGTGATGGTAGGTGCTGGCGAGGAGAATGCTGGAGTGGTTGATATTGGTGATGGCCTGGGAGTTGTGTTTAAGATAGAGTCCCATAACCACCCTTCGGCAGTGGAGCCCTTTGAGGCTTCGGCAACAGGCATTGGCGGGTGCTTAAGGGATATTTTTACAATAGGAGCAAGACCTGTTGCTGGTTTGGGTTCATTGAGGTTTGGGAACCTGGATGATGAAAGAGTGAAATATTTATTCAAAGAAGTAATAAGGGGATTGGCTCATTATGCGAATATTGCAGAAGTAAATGCGGTAGGAGGTGAGACTTATTTTGATGAGGTTTATGAAGGCAATCCATTAGTGAATGCTTTTGTTGTAGGAATTGTAAAACATGAGAATATTGTTAGAGGAACAGCCCATGGAGTGGGTAATTCCGTATTTTATGTTGGTGGAGACACTGGCAGGGACGGTGTAGGAGGGGCAAGTTTTGCCTCTAAGGAAATTACAGACGAGTCAAGTTCAGATAAAGGAGCAGTTGCCATCGGTGATCCGGAACTTGGAAGGCGTTTAAGAGAGGCCTGCCTTGAATTGATAGAAAGTGGGCTTGTTGCAGGAATGCAGGATATGGGAGCAGCAGGATTAACCTGTTCTTCTTGCGAGACTGCTTCGAGAGCCAGAACGGGAATTGAGATAGATGTTGATCTGGTTCCTCAGAGAGAGAAAGGAATGACACCTTATGAAATCCTCCTGTCCGAATCTCAGGAGAGGATGTTGGTTATATTGAAAAGAGGCAGAGAACAGGAAGCCTTGGAAGTATTGAAGAAGTGGGATGTCAATGCAGTTAAAATAGGGAGAGTCACTGATGATAAAATGATGAGAGTTAAGGAAAATGAGGTTGTAGTATGTGAGATTCCCGCAAAAGCTCTTACTGAAAGTGCCCCGCTTTATGATAGAGAAGCAAAAAAACCTTTTTATTTGGAAGAAGCTCAGAACATGGATCTTGAGTTTGAAGGAACCTGGTGATTTTGATGAAGTCCTGCTGCAGCTAGTTGGTTCTCCCACTATTGCGAGTAAAGAATCGGCATATCAAAAATTTACTGCAATCGATAAAGATGAAGTTGTAGTTGGAGCTGGTTCGGATGCGGCTGTTGTTAAAGTCAAGAGCACTAATAAAGCACTTGCAATAAGTGTGGATTGTAATGCGAGACACTGTTATTTGAATCCTTATAACGGGGCAATGATGGCAGTAGCCGAAGCAGCAAGGAATGTTGTCTGTGCAGGGGGAAAGCCGCTTGCTATTACTGACGGCCTGAATTTTGGTAACCCGATGAAACCCGAAATTTACTGGCAGTTTAAAAAATGCATAGAAGGGCTTTCTTATGCGTGTCGAGTCCTGGATACTCCAGTTGTAAGCGGGAATGTAAGCTTTTACAACGAAAATCCTAAAGGAGCAGTATATCCAACTCCGATTGTGGGAATGGTAGGGTTGATAGAAAGCGTTGATAAATGTGTGACCCAGGATTTTAAAAACGAAAATGATGTAATAGTCCTTTTAGGTGAAAATAATGCAGATCTTTCGGGCAGTGAATATTTGTACATTGTGCATGGCCAGAAAAAGGGAAATCCCACGATAGATATGGATAAGGAAAAAGCTCTCCAAACAGCATGCCTGGAAGCAATTGAAGCAGGCATAGTAAATTCAGCTCATGATTGTTCAGAGGGGGGGCTTGCAGTAACCCTGGCTGAATCGTGCATTACTGACAAAAACCGGATGCTGGGTGCGGTTATAAAATTAGAAGGCTTAAAAAAAGAACAAATGAGACTGGATGAGATTTTATTTGGAGAGGCTCCTTCAAGGATAGTAATTTCTCTGGAGAGGAATAATTTGAGTGTTCTGGAGAAGATTGCCGACAAGCATTCTGTACCGTTAAACATTTTGGGGGAAGTTGGCGGAAGAAACCTTATAATCAAGCACAGGGAAAAGACAATTATCAACCTCTCGTTGGAAAAGTTAAGCGAGACATGGAGGAAAGCAATCCCTTTATAAGAAATCGTGTTTCTACATTAAGGAAAAAGCTACTATCAATCCAGCCATTACAATCGAGACCATACTCATCAACTTGATCAAGATATTTAAGCTGGGGCCAGATGTGTCTTTGAACGGGTCGCCTACCGTATCTCCAATCACTGCAGCTTTGTGGGCATCTGATCCCTTGCCGCCGAAATGGCCATCTTCAATATATTTTTTTGCATTGTCCCAGGCCCCACCTGAATTGGCCATAAAGATCGCAAGCACAAATCCTGTCGCAAGAGCGCCGACAAGGAGTCCCATCACGCCCGAAACGCCTAAGATGATCCCTGTAAGGACTGGCACAATTATGGCCAGGAGGGAGGGGAGCATCATCTTTTTTTGTGCTCCTTTAGTTGATATTGCAACACATCTGGCGTAATCAGGCTCGGCCTTTCCTTCTAAAATGCCTTTTATCTCTCTAAACTGGCGGCGAACTTCCTCGACCATACTGGCTGCTGCACTGCCAACAGCATTTATCGTTAAACCGCAGAACATAAAAGCCATCATTGACCCGAGAAGGATACCCACCAGCACTTTAGGGTTCATCAATGTTACATTAAAATAACTTATGAAGTCGGCAATGGATGCTTTTGCTATTTTAATGTTCTCGGAGGCCTCGAAAAGAGCTGTTTTTTCTGGGATGCGCATCAAGCCGATGCGGACCTCTTCAACGTAGGATGCCAGAAGAGCCAGAGCAGTCAAGGCAGCGGAACCGATTGCAAAACCCTTGCCAGTTGCTGCAGTTGTATTTCCGAGGGCGTCAAGCGCATCGGTACGCTTACGCACTTCTTTGCCCAATCCGCTCATCTCGGCGTTTCCGCCTGCATTATCGGCAATAGGACCATATGCATCTGTAGCCAGTGTTATTCCCAGAGTTGACAACATACCTACTGCAGCAATTCCTATTCCGTAAAGTCCGTGGCTTATGTTTCCAGAAATGTTTGAGACATCAAAGTTTATCGCTGAGAGGAAAGCTAAAATTGTGCCGACTGCAACGGCCAGGACAGGTATTACAGTGGAAATCATGCCAACACCAAGACCGGAAATAATAACCGTGGCAGGCCCTGTTTTTGCCTTTTCGGCGATATGCCGGGTTGGTTTGAAAGAGTGAGAAGTAAAATATTCGGTCGACTTGCCAATAATAATACCTGTTAATAGACCTATGACAATAGCAAGCCAGATACCAAACGCATTTGGCAGGTTTAAAAGGAATATTATGCCGGCAGAAAAAATGACAATAAGCAGTGAGCTTAAATTTATTCCCCGGCCCAGAGAACTCAGCAGTTCACGCTGAGAAGCACCTTCTTTTGTCCTGACATTGAATATTCCAATTATAGATAAAATAGTCCCTACAGCACCAATCAACATTGGTGCAATCACTCCTTTTATCTGAGTTGCTACATCTCCATGCATGAAAGCAGCAGCACCGAGAGCGGCTGTTGCAAGTATAGAGCCTGCATAAGATTCGTAAAGATCTGCCCCCATTCCAGCTACATCACCAACGTTGTCACCAACATTATCTGCGATTGTTGCAGGATTGCGTGGGTCATCTTCAGGAATGCCTGCTTCGATCTTGCCAACCAGGTCAGCGCCGACATCGGCAGCCTTTGTAAAAATACCGCCTCCAACACGGGCAAATAAAGCCTGGGTAGACGCCCCCATTCCAAATGTCAGCATGGTAGTTGTGATTATGACCAGGCTGTGAGTATTCCCGGGTTCAACAGGATAAAAATGATTCAGAATTAGAAACCAGATTGCAATGTCAAGTAATGCCAGGCCGACCACAACCAGGCCCATTACTGCACCGCTGCGGAAGGCAATTTTCAGCCCGGAGTTCAATGAATTTCTTGCTGCGTTTGTAGTGCGGGCAGATGCATATGTGGCTGTTTTCATCCCGAAAAAGCCTGCAAGCCCAGAAAAAAAACCGCCTGTTAAAAATGCAAACGGAACCCAGGGATTTTGGACATGTAAAACATAGGCCATAAAAGAAAAAAGAGCAGTAATTGTAAGAAAGACAAAGGTGACTATCTTATACTGTTGTTTTATGTAAGCCATGGCACCTTTGCGTACATGATTTGCGATGGCTGCCATTCGTTCTGTCCCTTCACTCTCTTTCATCATTTCTTTATAAAAGATCCAGGCAAAAATGAGAGCTAGAACCGACCCGATAGGTACTATCCAGAAATAATAATTAAACATTATAAGACTCCATTAGCTATTTCAGATACTCTGTTGGTTTATGAAAAACTTACACGAGATTCTTGCTTATTTTATATAAACTGATTGAAGATTGTCAATGCGATAATTTTGTGTTTAGGCATAATTTGAAAGGCTCAAATTTGAGTGCTGTTGATAAATGACATGATTTCGGTTTCCTGGAAATAACACGGCCAGTACTTAATGTTTAAGGGACTAGGACAGGTGATTTTCAGAACACTATTCTGGCTGTTGTTCCCCCTGGCTGAACTGGAAAATTACATTCGTTCCCGTCCTGATGAATGGCTTATGTTCTGGCCTGTTTGGTCTGACAAATAAGAATCGGATGGCCATTTGTACGATTAATATTACTATCCAAATGCGACATCAAGTATCATCATTAAAGAAAAACCTATCATTGCGCCTATGGTGGCTAGATCTATATTTCCTTCACTCTGAGACTCAGGAATTACATCTTCGATAACGACAAATATCATAGCGCCTGCAGCAAAACCCAAAGCATAAGGAAGGATAGGCTGTGCCAGAATGACTGCCGCTGCTCCAATAACACCAGCGATCGGTTCAACTATTCCGGATAACTGCCCATACCAAAAGCTTTTCAATCGTGACATTCCTTCCCGTCTGAGAGGCATAGAAACCGCAAGTCCCTCCGGAAAATTTTGAATCCCAATCCCTATCGCTAGGATAATGGCTCCTGCTAAAGTAACAGAAGGAAAACCGGCAGCAAGGGCCCCAAAGGCAACTCCAACCGCAAGGCCCTCTGGGATATTGTGTAAAGTAATCGCCATAATTAGCAATGTAGTTTTCCGCCAACTCGTTTTAATACCCTCTGCATCTTCCAAAGCATAGGCATGGTGAAGATGAGGGAGTATTCTATCCACAATCCTTAAAAAAACACCTCCCCCGAGAAAACCTGCCGAAGCCGGGAACCAGACTGGAATGTTTTTACCTGCTGACATCTCAATGGCTGGAGCCAGCAGTGACCAAAAACTGGCAGCGATCATTACTCCACCGGCGAAACCAAGCATGGCGTCGAGTAATTTTCTGCTTGCCTGTTTAGTCATAAATACGGTTGCTGCCCCAAGAGCTGTAACTGCCCATGTAAATCCTGTTGCAAATAGAGCCTGAATTATGGGGTGAAAGTTTTTTAAGAAATTTATTATATTTTCCATTTTATAATATAATTAATTTTTAATACGATTAATATTAAGCAATTAATACTTTTTTACTAACAATTATGCTTGTTACTCGAAATTGCAGTTTTAATCAATATGTTTACGCTGATAAAATAAACCCCGTTCCTGGCGAACAGTTTCAATTTTATTCTCTGATTCCAAAACATCAAGATATTTATTAATCTCATTGATATGTAATCCAAGAATTTTCACGAGGTCATCAATAGTACACGGCCTTCTGCATATTGTTTCCCAAATTGCGGTTTCTGTATCTTCACGATAAGATTTTACTTTTTTTCGTTCGGGTGCGGCTGCAATAATTTCAACATTGTCAAGATTCCAGAAGTCTACAATTTGTTGTAATTCATGTTTACTTGCCGTTCTTAATCCTTTAATTGTTCCTGGCCTGTCAAGAGTGTTCAATTGAATACTATCTGGTTTAATTTTTTTAAATGCTTTTTTTAGTAGTTGTAGGTCCTTTGAATTATCGTTATAGCCAGGAACAATTAGAACTTCCAGCCATATTTTACCACTGTATTCTTTTCTGAAATCTATGAGACCTTGTATATATTCATTAATATTAAGCTTGGGGAACGGCCGGTTAATCTTGCGAAAAGATAAGTCTGATGCCGCATCTAACGATGGCAACACGACATCTGCATTCAGCAGCTCTGTTCTGACCTGTTTTTGATAAAACAGGGTTCCGTTGGTTAAAACAGCAACAGGAATATTAGGATAATTTGATTTAATAAATTGTAAAACATCCCCAATACGTGAGTTGAGAGTAGGTTCTCCGGAACCGGAAAAAGTAATATAATCCGGTACGGGATTATTGGTAAGATAATGCTGAAGTTCTTTTACGACAACATCGTATGGAACGTA
>JGI24025J20009_10000732_pt1 | contig 25454 bp, 21 predicted proteins | sample Cruoilmetagenom3_FD_20009 | JGI IMG/M metagenome (IMG submission 20009) | reverse complement strand
TGCTCATATTGGGAATTTACGCACTTATATTTTTGAAGATATTTTAATTCGTCTTTTAAAATATAAAGGATACAAAATAAAGCGAGTAATGAACATTACCGATGTAGGGCATCTTACCTCTAACGAAGATATTGGTGAGGATAAGATGATAATGGGAGCAAAGAGAGAGAGAAAAACTCCCTGGGAAATTGCCAATTACTATGCAAAAGCATTTAAAGATGATATAAAAGAGTTAAATATCTTAGAACCAGATATCTGGGCAAAAGCTACCGAGCATATAAAAGAAATGATTGAGCTGGTCCAGATTCTTGAGGGAAAAGGTTTTACTTACAAGACTTCTGATGGTATTTATTTTGATATTTCTAAACTTCCTCAATACGGAAGGTTAAGTAGGTTAAACTTAGAGGGGCAAATTCCGGGGATAAGAGCTAAAGTCTCTGATGAAAAGAGAAATCCTTCAGATTTTGCTTTGTGGAAGTTTGCTTCGCCTTCTCATATTATGCAGTGGAATAGTCCCTGGGGACGGGGATTTCCTGGATGGCATATAGAGTGTTCTGCCATAAGTAGAAAGTATCTTGGAGATGTTTTTGATATTCATTGTGGCGGCGTAGATCATATCCCTGTGCATCATACTAATGAGATTGCTCAATTAGAAGGAGCTACTGGTAAAGTCCCCGCAAAATTCTGGATGCATGGAGAATTTTTATTAGTAGATGGAGGAAGAATGGGGAAATCCGAAGGAAATGCCTGGACTTTAAGAGATATAAAAAAACGAGGATTTAAACCCCTATCTTTGCGCTATTTTTATCTTACTGCTCATTATAGGGCTAAATTAAACTTTACCTGGAAGGCTCTGGAATCCTTCCAGAGGACCTTAGAGAAACTTTGGGCAGAGATAGCTAATTATAGTGACCCAGAACCAGTAGATTCTTCATACAAGAAAAAATTTTTCTCAGCAATAGAAGAAAATTTGAATACCCCCAGAGCATTGGCAACTTTATGGAAAATGGTAAAGGATCCCGATTTAAGAAGTGGCCAAAAAAGAACCTTACTTTTAAACTTTGATAAAATTTTAGGTCTAAAATTAGATAAAATAAAGAAAAAAGAGATCTCTCAGGAAATAAAAAATTTATTAAAAGAAAGAAATAAAGCAAGACAGGCAAAAGACTTCGCAAAAGCAGATAGTTTGCGAGAAGAGATAAAAAAAAGAGGATGGATAATAGAGGATACTTCCGAGGGAGTCAAAGTTAAGAAAATTTTATCTATTTAGCCACGAATGGACACGAATGAACACAAAGAAAAGTAAAATTCTGTATGGAGAGGAGATGTATGAAAAGATTGTTAAATAATTATTCGTGATAATTAGTGATAGTTGGTGGCTGAACAAAAAATTTTTATAAGGTAAAAAAATGAAAGAGAGATTTTTTAGTGGGGCTCAGCCTACAGGTAGTCTTCATATTGGAAATTATTTTGGAGCCATTAAAAACTGGGTTCAGTTGCAGGATAAATATGAATGTATTTTTGGTATTGTTGATTATCATGCGATTACAGTAAGTTATGATCCGAAGGAAATGAAAAATCGGATTCTCGATTGTGCTATAAGTTATTTAGCCAGCGGAATTGACCCAGAAAAAAGCACTTTAATGCTTCAATCCCTTGTTCCAGAACATACAGAGTTGGCCTGGATATTAAATACCGTAACTCCTCTTGCCTGGCTGGAAAGAATGCCCACTTTTAAGGAGAAGGCTTCTCAACATTCCCAGAATATTAATGCCGGACTTCTTGATTATCCTGCATTAATGGCAGCGGATATTTTTCTTTACAAATCAGTAGTAGTGCCTGTGGGCGAGGATCAGCTACCTCATTTAGAACTTACCCGTGAGATTGCCCGCAAATTTAATAAAACTTTTGGCTATACTTTCCCTGAGCCCAAAGAAATTGTAGGTAAAGGAGCCCGAATTCTTGGCCTGGATGGAGTTAACAAAATGAGCAAGAGCCTAAATAATTGTATTTATTTAAATGATTCTCCCGAGGTTATCTGGAAAAAGCTTTCCACGGCAGTTACCGATACTAATCGTAAACGAAGGAGGGACCCTGGGAATCCTGAAATTTGTAATCTTTTTAGTATGCATAAACTTGTTTCTAAAAAAGAAGAGATTGAAATGATTAAAAAAGGTTGTCAGACAGCAGAAATTGGTTGTCTTGATTGTAAAAAAATCCTAGCAGAAAACATGAGTCGGAAACTTGAACCAATTCGTGAAAAACAAAATATGCTCTGGGAAAATCTTCAGGATGTAGAAGATATCATCCGAGAGGGATCTAATAGGGCGAGAATAATTGCTCGCCAGACTTTAAGAGAAGTTAAAAAGAAAATAGGATTAGATTTATAGGAAGGAAGAATAGTGGTTATAAAAAACCAGGTAAAACCGCGCATAGGATTGGTGGGTAATCCTTCTGATGGGTATTACGGAAAGACCATTGCCTTCTTATTTAATAATTTTTCTGCCCAAACAATTTTACGGGAAAGCCCCCAGCTCCAAATATTACCTAATCAGCAGGATTGCTCTCATTTTAAGAGTATAAGAGAACTTGTAGAAGATGTTGATGCTAATGGTTATTATGGAGGGATTCGTCTCATTAAAGCTACTATCAAAAAGTTTAGCGATTACTGCTGTGAAAATAACTTAACTTTCCAAAGGGAAAATTTTACTATTCAATATGAGACAAATATTCCTCGAGGGGTGGGATTAGCCGGATCAAGTGCTATTATTACCTCTACTTTAAAATCATTAATGCAGTTTTATAAAGTTTATATCCCCTTAGAGATTCAGCCCAATTTAATTCTCAGCGTAGAGAAAGATGAATTAAAGATTCAAGCAGGCCTGCAAGATAGAGTAGTGCAAGCTCTTGGAGGTATTGTTTACATGGATTTCTCCCGGGAGATAATGGAAAAACAGGGATATGGTAAATATGAAATAATGAAGGTTCCTCTTCCTGATTTTTTTCTCGCCTATCTTGACAAAGGTGAGGAATCTAACAAATTTCACAGTAATTTAAGGTATAGATATGAACGAGGAGAAAGGGATATTATAGAAGCAATGAAAGAGTTTGCTTCCCTTACGGTAAAGGCAAAAAAAACATTGGAAAGAGGAGATTATTTAGAATTAGGAAAGTTAATAAATGCTAATTTTGATTTAAGAAGGGAGATTATGGGGGATAAGGTTATTGGGGAGAAAAATATTGAAATGGTAGAGATAGCGCGAAAAATAGGTTCTCCAGCAAAATTTTCTGGATCAGGAGGAGCAGTAGTGGGTTTAATTAAAGATAATTTTCCTCAGATAAAAAAGGCTTATCAATCCAGGGGTTTTAATATAATAAAAGTGGAGCACTCTTTTAAAACAAAAAATGATGATAAAAAAAGCAGTTATCCCCGCAGCAGGTCTGGGAACAAGATTCCTTCCGGCTACTAAATCTCAGCCAAAGGAAATGCTCCCTATAGTGGACACTCCTACTATTCAATATGTAGTAGAAGAAGCTATAGAAAGCGGAATTGAAGACATCTTAATAATTATTGGAAAAGGAAAGAGCGCGATTGTAGATCATTTTGATCAAAATTTCGAACTGGAAAACTATTTAAAGAGAAAAAATGATGAAAAAAACTTAAAAGAAATTAAACGCATATCTAATCTTGCTAATCTTTATTTTATTCGGCAAAAAAATTTAAGAGGATTGGGGGATGCAGTAAGTTTTGCAGAAGAGCATATAAACAAGGAACCCTTTGCTCTTCTATTGGGGGATACTATTATCCATTCTATGAAACCCTGCACTAAACAGCTTATTTCTATTTTTAAGAAACATAAAAAAACTATTGTGGGGGTAGAAAGAGTCCCATCGGATAAAGTAAGCAGATATGGAATTATTAAAGGGAAAAAGATAAATGAGTCTCTCTTAAAAATAGAGGATCTTATAGAAAAACCATCAATTCAGGAAGCTCCCTCAAACTTGGCTATTGCCGGTAGGTATATTGTTACCCCGGAAATTTTTGATTGTATAAGAGAAACTTTGCCAGGGAAAAATGGAGAAATACAAATTACCGATGCTCTAAAATTGTTAGATGAAAAATTAGCTTATATTTTTGAGGGAAAAAGATACGATATTGGAGATAAACTGGATTATTTGAAAGCTCAAGTAGAGTTTGGACTGCGCAGAAAAGAATTTGGTAATGAATTCAGGCAGTTTTTAAGGAAATTATTTTCTTAAGTTAGAAATTTTTATATTTTAAAGAAAGATGCTTCTTTTCCTAATTCTTCTTCTATACGTAATAGCTGGTTATATTTAGCTAATCTTTCAGAGCGAGCTGGTGCTCCTGTTTTAATTTGACCGGCGCCTGAAGCTACAGTAACATCTGCTAAAAAGGAATCTTCGGTTTCCCCTGAACGATGAGAAAAGACGCAGCCATATCCTGCTTTTTTAGCTATTTCTACAGTTTCTAAAGTTTCTGTCAGGGTTCCAATTTGGTTTAACTTAATGAGAATGGAATTAGCTACTTTTTCTTTGATCCCTCGTTTTAATCTCTGAGGATTAGTCACAAAAATATCGTCTCCCACAAGTTGAACTTTCTTCCCTAATTTTTCAGTTAATTTTTTCCATCCAGACCAATCATCTTCAGCCAACCCATCTTCAATAATAATTATAGGATACTTATTTATAAGATTTTCGTAAAATTCAATCATTTCTTCCGCAGTCCATTCTTTTTTTTCGGCTTTAAGAATGTATTTATTGTTATAAAAAAACTCACTGGCAGCTGCATCAAATGCTAAAGCTATTTCCTCCCCTGGTTTGTATCCTGCCTTTTCAATAGCTAAAAAAATAATCTGGAAAGCTTCTTCATTAGATTTTAAGTTAGGGGCAAATCCTCCTTCATCCCCCACAGAAGTACTGAGATTTTTTGACTTCAAAACTGACTTTAAATTGTGATAAACTTCAGAAGCCATTCTCAAACTTTCTTTAAAAGACTCAGCTCCTTTAGGAGCAATCATAAATTCCTGGATATCCACATTATTGTCTGCATGCTTACCACCATTGAGAATATTTAATAAAGGTAAAGGAAGAAGGTGAGTATTCACTCCCCCAAGATATTGATAAAGAGGCAAAGCTACGGATTTTGCCGCAGCTTTAGCTACGGCTAAAGAAACACCTAATATAGCATTTGCTCCCAATTTTCCTTTATTATCAGTTCCATCAAGTTCAATCATTTTTTTATCAACTTCTATTTGTCTGGTAGGGTTCATTCCTTTAATTTGAGGAGCAATATTCTCATTAACATTTTTTACAGCTTTTTTTACCCCTTTCCCTTCAAATCTTTCCATATCTTTATCTCTAAGTTCTACGGCTTCATGAACTCCTGTAGAAGCACCTGAAGGGACAGCGGCTCTCCCCATATTTCCATCAGATAAAACTACATCTACTTCCACCGTAGGATTACCCCTGGAATCTAAAATTTCACGCGCATAAACTTTCTCAATTATAGACATAAAATTTTCCCCTTATATAATTTTTAAGCAAAAGGAACTACTGTAAGAATTTTTGCTGTTTGTTCAGGATAACGAGCAATAAACCGAAGTTCATCCTCAGTAAGAGGTTTTTGAGTATGGACATTAGCGTAACGCACTAATTCTAATATTTTATAAGCTTCCTTTTCATCTTTAAATTCAATTTCCAGTTTGTTATATACATTTCTAAATCCTTTAATTCCTCCATATTCTCCTGTAGTTATTTTTCTCCCCGTTTCTATTATCTCAGGATCACCTCTTCCCAGTTCCTTAAAATCATAAAGTTCATAATTACGACGATCCTTTAAAGCTCCGTCAGCGTGAATTCCTGACTCATGAGCAAAGGCATTACCTCCTACTCCTGATTGGTTAATAGGGATGGGAACTCCAAAAGCATAAGAAGCATATTTAGCAATTTTCCAGGCCTTAGAGAGATCTATCCTTTCATCTAATAAAGATAATTTTTCAAAACCACTGGATTTTCTTAAGGCAAGGACTACAGAGACTAAATCAGCATTCCCCGCTCTTTCTCCCATTCCATTAACAGTAGTATTAATATAAGCATCTACTCCATTTTCTATGGCTGCTTTAGCTCCGGTTATTGAGCAAGCTACTGCCGTACCCAGGTCATTATGGCAATGTAATTCTATGGGTATCTTTACTTCACTGGTTAATTTTTTTATACGCTCATAGATAGTAAGAGGATCATCATAACCCAGGGTATCGCAATATCTTAAACGGTCAGCCCCTTCCTCTTTAGCTATGCGCGTAAACTTAATTAAAAATTCATCATCAGTTCGAGAAGCGTCTTCTGCATTAACTCCTACTGTTTTTATCCCCCTTTTTTTTGCTTCTCGAAGAGACTCAACCACCATCCCTATTATACTGGGCTTTGAGGGATCTTCTTCTGGCTCTCTTACTATCCTACTTTGAAACTTTCCTTTTACCATCTGCATAGAAGTAGAAATAGAAATGTTAATATGTTCCATCCCCATTTCTACTGCTTTTATGACATCCTCTTTTACCGCTCTACACCATCCACTGAGCCTTATAGGTTTAAGGATTCCCTTTTTAGCAAGTTCTAAATTGGCCTTAAGATAATTTTTTTCATGATTTGTAAAAGGGAAACCAAATTCTGACTGAAAGATACCCATCTCATTTAAATAGAGATTAATAATAGTTTTTTGCAGTTTTGCTAATCCTAATCGCGATGTCTGCACTCCATCACGATTGGTAACATCAATAATATAAATTTTATTCTTCTTTTTCATCTTCTCTTTTTTTTACTTCTATTTGCAGAGGGATTTTAACCTCGGGATGAAGTTTTAAAAAAATTTCCTTGGCTCCAATAGTACGAATTGGCTCTTCGAGATCTATTTTTCGATGATCTATTTCCAACCGAAATTTTCTTTCTATCTCTTTAACAATATCCTGAGAAGTAACCGCACCAAATAATTTTCCTTCTTCTCCCATTCCTCTTTCTATAGTTATTTTAGCATCTTTTAATTTTTTTGCTATACGCAGAGCTTTATACTTATCTTTTTCTCTTTTTTGCTGAAAGATTCTTTCTCTTTCTTCTTTTTGCTTAATATTCCCTGGAGTTGCTTCTAAAGCTAAATTTTTAGGAAAAAGAAAATTGCGAGCATAACCCTTGCTTACTTCTACTACTTCATCTTTTTCCCCAAGCCTAAATATTTCTTCCTTTAAAATAACTTTCATTTCCTTCTCCCTATTTGGTAGTCGCGAGGCTCAGAGCCTGCGCCTGGACATAATAGCTTTCCTTTCTTTACGCAACCTGAAGGTTGCGGCTACCATAAAACTTTTGACATTATTTATAAGGCAAGAGAGCCATTTCTCGAGCTCTCTTAATAGCTTTAGCCAATTTCCTCTGATGTTTAGCGCATACGCCTGTTCGTCTTCTTACCTTTATTCGCCCACGATTATCCAGATAACGATACAAAGTTTTTACATTTCTATAATCTATAAAATCTTTTCCTGAAGAACAAAAAACACAACTTTTCCTCTTTCTAAATTTTTGGGTTAACAAATTTCCTCTCCTCTTAAATTCTTATCATAAAGAAGCCTTTTCAATCTCATTCTCTGTTTTTTCTTCTGTTGTCTCTGTTGTCTCTGTTGTCTCTGGAGAGATTTGCTTTTTCAGTCTCTGCAGAAATTCTACTCTCCAGGCAACTACTTCTGCTGTTTTTCTTTTTATTCCGTCCTTATCTTCATAAGAACGGATCTGCAATCTTCCCTCCGCCGCTACCTGACTCCCTTTCGTTAGATATTCAGAACATCTCTGGGCCCGTTCTCGCCATACTACTACAGGAATAAAATCAACGGCTTTTTCATCTTTTAAATTTCCAGAAAAGCGATTTACAGCTATGGTGAAATTTACTACCGGTGTCCCATCAGGAGTATATCGTAATTCAGGATCTCTGGTTAAATTCCCTATTAAAATTACATGATTAAGGCCCGCCATTTTTTTCCCTCCTTATCATTCCTTTTTCTCCAAAAAACCATTTTTCATCCTTATAATCATTAATCGTTTTATTTCTTCTCGAGACATAAGAAACTTATGAAATTTTTCTATCTGAGAAGAGTTTATCTGAAGATAAAAAGTTATAAAAAATCCTTCTGCCATTTTTTCTATCTCGTGAGCGAACTTTTTTACTCCTATTTTCTCTATATTTTTTATTTCTCCTATATCTTTATCATTGAAATTTTTAATTTCCTCTATAATTTTGTCCTTCTCTTCTTCGTTTAGCTCCGATCTCGTTATACAGGTAATTCCATACAAAGGCATTCGTCAGCTCCTTTTATATTATTAATTACTAAGTTTAAAATGGAGTACATCCTCATCTTCCACCTTATAATCTTTTCTGATGATTTTACCAATTTATTTGATTTTGTCAAACAGCCGTTCTCTTGTTTTCAGATCAGAAAGAAGTAATTCCGGATGAAAGATTAACCATGGTTTATTCACTATAATTTTCATGAAAATTTGTTCGCAGTGAATCTAATAACTGTAAGTAACTTCTTAATCCCCTTTTTTCCGCTGGTGTCCGCAATTTGTTTAAAGCCCTCTCTTGAATTTGTCTAATTCTTTCTCTGCTAACTCCGTATTTTCTCCCAATTTCTCGAAGAGAATAGACCTCTTCTTCCTCTAATCCAAATCTTAGTTTTAAAATTGTTAACTCTCTTTCATCTTTTACTACTTTTTCTAATAATTCCTTCACTTCTTTTTTTAAAACTTTTAAAGTATACTTATAGACAGGAGGGGGGATAGTAGAGTTGGGAATAAAGTCTACCATAGATACATTGTCCTCTTCTTTTAAAGGTTTATCCAAAGAGATAATTCCCTGTTGAGTTATTCCCATTGCGTCTTTAATCTCTTCTGGAGAGATATCAATCTGTTCTGCAAGTTCTTTAGGAGTAGGTTCCCTTTTTAACTTCTCTTCCATTCGCACGGAAACTCTTCCCATTTTTCTTAACAGTTGCACTACATGCATAGGAAGACGAATAGTTCGGGATTGATTAGCAATAGCTCTGGATAGAGCCTGACGTATCCACCAACTGCCGTAAGTACTAAAGCGTCTTTCGCATTTACTGTCAAATTTATCTACTGCTCGAGAAAGTCCAATATTAGCCTCTTGAATAAGGTCTGAAAAAGGAACACCTCTTTCTGTATATTTCTTGGCAAAACTTACTGCTAAACGCAGATTAGCCTCCATCATTCTTTTCTTATTTGCTTCATATTGTGTTCTTGCTTTTTTTATTCTTTCAAGAAGATCTTCTGCATTTTCTGTACTTTCAGAAAATTTTAATACTTTTTCTATTTTTTCTCCTTTTTTTTCTAAAAAATTGCACAAAGCTCTTATTTTTCCTATATCTCCCTTAATATTTATAAGATTTTCTTTAACTCCCTCTTCTTTTTTGTATAAAGAGAGGAACTCTTCATTTTTTCTAATAAGATTAGCCATTTGAAGAATGAGTTCTGTAAGTATCTGTCTGGTTTTATTTAATTTTTCTGCCAACTCTTTTTCTTCTTCTTTGCTAAGCAATGGAATTTGTCTAATCTTATCTAAATATTTTTTAATAGGAGCTCCGGAGAATCTTTCTTCCATTTTTAATCCTTACTCTTTTCTAAAATTTTAAAATCATCAATAAAAGAAGGAGTTAACATTTCACTTTCTATTCTATAAAGAAGATAATCTTCAAGAATTTTTTTAATTTCTTTTTGTATTTTCTCATCTATTATTAGCTCGCTGCTTCTTTCTAAATTTAAATAAAGAAGTGATTTCAATACTTTCAGGGTTTTTTGAGAAATAGTTAATCTTTTTTTATCTCTTTCTTCACATCTTCTACAAATAACTCCTCCTTTTATTATACTAAAAAAAAGAAAATTAGTCATCTCTATTTTTTCTCCACAATAAACACAATTTTCTAAAGATGGTCTGTAGCCCAAGATATCCAATAATTTTAACTCAAAAGAATGGATTAAAATATCCAAATTTTTCTTAGAGCTCTTTTCTATAAAGGAAAGAGTCTTTAAGAACAAGCGAAAAAGATCTGGTAAAGCTTCTCTTTCTGCCGATAATTTAATTACCAACTCTGCTAAATAAGAACTATAGGCAAACTTAACTAGATCCCGGCGAATTCCTAAAAATGGACATATAACCTGAGATTCACTCAGAGTATCCAGACCATCCCTTGTATTTCGATAGATAAGAAGATTTAAATAAGAAGGCGGTTGTATTGTAGGAGCAAATTTGCTTTTTATTTTTCGTCCTCCTTTAACAACTATTCTTATTTTCCCGTATCTTAAAGAGTAAAAAACCACTATTTTATCTTGATCTTTTAAATCGTAATCCTTTAAAACTATTGCTTTTGTTTTATATAAATTCATCTCATTATTTTAGAACTATAGCAAAAAGCTTTTATTTCGTCAATTTTTTCTTGACAAAATTTACCAAAGGCGTTAATATTAATTAAATTTTGTAATGGGGTTATAATGGCTAAAACAATAGCAGAGATTAATGAAAAGATAAAAAAAGGGAAAGTAGTGGTGGCGACTGCAGAAGAAATCATTGGTATTGCAGAAAAAGAAGGAATAAATAGAACTGCCCAAAAAGTAGATATAGTTACTACAGCTACCTTTGGGCCAATGTGTTCATCTGGCGCTTACCTTAATCCTGGCCATTCTAATCCCAGAATAAAACTTGGTGGGGGTAAAGCATATCTTAATGATGTTCCTGTTTATACAGGTTGGGCAGCTGTAGATGTTTATATAGGAGCTTCCGCTCTTCCTGAAGACGATCCCCGAAATAAGATATATCCAGGAGAATTTAGATACGGGGGTGGTCATATTATTGAAGATTTAGTCGCAGGGAAGGATTTAAAATTGACTGCTTTTTCTTATGGTACTGATTGTTATCCTCGAAGAAAACTGGAAACATGGATTAATATAAAAGATATTAATGAAGCAGTTTTATTTAACCCCCGTAATGCTACTCAAAATTATAATGTAGCTGTCAACCTTTCCCAAAAGGTCATTTATACCTATATGGGAGTATTGCAACCCCATCTGGGTAATGCTATGTATTGTAGTGCTGGCCAGCTTTCTCCACTTCTTAATGATCCTTATTATAAAACTATTGGCGTAGGGACAAAAATCTTTCTTGGTGGAGGAACAGGATATATAGCCTGGAATGGAACTCAGCATAATCCTTGTGTAAAAAGGACAAAAAGAGGAGTACCTTGCGTCGGTGCGGGTAGTATAGCCGTGATAGGAAATTTAAAAGAGATGAGTCCTTACTGGTTAAAAGGGACAAGTATTACCGGATATGGAGTTAATTTAACGGTAGGAATTGGGGTTCCTATTCCTATTCTCAATGAGGAAATACTTCACTATACTATGGTAAAAGACAAGGAAATCCTGGCTCCAATAGTGGATTATAGTCAGAACTATCCTTCAGGCAAAGAAGAAAGTATAGGTGAAGTAAATTATGCTCAACTTAAAACAGGTAAAATAATACTCCAGGGGAAGGACATTCCTACGGCCAGTCTTTCCAGCTATGCTAAAGCGAAGGAAATCGCCGAGATACTTAAAAAATGGATAAAAAAAGGAAAATTTCTTTTAACTGAACCAGTAAAACAGCTTCCTTCCGTTGATTCAGGAATAAAACTTAAAAATCTTAAGGAAAGACCTTTGAATAGAAAGTTTTAAGGAAATAAAAATGGAGAAAAAACGAGTAATTTTAACTTTTCCTTATCAATTAATTGACCAACCTATAACTTATCATCTTATCAAAGATTATAATCTCATAGTAAATATTCTCCGAGCAAAAATTAATCCCGAAGAAGAAGGGAAATTAATAATTGAAATAAGTGGAGAAGAAAAATCTTTAAATGAAGGGATGAATTATCTTAAAAAACTGGGAGTAAGTGTTCAGTCTCTAATAAAAGATATAAAATGGCTTGAGGAAAAATGTACTCATTGCACTGCCTGTATTTCTATTTGTCCTACCAATGCACTCTTAGTAGAACGAAAAGAGATGAAAGTTTCTTTTGACAAAAATAAATGTATAGGTTGCGGTTTATGTCTTCTTGCCTGTCCTTATAAAGCAATAGAAATCTCATTTTAGGAGTATGAGAATAAACGGGAAAAAATTAATTTTAAAAGCCGCCGCTAAGATTAATCTTTATTTAAATGTATTAAGGGAATGTAAAAACGGATATCATGAAATTGAATCCATTATGCAATCAGTAGGTCTTTATGATAGAATTATTTTAAGAAGAGAAAAAGAAGGAATTAAAATTTCCTCTAACCATTTTGGAGTTCCCCAGGGAAAAAAGAATATTTGTTATCAGTCTGCGGATCTTTTCTTTCATAAAACTAATATAAAAGAAGGGATAAGATTGGAAATTCAAAAGTTTATTCCTCTCGGGGCAGGATTGGGGGGAGGCAGTGCAGATGCCGCCGCTACTCTCTGGGGAATGAATAAGTTATTTGGAACAAAGATTTCTTTATCAGAACTTTTGAAGTGGGCTGAAAAACTGGGGGCAGATGTTCCTTTTTGTTTAAGAGGAGGGACATCTCTGATAAAAGGAAAAGGAGAAATACTTACCCCTCTTCCTCCTATTAAAAAAGGATGGTTGATTTTACTTTATCCTCATATTCCCATTTCTACTTCCTGGGTATATAAAAAAGTATCTTCATTAAAGTTACAGAAAAAAAGACTAAATATAAATTTATTTATAAAATTAGCTAAAGAGAAGGGATTAACCGGGATAAGACCATTTTTATATAATAAATTAGAGGAGATAGTATTAAAAGAATTTCCTTTAATAAAAATGGTTAAAAATGAGCTACTAAAAGCAGGAGTAAAGACATCTTTAATGACGGGAAGTGGCTCAACTATTTTTGGTATTGTTGAAGATAAAAGAGAGGGAGAGGAAATCAGGAATAAGCTTCAAAAAAGAAGAGAAACTTATTTAGTTCAAACTGTTGATAAAAGTTTTAAGGAGGAGAAAGAGTGAATATTTCAGAAGTAAGAATAAAAAGGGTGGAAGGGAAAGATAAGTTTAAAGCATGGGCAACCATTACCTTTGATGATGTTTTACGTATTCACGGATTCAAGATTATTGAGGGGAAAAGTGGACCTTTTGTAGCTATGCCCTCTCGGAAACTTTCCAGTGGTAAGTTCATTGATATCGCCTATCCTGTTAATCAAGAGTTCAGGAAAATGATTCAAGAAAAAATTCTTGAAGAATATAATCATTAAGAAGATTCTTAATTCTTGGTAGCCGTAAAGCTCAAAGCCTGTGAGGGCAGCCCTCCAATATTGGTAGTCGCGAGGCTCAGAGCCTGCGTTTGTACACAAAGTTTTTTCTCTTTACGCAACCTGAAGGTTGCGGCTACCAGCTTGGAGATGAACTCCAACGCTACAGTATCGTAGGTGTTTTTCTCGCATACCAAGAACCAATTTTCTTGATCTACATAGCGGATATACAGCGACGGAAGGAAAAGCCCGAAGTCTTCTTGACTTTGTTCGGGGGAGGGAGTATTATATTTATAATAAGCAAATGAAATGAAAAAATATGAGAAAAAAATTTTTAATATTGCTCATCGCGGTTGTTCCAGTTTATCTCCTGAAAATACTTTAAGTTCTTTCAAGAAAGCACTGGAAATAGGAGTTGATGGAATAGAGTTAGATATAAGGTCTACTAAGGATAAAGAAATAATAGTCATTCATGATAATTTCGTTGATCGCACTACTAACGGAAAAGGCAAGGCTAATGAATTAACTTTAAAGCAGATTAAAAAGTTGAATATTATTGATAAGACAGGTATAAAGTTACTGGATGAAACTATTCCTACATTGGAGGAAGTTATTGACTTAGTAAGAGACAAAAAAGCAATGCTCTGGATAGAAATGAAGGAAAAGGGGGGAGAAGAAAAAATAATAAAATTATTGGAAAGCAAGGGAGTAATAAATAATGTAACCCTTATTTCTTTTAATTCTCAGAATCTTAAAAAAGTAAAGACGATTAATCCTTTGGTATCTACGGGGATAATCATTGGTAATACCCGAGGCACCTCTTCTAATTTCTTACAGGGAGTTTTAAGTTCTTATGCTGATATAGTAGATATAGAGCAAAAATTTATCAGCGAAGAAATAGTAAAAATGATACATTCCCGGGGAAAGATGGTAGGTGTATGGACAGTTAATGAAAAAAAGAAGATGAAAAAGTTTATAGAGATGGGCGTGGAAATGCTGAGTACTAACTATCCTCAAATTTTGAAAGAGTTATTAAATACGACTATTTATTAGAAGGGAGAAGTAAGATGATACAATTTGCATTAGTGGTTATTGGCTTATTTATTGTCTTCATTTTTTTAAAAGGAGAGAGAAGAAAGCGAGAACCCCATAATGAAATAGAAAGAAAAGCTGAACTCTTTAAAAAAGGAATATTAGAATTTTTGAAGAATGTTCAAAAGAAACCTACAAAAATCAAATTTAAAAGATTAGAGATAGAAATAGAAAAGTTTAACAAAGCAAAACAACTTGATAAAATTTTAGAAAAAGCAGGAGAAGAAAGGGATTCTCGTAAAGCAATTGATTACTATTTAGAAGCTTTTTCTTTTATTACAAAGAATAATTTTGAGTTGGAGAGAAAGAGTGAAATAGAAGAAAGAATAAGATATCTTCAGGGAAGAATAGAATCTTCAGCTTCAAGAGTTTAATTTGACAAAAGAAAAAAGTTTTCAGTTCTTCAAAAATTTGACAATTAAATATAACGTACTATGATAAACTCAAAAATAGAGGAAAACTATTTGGAGGTTAAAACATTTAGAATAAAACATAAATAGTCAGAAGCATTAAGAAAACTATCAAAGGAAATAGGAATTCCTCAAAGCCTGTTAATAGAAGGGCAATAAATGATCTGATTAAAGATAAAGAAAGATTAAAGAAAAAATTATTTAGTTAATAAGGAAAGTAAAATTATGGAAAAGGTATATAACTCTCTGAAAAATAGGTTAATTTCTTTTTTAATTAGAGATAATTTTAGTAAGGTAAATTTAAAGGATAGGTAATGTTTTTATATTGCCTATCCTTTTTTATTTGGTATTTGTCAGGAAAGGTAAAAAGCTAAAAATAAGACCGGAAGCTTACTATAAAAGTCAAGTGTAACTCTGAGAATTGAAAATTTAACATATCTTTACTAATAAAGAGAATTTTCTCTTTAAAAAGAGCGAAATAGCCAAGTTGTTCTTTTACAAATTTGTTTAAGAGCTATCAACTCCTTTTGTCCCTGGATTTGTATAATAAAGCTAAAGCTTATCATACAGGGTATGGATTGGAGGTTAATCTCTCCTATTTAATCTCACTCTTAACCTGGCGATCGTGCAAAGTTTTCTCACTTTACGGGTGAGAAAGAGCTTTACCTTACCATCATACAAGATGTGGGAAAAGAGAGAAAGTTAAGCTTTCACTATGCAAGGTTAGCTAACAAATTAGTCTAGAGCCTTTCGAGGTGAAACAACTTCCTCCAATCCATAGCCAAAATTACCTTTTAAATAAAAAAGACCAGTATAGCCAATTTCTATTTTAAAAAGGTAGTTATAAGGCATTTAAAAGAGCAAGGATGCGTCCTCTGGGTTCCTCTAAATCAAAAGTCTCTACTTTAGAATTTATTCTTATCTTAACATAAGTAGCATCCTCTTCATCAAATAAAACTACTTTAGAGCTTTTTCTAAAGACCTCTAATAAATTAATATCTAAGTTAGCAATCTCTTTAGAGTCAAGGGATACATTAAGAGGTTGATTTAAGGCTTTTGCCCTGGTCTTAAGATTGCCGGTACCTACTTTCTTAGGGTCAAAAGAAGTTTTGTTCTTTAACATATAAAAACAGATTCTTAAGAATTTGTCCGCTAGAGCTACTACTGCTTGCATAGGTTTTTTACCTAACACTTTAGTCTCATAAAGAAAATAGTTAGTAAAAGGTGGACAGCTTCTCATTAAGCTAAAGGCAGCTAAAATAGAGGTTACCCTTAAAGAGCTAATACCCTTTTTACTAATGTAGCGTTTCTTATGAGTTTGCCCTGAGCTATTTTCCACTGTATCTAAACCTGCTAATTTAACTAATTGACGTGCACTAGAAAATGTATTGACATCGCCTACTTCAGCTATTACCTCAGATGCTAAAACAGGTCCAATACCTTTAATAGTAGTAAGAGTCTGATTTAGTTCTTTCAAAATATTATTAATGTCCTTATTCAATATAGAGATTTGTCTTTTTAAAAGCAGAATTTGCTCTAAGATCATTTGAATTTGTCTAATATGAGCCCGGTTATTACCCTTAATACCTAAAGAAAACTGAATTAAAGAGTGTAGTTTCTTGGGAGTAATTTTAGTATTATTAGTTCCATAGATTCTAAACACAGAGGAAAGTTCTTTCAAAGATGTAGATTCAAAGATATCCAGGCTGGGGAAAAATCTTAAGATAGCCATAGAGAGTCTACCAGTTATATCTGTAAAAGCATCTACTAACTCTGGACAGAGCTCATAAACAATGGTCTTTAACTTTATCTTTTTGGAGGAAAGATCTAAGACAAGGTCTCTACGATTACGAACTGTTTTTTGAAGCAAACGAAAGATTCCCAGCATAAACCTAGCGGGATTGGATTTACCATCACAGACAAGATCACAGATAAGTCCTGGATCTATTTTATCATTTTTATTAGCCGCAGGATCTTCCTCTTTTCTTTTGTAATGAACCTGAACCGGATTAACTAAATGAACACGATAACCTCTATCATGAAGAGAATAGCCTAAAGGTTTCCAGTAAACACCTGTAGGTTCTAAGGCAAAAATGACCTCTTTAGCTTCATGCTCTTTCATAAGATATTTAACTTTTTCTAAGAGAAAGTCTAGTCCCTTCTTAGAGTTATAGATCTTTAAGATAGGGGAAATAATTTCTCGAGTCTCTAAATTTTTTACCCGGGCATAATGTCTTTTCTTATGGACATCTATACCCACTACTAAAGCAATAGAGTTCTTTTTCTTCATTATAGTCTCCTAATTTACTATTTTGCCTTTTTGGCAAGGGATAGTTTTTTTAACTATAATATCAAATATTCTGCAATAATAAAGGTGAATAGGCAGATTGTATAATGTCTGTCGCTCTACTTTGTTTAATAAAATTTAGTAGGGTACCAAAATCTATTATACACCAGGAGGTGAAAAGTAGGTGAGCCATTAGCTGGAAAACAAAGGAAAAGTTTCGGAAAGGAAAAATGTTGAAAACTAGTTTTTCTTTGTAGAAGCTTTCCACGAAAAAATGAACAATGTCTAATTAACAAAAGGAGACGAAAGTGATAAAAAAATTAATGAGAAGATTAATAGTGAGTGGGATAATATGTTTGTTGGGAGTGATTCCAGTAGTGGCTGGTCAATATAGCTATATCGATATTTCTAAAAGTGAAATAGGTTCTGCAGAGATAAAGGAATTTAATGAAGCTCCTGAGTTAAGGGTAAAAGTTGCCGCTGGAGAAATTCCTTCTGTAGAAAAAAGGCTTCCCGAAGAACCATTGGTAGTAAAGCCAGCAGAAGAAATTGGCCAATATGGGGGAATATGGCGGTGGATGCGAGTTAGCCCTAACGAGCTGTGGGCTTTCTTTGAATATGAAGCAAAGGAGAATCTAATTCGTTATTCTCCAGATTTTAAAAAGATTTTCCCCAATGTAGCTAAGGATTTCAAATGGAGTGAAGATGGAAAAACAGTAACTTTTTATCTGCGAAAAGGAATGAAATGGAGTGATGGGGCACCATTTACGGCTGATGATTTTGTATTCTGGTATGAGGACATAATACTCAATGACCAGCTCACTCCGGCTAAACCGGGGTGGTTAAAAGTTGGAGAAGAACTGGGAAAGTTAGAAAAAATAGATACTTATACTTTCAAGATAACTTTTACTCAGCCCTATGGTGTACTCACTGAGAAATTATCTGGTTGGTGGGCTCCTCTTTTATATGCTCCTAAACACTACTTAAAACAATTTCATTCTAAGTATACTCCTATGGAGAAAATAAAGGAAATGATGAAAAAAGAGGGCTTTGATAGATGGACAGCTCTTTTCGGGAGTAAAAATACCAGACATGACAATCCTGAGCTTCCTGTAATAACAGCCTGGCATGTTATTGACTCAATGATAAAACCAATACAAAGAGCAGTACGAAACCCTTACTATTGGAAGATTGACACTAAAGGGAATCAACTTCCTTATATTGACCATATCCAATCTGGTTTAGTATCCGATGCTGAAACCTTAAGGCTTAAGGCTATTGCTGGTGATATAGATTTTGGCTACAGACGTATCCAATTAAGTAGAAGTTATACACTAGCTAAGGAATACGAGAAAAAGGGTGATTATAGAATCTGGGCTATGATCAGTCCAAGTAGCAATATGTATACCATTCAGTTAAACTATACTCATAAAGATCCAGTTCTGCGTAAACTTTTCTGGGATAAACAATTCCGTATAGCTTTATCTATAGCTATAAATAGAGATGAGATAAATGCGCTATCTGACCAAAAAGGATTTGGTACACCTTCTCAACTAGTTCCTGCTCCGGGATCAGTATGGTATGATGAAGAACTTGCCATGCTCTATACTGAATATGACCCTGAACAGGCAAACAAAATTTTAGATGAAATAGGATTGAAATGGAATAAAAAACACCAATACAGACTCCGACCGGATGGTAAAGAACTTAAAATTCTCATAAATTCATCTTCACGCTATGACTGTCCTGAGATGGCGGAACTTATCAAAGGATACTGGCAAAAGATAGGAATAAATGCAGGTCTTAAACCTCTATCAGATGAACTGTTTACTATGCGTAAGGCATCGGCTGACTATGATGTTTTATCTTCTTATGTAAATGCAGGATATCAGGGATATTTACCCACATCTTCCAGTGCCCTCTGGCCTATTGACCAAAACTATCATACAGCGAAGTGGGGTCTTTGGTATGTTACAGGTGGGAAATCAGGTGAAGAGCCTCCAGCGATAGTAAAACAGCTAAGGGAACTTTATGATGAAGCTGTAAGAACAACTTCATCAGAAAAAAGAAATGAGCTTATAAAAGAAGCGGTTGAAATTAATGTAGAGAATCTCTTGCAAATAGGTGTAGTAATTGAAAATCCTATAGAAAGATTTGGTATAGCTAAGAATAATTTTAGAAATGTGCCTGAACCTCCTTTATCTGGTGACCTTACCTCTTATCAAACAGCAAGTTGGTTCATTAAGAAATAGATGATTCAATGGGAGAAAGGACATTTATACCTTTCTCCCATTTCTATTTATATTTGTTGAAAAATACTGAAAATTAAACCTAATGAAAAAATTCTAAGGGAGATAAAATATGCGAAAAACAGGATTAGTATTTTGTTGCCAACCAGATAATGATTTATATAAAGTAATGATTGAAAATGGTTACCTATACCCAAGATTTGATTTAGTTTCTGAGGCTATTGACAAAGTATCTGAGGGCGATGGGATACTCATTTTAGCTGATGAATATCCAGATAAAGGAATAAAAGTTAATTCAGAATTACTAAATAAAGTACTTACAAAGCACCTGCGATTATATATAGAATATCCAGCTACTATTGATAATCTTTCTTTTGATAAGCCTAAATTAATAAAATGGGAGCGGTGTGTAATTAATTCAGATTTTTTTGGTGATGATCTTGAGAAGATGAGGATAATTGTTATTCATGATTGTCATTTTGTTTCTGTAAAAAGCGATAATCCTCATATTATAGCCGCTCGAGTTGCTGGTTTTAACAAAGCCGTATTTGGTCTTCCTGAAAAGGTATATCCTATTTTATTCTTCTATAAACCTAATATTCTTGTTTCAACAACAAAATTAACTAACTTTATCAGCGGTAGGTATAGTCCAAAAAATGCCTGGCGGATTATTTGGGAAAAGATTCTTAATTGGGTAACTGAGGGAGGAATAGCTCCTACTCTTAAATGGAAACCAGCAGTCAGACCTATGTATGGACAGAGCGATAAGCTACCCCAGGATTTTGAAAAAAAGGCATTTGATAAAGCTATCAAATGGTTTTATAAGTCAAGATTACTTGTTCACTCTGATTTTGAGAAACAAATTAAAAGCACAATGGAAAAAGTAAAAGAGGCAGATGGAGTTGGCCCTCTACCGCCAGATAATATACCTATAGGTGACGGAAAAAATGGAATATCAGAAGGATACGGCGCAAAGATTTATTATGACGGTAGTCAAAGACAAAGTTATACTCGTAGAAATGACTGTATTGGTGAATCAGCAATGGCCATAGCTTTTGATTGGAAAATCAATCATAAGGAACGAAGCAAAGATATAGCTAAGAATCTTTTAGATTATATTTATTTTATATCAGATTTTCGAAAAGGCCCTCGTAATGATCCTAAACACCCAGCTTATGGCCTAATTTCGTGGTCAGAAGATGCTCTGAATATCTACTATGGGGATGACAATGCCCGCTCTATTCTGGGAACATTAGCAGTAAGTAGTCTGCTGAATTCTGATAAGTGGACCAGGGAGGTATTAAAGGCGATAATAGCTAACCTGCGAACAGCAGGAAAGTATGGTTTTCGCCATGGTCGCCTTGAGACCAGTGAACTTGAAGAAAAAGGATGGCGTAAATTTAATGAAGAAGCATATATTGAGTACGCCCCTCATTATCAGGCATATATATGGGCGTGTTATCTTTGGGCTTACTATAAAACTGATTATAAACCCTTTTTTGATAAGGCTGAAACTGCCATCCGTATGACAATGAAGGCTTATCCAGAGAAGTGGCACTGGACAAATGGAATTGCCCAGGAAAGAGCACGAATGCTTCTTTCCTTAGCCTGGTTAATTAGAGTAAAAGATAATCAAGAATATCGTGATTGGCTTTATCTTATAGCTAATGATTTATTTAAAGATCAACAACCTTGCGGAGCAATCAGGGAGAGTATTGGTAAGGTAGGTTTTGGTAGGTATGCACCACCAACCTCTAATGAAGCCTATGGCACAAGCGAAGCCCCTTTAATTCAAGAAAATGGTGACCTTGTAAGTGATATGCTTTATACCAGTAATTTTGCATTTGTTGGTTTACATGAAGCAAATGCAGTTTTAGATAACAAAAAATTAGGAGAGGCAGAAGATAAGCTTGCTGAATTTCTCTGTAGAATTCAAATTAATTCCAAAGTTTATCCTTATCTTGATGGTGGCTGGTACCGTGCATTTGATTTTAAAAATTGGGATTACTGGGCCAGCAACAGTGATATTGGTTGGGGTACCTGGTCTATTGAGTCTGGTTGGACGCAAGGGTGGATCACAGCCATATTAGGAATGCGCCTTCAAGGGACTTCGCTGTGGGATATAATACAGAAGATAGAGGTAAAAGAAAAACTCTCAAAGATAATTAAGTTAATGAGTTAAAATGCATTTAGTACAAGAAGCTATTAACAATTTGAAGTATAAAAATTTTCTTTATTTAAAGAAGAAAAATTTCGAAAAAAGAGGTATTCATTATGAACACTGCACATAAGATTATTTTAATTGCTATTGATACATTACGGGCTGACCATTTAGGGTGCTATGGTTATAAACAATCTACCAGTCCAAATATTGATAAAATTGCAAATCAAGGAGTATTATTTGAGCATCATTATGCAACAGATGTTCCCACGAGACCCTCATTTACTGCTTTATTTTCCAGCCAGAGAGGAATAAAAAATGGGATATTAGGACATGAGAATGTAGCCTCTGATTTTAGGATTACCGAGCCTCTTCTGGCAGAGCATTTTGCAGCAGCAGGATATCGCACGGGAATGATTTCAAATTTGCTATATACTACGCCCTGGTTAGTAAAAGGATTCAAAGATATTATTCCTCCTGGTCTTAGATGGCAAGGAGGAAATGCAGAGGAAGTTAGCGCTGAAGCATCCCGGTGGTTAAAGACTTATGGTAATAGGGATTTCTTTCTTTTTGTCCATTATTGGGACCCTCATGGTCCCTATATTAAAGCTCCAAAATCTTACCAGAAGATGTTCTCACCCGACCAATATACTTCTATAGCTCCAGAAATGAAATTCATTAAAAATAATGAGGTACTTAATGCTTATTATACACAATATCATAAGCTTGTCTCAGATGGCGAAACCAGGCCAGAAAGACTCCTTGCTTATTATGATAGTGAGATTAGATATACCAATGATTACATTAACCAGATTTTTTTAATTCTTCAAGAGCTTGACATTATAGAGGATACACTCATAGTAATTACCAGTGATCATGGGGAAGCATTTGGAGAATACGGATTTTTTGACCATCAGAGCTGTTATGAGAATATCGCTCATATTCCTCTTATCTTTTGGTGGCCAGGAAGAATTCCAGAGAACCAACGAGTAAAGGGATTTTCCTTAGGAGTTGATATTATGCCTACACTTTTGGAGCTGGCCAACTTACCTATTCCAGAAGGTCTCTGTGGAAGGAGTTTAGTAAACGTAATTGAGGGTAAGGAGGGTACCTCTCATCAAGAAATTGTAACCAATACTTGTGCTACTGTAATTCAGCGAATGTACATTAAAGGAAATTGGGCTCTTGTCCATACACTTAGTCGACCTGGTTTTGATCATATAAAAGAATATGAGTTATTTAACCTGGCTGAAGATAAAAATCAAGAGATGGATGTTTCTGAAAAAGAAAGTGAGAGGTTCGGAAAGATGCGATTAGCTCTGGAGGATTGGTTAGCAAGGGAGTTAAATGGAGACCCTGATCTTCTACATTTTATGGTGGAAAAAGGTGGTTGGGCATGGAGAGGGGCTCCTTTACGGAAGATATTGTGCAACCGCCCCGGTGTTCTATTAAAAAATCCAAATCTAAAGAAAATTTTTATTAATAAATTTGGCTTAGCAGTGAATTGGTTAGAGTCTATATTAAGAGAAAAGAATTAGTATTATATTAAGGGGAATTATATGAAGGTAGAAAAAAGTTTTTTCCTTAATTTAATTAAATTATACCGCAAACAACTATTAGAGGATGTTGTTCCTTTTTGGATGAAGTATTCTTTAGATAGAGAAAATGGTGGTTACTATACCTGCCTGGATAGAGATGGTTCTATTTATGACAAAGATAAATATGTATGGCCGCAGGCTCGAGAGATATGGATGTTTTCAAAATTATACGATGAATTAGAGAAAATACCTGAGTGGTTAGAAGCAGCAAAATTAGGGGTTAATTTCTTACGCAAATATTTCTTTGACTCTGAAGGACGGATGTATTTTAGCGTTACCTGTGATGGGAAACCTCTTTATAAACCCTGGAGTATATTTTCTGAAACATTTGCTATTATAGGTATGGCTGAATATGCAAAAGCCTCAGGAGATGAAGATGTCCTTAAGATGGCACAAAATATTTACTGGAATGTGATAAAATGGGTTAATACTCCTGGGTATCTCTCATCTTATACCTATCCAAAGACAAGAAAGGTAGAATCTCATGCAATACCAATGATCCTTCTTGCTACTACTCAAGAGTTAAGTCACATTGTAAAGGACGTTCGGTTTAGTAAAATTATTGATGAGTGTTTAAATAAAATTTTATATCGCCATACTAAAGATAAAGAAAAAGCTTTATTTGAAAATATTTCTGCGGACGGAAGTAGGTTAGATTCACCTCAGGGTAGATGTATTAATCCCGGTCATGCTATCGAATCAACTTGGTTTATCTTGCGTGAAGGACAAAATAGAGGTGATAACAAGATAATTCAGCGAGCATTAAAGATTCTTGATTGGTCTTTGGACTGGGGATGGGATAAAGAATTTGGAGGACTATTTTACTTTGTTGACTCTGAAGGTAAACCACCTGAGCAACTTGAATGGGATATGAAACTATGGTGGCCCCATACAGAGGCACTTTATGCCCTGCTACTTGCTTATCATTTATCAGGTAAACAAAATTATTTATCCTGGTATAAAAAAATACATGAGTGGACATTTACTCATTTTCCTGATTCTCAATATGGGGAATGGTTTGGTTACCTTAATCGGGAGGGAAAACCATCTTTATATCTAAAAGGTTCTATGTGGAAAGGATTTTTCCACCTGCCGAGAGCTTTACTTTTTAACCTGAAGATTTTAGAAAAGATACTGAAAGGAGGTTTTTGAAAAATGAAAGTATTGTATGTTGTATTTGATACCTTGCGGGCAAATCATCTCGGTTGCTACGGGTACTTCAGATCCACATCTCCTAATATTGACCGAATGGCATCTCAAGGGGTTTTGTTTTCCAATGCCTACCCTACAGATGTTCCCACCCAGCCTTCTTATACAGCAATGTTTTCAGGACAAAGGGGTATGTCTACGGGTGTAGTATCTCACGCTGATGAGCATCTCTCTGACAATGCCCCCTGGTTTCCTCAAATTTTAGCAGCTAAAGGATGCACAACTTGTGCTGTTAGCACTCTTTATCATATGAAGAAATGGTTTGCTAAAGGTTTTCAATATTATATGAACCCCGTGGCTGGAGATGTTAGATTAACCCAAAAGGTAACCGCGGACGAGATAAATTCCGTAGCTATTCCCTGGCTTAAAACTCATTGGAAAGATAATTTTTTTATGTTCATTCATTATTGGGATGTTCATGGAATATATACCCCACCACAGCGCTATAAAAGAATGTATTATCAGGGGAATGAAAAGGATCCGAGCAACCACAGTCTTGATGGGATGAAGAAGAACTTAGCCTATCCTTTTGTAAAGAGACTTATAGATGCAATGGGTGAGGGCATTACTGATCTTGAATATATTATTGCTCAATACGATGCTGAGATTACTTATGTTGATGAGAAGTTTGGAGAACTGGTGGCCACATTAGAAAAGCTAAATATTTTAAATGATACTCTGATTATATTAACTTCAGATCATGGGGAGAGTTTAGGGGAACATGGTATCTACTTTGACCATGCTGGAGTATACGAGCCTACAGTTCATGTTCCTCTTATTTTCCATCATTCAGATCTTCCGAAAGGTAAAAAAATTGAAGCATTAGTTCAATTAATTGATATTGCTCCTACAGTGTTAGAATTTTTTGGAGTCAACATTCCCGATGAATTTGAAGGTAAGAGTCTATTCCCTTTGTTAAAAGGAAAGCACATTGAGCAATATGAGGAAGTTTTTACTAACCAGGGCCTGTGGCAGGCTACCCGGATGATGAGAACTAAAAGGTGGAAATTAATTAAGTGTATAGATAATGGTTTCTGGAGTCTTCCATTAACCGAACTTTATGATCTTCAATCTGACCCCAAAGAGCTGAAGAATCTTGCTAAGGAAAGAAG
>JGI24025J20009_10000730_pt1 | contig 25505 bp, 17 predicted proteins | sample Cruoilmetagenom3_FD_20009 | JGI IMG/M metagenome (IMG submission 20009) | reverse complement strand
CAATGCAACGGCTGCAGATACATACCGTTACTTGAACTTCCACCGTATGCCTCAGTACACTAAAAAAGCAGACAACGTAATTATTCAGCAAGCTGTATAATTTAAAGCTGTATAATTTAAAGCTGTTTTAAAAAAACCCGCTTAGGCGGGTTTTTTATTGGCTAAAATAAAATCTTATGCTTTCAATAACTAAGCAATAAAAATAAATAATTAGCATAATAACTAGTAAATTAATTTGAAAGTTAACAAAAAATGAATAATTATAAGTCAAAATAACATTTGTTAATGATTGAGGGAGCAATCAACAAGTATTTTCTTGCTCCGCTTTAAACAACTCACGGAGCACATAATGGAATATAAAAGTAACTACCGATTAAAACTAATAGCGAGTACTGTGAGTGCGTGTTTTTTAGTGTCGGGCTGTAGTTTTGATAAAGATGAGGATAGCGACGAAAGCGTAAACTTAGCTCCCTCTGTAGCAATTTCTGGGCAAGGCGAAATACAAGAAAAAACCAGCTTTTCACTTACTGCCAGCGCATCAGATCAAGATGGAGAAATAGTAAATTATTATTGGCAGCATGACTCGACTTTAAACCTCAGCGCACAAAACCCGAATTCAAATGAAATAACATACCTCTCCCCCGATATTACAGAAGATGTAACTGTCAACTTTACAGTAACTGTAGAAGATGATGATGGCGCAACAACAAGTGCTACTCAGCAAGTATTAATTAAACGCAACTCAACGGCAGTGACTCTTAACGGCTTAATCACCGATAATACAATTAGTTATGCAAGCGTAGAAATAATAATAGGTGATGAAGTTTATTCAGCGACAGCAGATGAAAGTGGTGTTTACACAATAGTATTAGATGTCGATGAAGCCTTAGAGCAAACCCTAGTAAAAGTTAAAGCTAAAGGGCGGGATGATTTAAATCCTGGGGTTGAATTTATCTCTCAGCTTAGCTCTGTTAAAAAGTTAGCTACGCAGGCAGGCGATGATGGCATTTTAGACAGTGATGAAAATTTTGGTGTTAACACAACTAATGTGACAACAGCAGAGTATGCACTGATTGTAAGAGATGGTGATGAACCGACAAGTGAAGATGAACTAGATAATGCACTTTTAAATGTTGATGCAGACGAGAAAGTACAACTTGCAAGCTTGATTAAAATTATTGTAGATAATTCTGATTATGAGTTGCCGGAGGGGGTAGAAAGCACCCTTGATTTAGTTACCGATGAAGAAGTTGCACAGCAATTTGAAGAAGAAGTTAACGAGCAAGACCCCGACCTTATAGAGCAAACGAAAACCGAAATTAAAGAAGACGAAGACTTAGTAACAGGCTCAAAAGAGCCGTTGGTTGGTGAGTATATAATTAATTCTCCGCGTTACTATGCAAACCCCGCTAGTCACTTAACCTTAAACGAAAATGGTACTGGTCAATACCATGCAGTGACGGGTAGCCCAGTAACGTGGGAAGAAGTAAGTGGTAAAATCGAAGTTAATTTACAGTCTCCAGTACTTATTAATAAATACTCCCAGATCGAAGAAGATGTTGAAACTATTTATGAGGAGCATTTAAATTCATTTTCGCTACAAGTACTCGGCGAAAACGATGTTTTTAAAACAGTAGATATTAAAAGCGATATTTCAGTTTATGAAAACAGCGTTGAAGCGCAAAACAAGCAAGAAATACAAACCACCAACCTTATTCTTAAAAGTAAAACTTTAAGTTTGACCGTCGGAGATATTGTCGGTGAATGGGAAATGGAGCGCACAGAAAGCCGTAATTTCATTAGCCACCTAGAGACTATTGCTTTCTATGAGGATGGGACCGGCGCTGTTTTAAGTGATAATTCAGCACCGTTTGAGTGGGAGCTGACTAATAATCAATTACAAGTAACCTATGATGAGGACGGTAGCGTTGGAACAACAAATTTTTGGTTTACTAAAAATTTAAAAGCAGGCTATCAGCTAGTTTCATTAGATACTACATCAGCCGACCCAGCTGATAGCCAATATGGCTTAATGATAAAAAGAGAAGCGGTGTCTTTATCAAATGACGATTTAGTTGGGCGTTGGCAGGGCTTTGTTGGCACGTCACAACTTTATGATATGAACGTGTTTGCCGATGGCACAATAATGTTAGGGCTAGGAACTACGTCTTACCAAGGGCTTCTTGAGGATGGAAAACTAACTAGACGCCGTTATGAATATAATGGCTACACCGTTAGCAGTTGTGAAGGGTTTGATGAAACCTGTTACTTAAGCGCCGAAGTAACCCATGACATCATTGCAGTAGAAGACAGTCAATATTACTTACTAAGAGAGTTTAAATGGTTTTCTCCTGAAGGAGGTATTGATGATATCCAAAAAGGTTTACTTATTTATCAGTACAGTAAAGAGCTAAGCTATTCAGAGTTTACCCCCTACTTATTACAAAGCAGTTTTAATCTTTATAAAAGTGCTGGTGAGCAAGTAATAGAGGATCGAATCCGGGTTAATTACGATGACGGCTCATTTACGATAACAATCGATGGCATAGAGTATGAAGCGCAGTTGAATGAAGGTGTCATTGAATATCAAAAAAATGCGCAAACATGGCTTTTTGAAATTGTTAGTGGTGATGGTGAAACATACACTATTTGTAATTACCAACAAGGTAGTAGCTGTACACAGAGCGATAAAACAGTCTATCAATCTAAAAACCCACGAGTGACTTTAACAGCTCTATCTAATGAATTTGGTCAACTACAGCCAGCAGTGCAAGAGGTGCCTTTTGCTCAGTTGGTTGGTTTTAATATAGTGCCTAATGAGGGGTATGAAGTTGATTCAATAGAAGGCTGCGAAGGTTATATTGAGGGGGAATATTATATTGCCTTTAGTGGACACAGTGACTGCGAAATTAATGCTACATTTGTGGAAAAGCCAGAAACAATATCAGGGCAATTCTTAATTAATAATCCTGATTATTTTACCTCTACCTCTTTCAAATTAGAGCTCAACGAAAATGAAGAGGGTGCATTTACTGGCAATAACCAGGTTGCGATCACTTGGTATAAATATTTTGATGAAATTAGAGTTTATTTTTCTGATGAGTATGTTTTAAATGAAAGTGTTGCGTATGAAGTTGAAAATGGCACTCAAGTAGAAGTTAGACGTAAAGATGTAATGACCAGTATTGTACTAAAGGAACGTTTTGATTTAGGTAACGGCTGGTACGAAATGACGCAGAGTATAAGTAAGTTTCGTAACGAGGAACTAGTTGAAGAGTGGCACAGTGATAGCCATGTTAAATTATTTGATTCTGTAGCATCTCAAATTGATTTAACCCCAAGCGATTTGGTTGGTAGCTGGTCTTTAGATATTCCATCTGAGAGTACAGTTAAGGAATTACTGCTAAATGGTGATGGAACAGGTAATGTAGTCGATACTATTGATACAACGCAAGCAGAAAGTTTTACTTGGCAGCAAACAGAAGTAGGGTTTCAAATTACGACTTCTGATAGTGTTGAAGATATCTATATTACTAAGGATATAGACCTTGGCTATCAAATGATAATGCAAGGCCAGTATGAAGATGAAAGACAGGTAAATGTTGCCGTGATGATAAGGCTTGAAGAACAACCTATAACACCGAGTAATTTTGCTGGGCGTCACTTATTTAAACAAGGTCATGACTTAGAGACCATTTGGGATGAGCTACAAATATATGAAGATGGTCAAGTATTCTTCACTTATTCAACAAGTTCCATTCAAGGTGAGTTTAAAGATGAAAGCTTTAGTCGAAGCCGAAAATATGATCAACTTACAGGAACATACGGCTCCGATTGTGATTTGACTTTAGAAACGTGCTTAATTGATTATACGATGGATTATAGGCTTATTAATCAAAATGATAGTTACCAAGTTGTAGAGCGTGTATCTAGATCATTTGATACTAATTCAGGGGAAGAAAACCTTTCTTACGCGTCACTTTACTTTGAAAACTATATTGAAAATACAAGCGCTGATAAGTTTTATGAGCATGAATTCCCTTTTGAAATTTACGAACACAGTGGTGAAAATTTCGTAAAGTGGGGAATTTACTATATAGATGGGTACGAGCTTTGGAAAAACGATATTAAAGCAGGCTCACTTGAATTAGTTGAAGGTAAGTTTACCTACGAACAAGACGGCCAAAATAAGGTGATTGAATTTATCTCAAATGATCGCGATGAGATAGTGCTTTGTGAGTATTTACAAGGTACAGCATGTCAAAATCAAGAAAAGATGACCTTTACGATTTTTGCGCCAAGGTATGATGTTACGGTTTATTCAGATGGTAATGGTGTGGTAAATAACGGGGTTGAAAACTACACAAGCTTTCATGGCGATACGTTAACCTTTAATATTTCTGCAAATGCAGGCTATAAATTAGAGTCTATTAGCGGGTGTGATGGCGTTTTAGAAGACAATACATACACGGTTCATTATTTAGCGCAAAGCTGCGATATTAATATCGCATTTGAACTAATGGAGTGAATACGCTCTATAGTTTCGCTCTAAAATTAGAGCGGTGATTAAATTTAATAAATTGGCTACGCAGTGTAGCCAATTTTTTTGAATTAAATTTTCAATAAACTAGAATTTTATATCTTAAAATTTAACTTTTTATCTTTTATGCCTCAATTTATGCTCAGAAAATCCTTTCTACATGCATTAAAATCTCTTTCAATATTCTCATTATTTTAAGCGAGATTTTATGACTGCATTAAACAACCAGAATTTACTGCAACTTCGTTTTATTAACCAAGCAAATATTGATTTGGTTAAGCCTTCTTTTGATAACCTACCTGCTAATCCGTATGCAGATGGTGAATTTCGTAAGCGTCGTTACTCGGTAATTAAATTTCAAAATGGTGAGCTAAAACTACAAGCTGCCAAAGCGTTTGTTCAAGACGATTCCATTAATACCTTTCAGGGTAATGTTGAGCGTACTTATGAAAACTTAGAGCAAAGCTTACTTGAGTCAGAAGGTATGAAAAGCATTGTAAGTGAGTTTTGTGAGCTTACCGGCATTGATGAAGGTCGTGATATTGAAATTCACCAATTTAGAATGCTTGCCATTGATAGCGATACGCCGGCAGCACCTGAAGGTGTGCATCAAGATGGGTTTGACCATGTTTGTGTATGTGGTGTTTCTCACGAAAACTTAGAAGGCGGCGAGCTGCTTGTATACGAAAACAAGCAAGCAGAACCGTGTTTTAAAATGGAAATTAAAGACGGAATGTTTGCACTAATAAACGACCGTCAAGTTTGGCACAATGCAACGCCAATGAACAAAGTAGATACAAACAAGCCAGGTTACCTGGATTGTTTTGTACTTACCTCTTAAGGAATGCTCATGAACATAGCGCAATTACGTGAGCAGTTTCCTGCATTAATACAAACCGTTGATGGTAAATCGCCAATATTTTTAGATGGCCCAGGTGGCTCTCAAGTGCCGCAGTCTGTACTAAGTGCAATGACTGCTTATTTAGGGCACTACAACTCAAACTTAGGCGGTGCGTTTTTTTCAAGTGATAAAACCGTTGAGTTAATGGCAAATGCGCGCCAAGCAGCGGCCGATTTACTTAATGCGCCAAGTGCACAAAATATAGTGTTTGGCCCTAACATGACCAGCCTTACCTTTAGCTTTAGCCGTGCTATTTCACGCGATTGGCAAGCCGGTGATGAGATTATTGTAACTAACGCTGATCACTTCTCAAATGTATCGTCATGGCAGCAAGCAGCGCAAGATAAAGGCGCTAAAGTTCAAACAGCTTTAATTAACGAGGCTGATTGCAGCTTAGATATGGCGCAGTTTGAAAGCTTATTAAACAGCAATACTAAACTGGTTGCGGTAACTTACGCTTCAAATACTACGGGTTCTATTAATGATATAAAACGTATTATAGAGCTTGCCCATGCTGTAGGCGCATTAGTGTACGTTGATGCCGTGCATTATGCACCGCACGAGCTTGTTGATGTTCAAGCCCTTGATTGCGACTTTTTGGCCTGTTCTGCCTATAAGTTTTTTGGCCCTCACTTAGGCATGGTGTACGGTAAAACACAGCATCTTGAAGGTTTTACGCCTTACAAAGTAGAACCAGCTAAAGATGTAGCACCAGGCCGATGGGAAACAGGCACGCAAAGCTTCGAAGCCTTAGCGGGTTTTATTGCCGCTGTTGATTACATTGCTGCAATTAGCGGGCTTGATGAAGGCCACACGCGCCGTGAAAAGTTAGCTGCGGCTTTTGCTAAAACAAAGCAGCATGAAATGGCGCTTAGTGAGTACTTTTTAACGCGTTTAGTTAATTACCCGCGCATTAAGCTATTTGGCATTGATGACCTAGAGCGCTTAAACGAGCGTACGCCTACATTTGCTTTAACCTTTGAAGGGCTAGAGCCGCGTGAAGTGTCTGAGTTTTTAGGCAAACAGCATATTTGTGTGTGGGATGGACATTTTTACGCACAAGGCTTATGTGAGCAGTTAGGCGTACTTGATAAAGGCGGTGTAGTGCGCATTGGTTGTATGCATTACAACACCACCGAAGAGCTAGATAAGTTATTTGATTTGTTTGATCAACTTCTTTGAAACTGACAGTTTATACCAATCCGCATAATTAAGTATTATCGCGGATTGGTATGAATACAAATCTGCGCTTTTGAATAACTCTTATTAAAGCTCAAATGCATTAAAGTAGTCAGCGGTTAGTTAGTTTTTGACCGCTGACTGTTTTAGCTTTTAGGAGTGCCGTATATGTGCTCTGCTCGATTAAATAGCACCCATGAAGTTAATATATATTTATCGTTCGATACCGGCTTATTACCTCGATGGGTATGCGTAAAGTAGCCAGGGGCAATGACCATAGTGCCTTTTTTAGGCGCAATTTTACGTTTTTGATAATAAAACTCAGTTTCACCACCTTCCTCTACATCGTTTAAATAAAACATAAATAATAATACACGGTGCAGCTTCATTGTGTTGTAGCTGTGGATACACTTCACTATGCCAGTAAGGGTAGCCGCCTTTATTTACCTCGTACTTTTGCGCCTGAATGTTCCCAAGTCTAAATATTTGCTGCACCAGCACAGAGAGCTGTGGTTTGCCCACTTCGTCAAAGTTATCCTGTGTTAAATCCACCACATCCCCCGTTTTTGGGTGATAAACTTTTAAGCCAAATGCGCCAATTAGCATAAAAAAGTGTGCTTCTACATAGTTAAAAACATGCTGTGCAGTGGTTTGCTGAATATGCTTTAATTGTTGGGCGTATTCTGGGTAACTGTTTAATTGCAGGTCGTGGCTGTCTTTCTTTTTTAAGTCCACACCACCAGAGGTTACACCTTGTTTTACATGCGGGCTGTTAGAGAATGTGGTAATAAAGTTATCGCAAAAATCATCGCTTAACGCGTTATCAATAACGTGGATAAAGTCCGTCATGATTTACCTTTTTATTTAGTTATTATTTGGATTTTTATGTTTATTGAAAAAGTGATGCCGCGCTTTAGCGAAACAGATGCACTCGGACACATCAACAATACCGTACTACCTGTATGGTTTGAAGCCGCACGCGTCCCTATTTTTAAATTTTTTACCCCCGATCTTAACCCACACGACTGGAAACTGATCATCGCTAAAATAGAAGCATCGTTTGTAGGGGAATTATTTTATGCTCACGAAGTGACGATTAAAACAGCTGTTGAGCATGTAGGAAATAGCTCTTTTACCATTAAGCAAGAGGCGTGGCAGCAAGGTAAATGCTGTGTTGTGGGTAAAACTGTATTAGTGCGTTATAACTTTAAAAACAAAGCTAAACAAAATTTAAGCGAAACAGAAGTCGCAGCACTCAGCGAACACCTAGTTTAACTAGGTGCATTTACTCCACGCAACGAGGAGCGGTGATGTAAACCACAAGCGACAGCTGTGAATTTTTATAGCGTTATTTTAACGCATTTTGATTGAGTTACGCTTCTCACTTATATACTATTTATATTATATATTGTTGCACCGCTATAACAGGTACTGTTGAGCTGGTAGTTTATGGAGAATGAATGTGGCATCTACAACTGGCAATAAACCGTTAGAGGTAATAACGCTTAGCGATGGTAAAAGCTTAACTGCAGAAATATTGCCATTTGGCGCTATTATCAAAAGCATAAAGTTTAATAACCAAGAGATGACACTGTGCGTTAACGAACCTGCTTATTATTTAGAAAACCCATTTTATTTAGGGGCAACAGTCGGGCGCTACGCAAATCGTATTGAAAACGGACGTTTTGTATTATCAGGCACAGAGTACCAACTTAAAGCAAATAATGGCCCAAATAGCCTACACGGCGGCGAAAAAGGCTTTAATAAAGTACTGTGGCAAGTCACTAAACAAAGCAATAATGAAGTGGAGCTCTATTACTGCTCGGCAGATGGAGAAGAAGGCTTTCCTGGCCAATTACAAGTTTGGCAAACAATTACTGCACGCAATGGCGAGCTAATCCTCAGTTACAAAGCCATTACCGATAAAGAAACCCTCGTTAACTTTACCAACCACTGCTATTTTAATCTTGAAGGCAGTGAAAGCATTAATAATCACCTGCTGCAAATAAATACCGCAACGTATTTACCTATCGATAGTAACAGTATACCGCTTGCCCATCATGAAGATGGCTCGGGCAGCTGCTTTGATTTTACTCACCCTAAGCCCATTGGCGATGCACTTTGCGCACAGCATGCACAGCTTGATGCCGGTAGTGGCTTTGATCATTGCTATATTTTTAGTGATGACAATCGTTTAAAAACAATGGCTACATTAACCTCGCCACACACGGGCGTTAATTTAACCCTTAAAAGTACCCAACCGGGTATGCAGCTTTATACGGCAAATTTTGTAGGCTCTCCTTTTAAAGCACGCCAAGCGGTGTGTTTAGAAGCTCAAAACTGGCCCAATGCAGCAAATAGAAGCGATTATCCAAAAGCTAATTTATTGCCGAATGAAGAATATAATCAGCAAATAATTTTTGCGTTTTCGCAATAACGTACTAATTCTACTGTTAAATTAAAGAAAACAAAAAGAAAAATACACGTAACAAAAAGATAGCCATAATTAAGGAAAAGGTTGCACTTTTGCTCAATTTAAAGTATTTATATTATAAATAGTATTTGAAGCTATACACACCACACAACGACAAAATGACTACACACAATCAGGAGTTTTTAAAAAATGATAATTAACAATAAGTTATCGTTCAACAAGAAAACCGCACTCAGTATTGCTATTACAGGCATATTGGCAAGCGGCCACGTTGCAGCTCAAGGCGCTGAAGGCGACACACCGACAGTAGTAGATAAAGATGTTGAGGTTATCGCAGTAACGGGTATTCGCAGCAGCTTACGTTCATCAATGTTAGATAAAAAAGCATCTAATGTTGTAACCGATGGGATTAAAGCAGAAGATCTTGGTAAATTTCCTGATTTAAACGTAGCAGAGTCTCTGCAACGTATTACAGGTGTAGCCATTGACCGTAGTGGCGGTGAAGGGCAAGCAGTAACAATTCGTGGTTTTGGTCCACAATTTAACACGGTACTTGTAAATGGTCGTCAAATTGCGACTGACAGTGCAGGGCGTGAATTTAATTTTGATGTATTAGCGGCAGACCAAATCACCGGTGCTGATATTTATAAAAGTAACAGTGCAACGCTTCAAGAAGGCGGCATTGGTGGTACGGTTAACGTAACCACAGCTCGTCCATTCGATTTTGGTGGCTTACATGTGATTGGTTCAGTAAAAGGTATGTACGAAAGCCTTTCTGAAGAAGTATCGCCATCGGCTTCATTTTTAGTAAGTAATACGTTTAACGACGACAAGCTCGGTGTGCTTTTTGCCATCACTAACCAACAACGTAAGCTGCAAAATAACCAAATTTTAACGGCTGGTTGGCGCGGTGGACAAACTATTTCAAATCCACAAGACGGCGTATTGTACGACAATGCATACATCCCACGTAACTGGGACCAAGTTGTAGATGAGCAAGACCGTGAACGTACTAATGCAAGCTTAGTATTACAATATGCACCGTCTGACGATATTACTATTACCGTAGATGGTTTAATTTCTAAATTTGAAGTGGACTCATCAGTACGCGATTTAGCTTCTTGGTTTGAACCAGACCGTGTAGGTAGCGCAACAATCGATCCAGAAACGGGCACCTTGCTTACCTTTACGCAAGAAGTAGGTTTAGGTAACGCCAGTGGCAACCCTGCAACCGACTTTGTATCACACACACGTAACTCGCGTGATGTAACTAACAAAGCATTTGGTATTAACGTTGACTGGCAAGTAAACGAGTCATTAAAAGCAAAATTTGACGTATCTCGCTCAACAGCTGAAAACGACCGTGCTGGTAATGACCGCTTTAACGTAGTGGGTATTATTAACAGCTACAGCTTTGACGGCACCGGTAGCGTTCCTACCGTACAGCATGATGGTTTTGAAAATGGCTCGCTGCCAGATGCAAGCCTTGCGCGTCTTCACTACAACGAAATTGGTAACCAGTTTACTGATGAAGATGAAATTACCGAAATCAAAGCCGATTTTGAATACGTACCAGATAAAGGCCCAGTTGATCGCATTAACTTTGGTGCTTATCGTCAAGAACGTGAAAAATCAAGCTTCCAAATTTTTGGTAGCCAATGTCAATTTTGTGGTTACGGCACTGAAGCGCCACTTGATGAAATTGATTTTGAAGCTTACTCAGCAAGTAACTACTTCCCAGGTTTAATCGATACATTTTATAGCTACGACGGCGACAAAATGCTTGATTACCTTGCTGACCAAGGTTTCCCTGTAGAGCCAACACTACAGAATAACCGTTACACAATTAACGAAGATATCACTAGCCTTTACATGGACTTTACCATTGGTTTTGACCTAGCTGATATGCCAGTTACGGTTAACATGGGTGCACGTTACTCAGAAACTGATATTGAAGTAGCGGCTGTACAAAGCTTTATTAGCGATGTTATTCCTACCTCTGATGCCACTTTATTCCAAAACGTATTTGGCCCAGCAACAGACATTCAAGAAGGGACGAGTTACTCAAACTTACTTCCTTCTTTTAACGTTAAGCTTGAACTGCAAGACAACATGATTTTACGCTTTGCAGCGTACGACAGTATTACTCGTCCTACTATGTCACAGTTATCACCTGCGACCACGTTTAACGAGCCTCGTCGTCAAAACTTAACAGCAAGTGGTGGTAACCCTGCACTTAAGCCGTTCCAATCTGAAAACTGGGATATCTCTTACGAGTGGTACTACAACGACGCTAACTTATTTAGCTTTGCCGTATTTAGCAAAGAAGTGGATGACTTTATTGTTACCCTAACCGGCGACGAAACATACGACATGACTGACCGTACAGGCCCTGATTTTGCGTGTACAACCTGTACTGACCAAACCGATGCCGAACTTAACGGTAGCTCAGAAATTTACACTGTAAGTCGCCCGCAAAATGGCGAGTCTGCAACGGTAACGGGTTACGAAATCGGTGTAACTCATATGTTTGAAAACGGCTTTGGTTTTATTGCTAATGCCACGGTAGTAGATAGCGATATTAGTGTTGATGGCGATACAAGCCAAACATTTGCGCTTGAAGGGTTAGGTGATTCACAAAACTTAGTGCTGTTTTACGAGCAAGATAACTGGCAGGCTCGTGTTGCATTTAACAACCGTGAGGGCTTTTTACGCTTAGTTGATAACGGCTTTAACGGCGAACCAGTGAACGTAGAAACGTACGGTCAATGGGATATTAGTGCAAGCTACGATATCAACGAAAACTTCACTATTTTTGCCGAAGGCATCAACATTACTGAAGAAGAGCTAGTGCAAACGGGTCGTTTTGCTAATCAAATCTACTCTGTAGAAGATAATGGCTCACGTTACGCGTTTGGTATTCGCGGTACGTTTTAATTGATAGCAGAGGCAGCGATTGCCTCTTAGTTTTCATTGCAGTGCAATATAAGTACTGTTACTAATAAAGTTAGTAGCTAATTTGCACAAAATGAGACTAATTTAAACAAATGCCCGAAAGGGCATTTGTTGTCTAACCGGTTATCAATAAAGTACTCAAAGAGTAGTCCGTTATGAATAAAGCAATAAAAACAATCGCCGTAATTGGTGGCGGCACAGCAGGATGGCTGAGCGCTGCAATTATCGCTTCGTATCACCAAGGTAATAAGGGTGATGGCTTAAAAGTGATGTTGGTAGAATCATCTGATATTCCAACAATTGGTGTAGGTGAAGGTACCTGGCCCACTATGAAAAACACGCTTCAGCAAATTGGTTTGCGAGAAGTGGATGTATTTAAAGCCTGTAATGCCACCTTTAAACAAGGCGGTAAATTTGTAAACTGGACGCATGGCAACAACGATTTTTACTACCATCCCTTTACGGTACCGCTAGGCTACGGCCGTATAGATTTAGCCCCCTATTTAGATAATGTTGAAAACTTTGCTCAGCAAACTAATTTTCAGCACGATATTTGCGAAGCAAACCTAGCACCGAGAGGCATTGCGCAAGGCGAGTATCAAGCAAATTGTAATTACGCATACCATTTAGATGCCGGTGCCTTTGCTGAGCTATTAAAACAGCATTGTAAGAGCAAACTAGGCATTGAGCACATTATTGGCACCGTTGATCAGGTAAAGCTTGATGAAAGCGGGGCTATAGACACGCTTACCCTAACCGATCAAACCCGCACCATAAACGCTGATTTATACATAGACTGCACGGGGTTTTCATCGCTGTTATTAGGCCAAGCCCTTAACGTGCCATTTAAAAAAATGGATCACGTATTATTTAACGACAGCGCCCTAGCTATGCAAGTCCCCTACGACGAAGGTGATGAGTCACTGGCCAGTCATACCATTGCCACCGCACAAAATGCTGGGTGGATTTGGGATATAGGCCTAACGCATCGCCGTGGTGTAGGGCATGTATATTCAAGCAAGTTTTTATCAGATGAAGAAGCCGAGCAAAACTTACGTAACTATTTAGGTGATGCCGCTAAAGGCTTAACTGCCCGAAAAATAAGTTTTGAGTCAGGCTATCGCGAAAAATTTTGGCACAAAAACTGTGTTGCAGTGGGAATGTCGGCAGGTTTTGTAGAGCCCCTTGAAGCAACTGCCATTATGCTGGTTGAAATTTCGTCTCGCTTTGTTGCAGAGCACATGCCAGCCGATACCCAAGTAATGTCCATTGTTGCAAAGCGCTTTAATGAGCAAATGGATTATCGCTGGCAGCGTATTATCGACTTTTTAAAACTACATTACATGTTAACTAAGCGCCCAGAGCCTTATTGGCAAGCGCACGTACAACCACAAAGCATTCCGCAAAGTTTACAAGAAGACTTACTGCTTTGGGGGACGCGTGGCCCACTTATTCAAGATTTTCATGGCGCATTAGAGCTATTTCCTGCCGCCAGTTACCAGTATGTTTTATACGGTATGGGCTTTAAGCCCGACTTTACTAAGCAAGCGTATTTGTACTCAAACGATGCGCAAGCAAATCAAATAATTGAACGTAACAGCCAGCTTACACAGCAGATGTTGCAAACGTTGCCGCCTCACCGTGCTTATATTGAGCAGTGGCTTGCGGCTAACCCAGTTTAAGGATGTGTAACTATGGCAATTAGTGAACTATCAAATACTCAACACCAAGCAATAAAAATTAACCCTAATGCGGGTGTTGAATACGCAAAAACACAGCATTTAGTTAATCTGCGTGCAAACGAAGTAGCAAAAGCGGCCTGCGATTTACCTATTTTTTTAGCGCGTAACGCACACAACGGCAGCTATACCATTTCGGGTTTAACCAGCTTTAGTGCTCAGCAAAGTTTATTTGTAAGTAACAATCAATGGCAAGCGCTGTACATGCCTGTGTGCATGCAAACCCAGCCCCTTTATACTCACTCGTGAGGCAAATAGCAGTGATTACTTTATTGCTATTGATGAGCAAAGCTCAGCCGTTAATACCCAGCAAGGCGAGCCGTTATTTGATGCCAAAGGCAACCCAAGCCTGTATTTAAGTGCGCAGCAAAAGCTACTAGAAAGCGATTTAAAAAATGATTACCAAACGTATCAATTTACCCAAGAAATTGCCCGCTTAGGGCTTATTAAAAACATAGATATTGTTTTGCAGTTTGAACAAGGCGAGGCGCAAACTATTCAAGGTTTGAGCACTGTTGATGAAGATAAACTGCAAACTTTAGACAGCGATACCATTGCCAATTTACACAAACAAGGTTACCTGAGCGTACTTAACAGCATGCTTATTTCGTTGTTTCAGTTAAATGCGTTAGTAAAGCGTCACAACCAGCATCCTGAGCTTATGCCATTAAAGCAAATTAAGTTAGAACTAAGTCGAGATGCACATGCACTGTAAGGTGCAATTTATTAATTAGCCTTTACAGGTTAATACGTTCACATAGACAGACATTGCGTTTAACGCGCTGGAGACACACACATGTCAGACAACATTTTGCAGTTGGTGGTTTTTTTCTTTGTAACCGCTTTAATTGGTGGACTTACATATTGGAAGTGCCGAGGCCAAAACCGTAATAGTGGTGATAATCAAACAAAAGAGTATTTTCTAGCGGGCGGTGGCCTTACTTGGATGTTTGTAGCAGGCTCAATTACGCTCACAAATTTAAGTACCGACCAGCTGGTGGGCATGAATGGCAATCAAATGGCCTTGCTCGTGTGGTGGGAATTGGCGGCTATTTTAGGGCTTATTATTTTAGCCAAAGTATTTATTCCTGTGTATTACAAGTACAACTGTACAACCACCACGGAGCTGTTAGAAAAACGCTACAACAACAAGCATATTCGCGCTGTTATTGGTGGCTTATTCTTTTTAGGTAATGCGCTAATTTACATGCCTGCGGTTATTTATTCTGGTGCGCTATTTATGCAGACCATGTTTAAGGTTGATATTCCGCTAATGTACATAGCGACCGCATTCGCTTTAGTAGGGGCTATTTATGCATTTTTTGGTGGCTTACGTGCGGTTGCCGTATCCGATACCTACAATGGTTTATTAGTGTTGGGCATGGCAATACTAGTCGTATTTTTAGCGCTTAACGCGATTGATTACGACTTTAGCGGTATTCCACAAGAGCGCTTAACATTAATTGGTGACGCTGACTCGCCAATCCCTTGGCCTACGCTTTTAACCGGTATGATCTTTATTCAAATGTATTACTGGGGTACTAACCAAACCATTACCCAGAGAGCAATGGCTGCGCCAAACGTTAAAGAAGCGCAAAAAGGGATATTTGCAGCAGCGGGTATTCGCTTTTTAATTGTACCGGCGATTGTTGTACTACCGGGTATTATTTCGTACAAACTGTATGGCGACATTGGCGATGCAGCTTATGGCCGAATTGTAGGTGATGTAATGCCTGCATGGTTAACGGGCGTGTTTGCCGCAGCAATGGCGGCGGCAGTGCTTTCTACTTATAACAGCTTATTAAACTCGGCTACGGCACTTTACGTGTGTGATATTCACGAAGCTTACTTTAATAAAGAGCCAAGTGTAGTAAAGCTAAGCGGCTACGTTACGTTGTTACTTACTAGCTTAACGCTTGTGCTTGTGCCAATTTATCAGCAAGCCGACAGCATTATTAACTTACTACAACAGTTAAACGGCTTATTAAGTATGCCTATATTCTCAATTTTTGTAGTGGGTTTATTGTTTAAAAATGTAGATGCGCGTGCAGGTATAGCCGCGGTAATTTTAGGCGTGGTTATGTATGGCATGCTGACGTTTGAAAATTCGCCGCTACATACTGAACTACACTATATTCACTTAATGCCAATTACACTTATTGTATGTGTAGCCTTTGCGTTAATCGTTAATAAAGTAGTGTTTGGTTTAAATGCACAGTGGGCAGGCAAAACACCTGCTATTGAAGATACGCCACCAGTGCAAGCACCAAAATAACCAGCAATAAAAAGTTAAGTCACTTTTTATTAGCCAGTTAACACATTACTAAATCGGCCTAAGGTAACTTAGGCCGATTTTTATTTATTCAATTAACCGACACTGTAGATAACACCCATGGACAATAATACTTAATCATTTTGCGTGCTAAACGTGTGACTACCTGCTGGGGTTTTACAGACTACCCCAGGCTAAAAGCCCCTAAATATAATATTGCTCAAGGTGGTATTAAATTTTTTAACCGCTGTTTAAGTTAATGACTGGTATAGCCAGTAATAATATTGGCTAAATTACACCGTAAACACTATCTAAAAGTAATTTGTATGATATATACTATTATTTTAAAATCACTGACTGCAATTTGATGCAGTAAGCGGCGAGTAAGCACACATATAATGTACTCGCGTATTAAACTCATCTTCATTAAAGAGGACAGGAGAATCATGGCTGATATTAAACCATTCTTTCGATTAGACAGCGCAAACAGCACCGTTATTTTCGACTGCCAGAGCAAAACACCAGCGTTACTTTATTTTGGTAAGCGCCTATCTGAGCAAACAACTGAAACAATGCTAACTCAGCTTGCGACTCGTCAGGAAGTAAAATGTGCCGTGGTTGAAGAAGCACCTATTTCTCTTTCTCCGCTATTAGGTGAAGGCTTTACAGGCGCGCCAGGGCTAGAGCTGTCAAACGACACCATAGCTTGGTCAGTTGGCCCTGCTCTTCAAGATGTTCGTCAGCCAACCCCTTCTAGCTTAGAGTTTGTAAGTGTTGATGAACTGCGTGGTATTGAAGTAGTGCACAGCATCACACTTGATAGCAACACCGATGTGCTAAGTGCGCATACCGTATTAACTAATTTAAGTGATGCACCGCTAAGCGTTAATTTTTGCGCCGCACCCACGTTCCAACTACCCGATAGCATGAACAAGCTAGTGAGCTTTGAAGGACGTTGGTCTAACGAGTTTCAACGCCAATCGGTTGATTTAGTATTAGGCAGCTTTGTACGCGAAAACCGCAAAGGTAAAACATCGCACGACGTATTCCCTGGTTTATTAGTTCATAGCGAAGGCGCAGGCGAGCAACAAGGCGAGTGTTATGGCTTCCATTTAGGTTGGAGCGGTAACAACAAGCTACGCGCTGAGCTATTACCAGAAGGGCGCCGTTATGTGCAAATGGGTGAGTTATTATTACCGGGCGAGCTAACCCTTGCTAAAGGCCAAACGTATCAAAGCCCAAGTATTTATGGCTCGTTTTCGAGCGATGGCTTTAGTGCGCTGTCGCGTAATTTTCATCGCTTTGTTAAAGCTAACTTACTTAGCCAGGCGCAGCGCGAAAAAACACGCCCAGTGCATTACAACACGTGGGAAGGTATTTACTTCGATCACGATGTAGACACGCTAAAGCAGTTAGCCGATAAAGTAGCGCCATTAGGTATTGAGCGTTTTGTACTGGACGATGGTTGGTTTAAAGGTCGCCGAGGTGATTATGCAGGCCTAGGTGATTGGACCGTAGATTACGAAATTTACCCAGACGGCCTATCGCCAGTGATTGACCATGTAAACAGCTTAGGCATGGAGTTTGGTATTTGGTTTGAACCTGAAATGGTAAACCCAGATAGTGACTTATACCGCGCTCATCCTGATTGGGTATTAGGCTCAGAAAATAACGAGCAACTTAGCTTTAGAAACCAGCTAGTGCTTGATTTAACGCGCACTGAGGTTGTTGAATACCTATACAAAGCGATTGATGACATTTTAGTTGAATACCCAACAATTAAGTACATTAAATGGGATATGAACCGCGATATAAACCACGCGGGTAACTTCTCAGGTAAGCCTGCGGTGCATCAGCAAACACTGGCACTGTATCGCTTAATCGACCGTATTAAAGCGGCGCATCCTGGCCTTGAAATAGAAAGCTGTTCTTCAGGTGGTGCCCGTGTAGATTATGGTGTGCTTGCACACACAGACCGTGTATGGACGTCAGATTCTAACGATGCACTTGACCGCCTTGAAATTCAACGCGGCTGTTCGTTCTTCTTCCCATCGTCGGTTATGGGTGCACACGTAGGCCCTCGTGATTGTCATATCACAGGTCGTAATGTCAGTATTGAAATGCGTGCTGCGGTATCTATGTTTGGTCATATGGGTATTGAAATGGACCCACGCGAGCTGACCGATCACGAATACAATGCGCTTAAAGCGGCTATTTCGCTGCACAAAGAGCACCGTGAATTTATTCATGCTGCCGATTTGTACCGCCTCGATAGCGACGATTTATCAATTAACTTTGGTTTAATCGACGAGCAAAAATCAAAAGCGTTATTTGCGTATAACAGTGTACGCGAAACACCGCGCACTGCGCCTAATAAGCTTCGTTTTGTTGGTTTAGATGCAGATACGCAGTACACACTTAATTTAGTGTGGCCTGTTAAATTTGAAGAATACCGACCTTCGTTTATTGCCGCTGTTAACGGGCAAACTTTTACGGGTGAAGCGTTGATGGAATTTGGCCTACAAATGCCAATTTCATTCCCGCAAACATCGCTTATTTTTGAGCTTAACAAAGCTTAAAATATAGCAAGCAGTAAAAAGGGAGCTAATTAGCTCCCTTTTTTAATAATGTTTTTTAAGCTATTAGTCGAGTTTAGACTCAATCAGCTCAAGCGCTTCTTCTAAAATGGTTTCTACTGCTTTTTTAGCGCGCTCTGGATTGCGCGATTTAATCGTATCTAAAATATCAGCATGCTTTGCAACGTCGGCCCCTGGCACACCTTTAATATGGTTTGTGTAACGAATACTTACGCGCAGCGCGGTGCTAATAAATTCAGTGAGCTGTACAAAAAAGCGGTTATTACTGGCTACTAAAATACTGGTATGAAAGGCAATATCGGCTTCAAGCGGATCGTCTAAGCCTTGGTCTGCATCGGCCATGCGGGCAAGTGCGTTGTCTATTTCAGCAAGTTGTTCGGCGCTGGCATTTTCAGCTGCTAAGGCAGCGGCTTGTGGCTCAAGTGCGACACGTACTTGCGTAAACTCTTTTAATAAAGAAAGCGACGGTTTACTGCTTAAAATCCAGCGCAGTACATCTGTGTCAAACATATTCCAGCTGCTTTCTGGCAGTACGCGGATCCCTTGCTTAGGGCGAGAAGATATTAAGCCCTTAGCAGAGAGCATTTTTACAGCTTCGCGTGTTGCACTGCGGCTCACATCGTATTTTACGCATAGGTCAGCTTCTGAGGGCAGGCCTTCGTTAACAGGGTAAACGCCACGCACAATTGCAAAGCCTAAATCATGGGTTAATTGTTGTGTTAAATTTTGACGAGGTTGGCTTTTCATTGAGCGTTATCCGAATGAGTTATTGCTTTATTATATATCATATATCATATTAATGTACGAAAGGATATGTTATAAACTTTGTTAAAGGCAAGTATTTTAACACAGCTGTAACAGTAATCCTCTTTAGCAAATAATTATAAATATTGAGAGGGGCAGTCTGTATTATGGAGAAACGCATTTGAATAATCACGCTCACTACCCCAGTATTTCTGGCAAAGTTGTTTTTATTACCGGGGGCGCTTCAGGCATTGGCCGTGCAATGGTAAAAGCGTTTGCCGCTCAAGCTGCCAAAATTGCCTTTATAGATATTAATAACGAGGCTGCCCAATCTCTTATAGCCTCACTGCCTAACGCCAAATTGTGGTTTAGACAGGTTGATGTAACCGACTCAAATGCTTTACAGCAATCTTTGGTAGATGCATGTGCTGAACTAGGCGCTATTAATGTACTGGTAAACAATGTAGCCAACGACCGCCGCCAAGCCAGTGAAGACGTTACAGTACAAGATTGGGATCAATGCCTACAAATTAACTTAAATCCGGCGTTTTTTGCCTCGCAAGTCGCTATGTCTTTTATGAAAAGCGAAGGCGCGGGGAGCATTATTAATTTTAGCTCTATCAATGCCATCATGGGGCAGCCACAAATGGCGGGTTATGTAACGGCAAAGGCCGGCCGGTTTAATCGGCATGACTAAAGCACTGGCACGCGATTATGGTGAATTTGGTATTCGGGTGAATGCTATTTTACCGGGTTGGGTTGCCACAGACCGCCAATTAGCCAGTTGGTTTACCGAGCAAGAGCAAGTGAAGTGGATGGAAGCCATGGCACTTAAAAAGTTAGTAACCCCTGAAGATGTAGCTAATTTGGCACTTTTTTTAGCTGCCGACGAAAGCAGTATGATCACCGGCCAAGGTATTAAAATTGACGGTGGGAGGCTCTAAGTTGCAGCACTTAAACCTTTTTATAGCCGTAGATTGGGGCACGAGTCATTTACGCGCCTATTTATGCAGCGTAAATACCACAGGGCAATTAACTTTAATTGCTCAGCGCGACGGCCCAGGTGTGATTAGAGATAAACAAAACTTTGAACATACTTTAATTGGTGTCGTTGCACCATGGACCAGCGAATACGGCGTTTTACCTATTTATATGGCAGGGCAAATCACCTCAAGTATTGGCTGGAAAGAAACCCCTTATTTAGCGTGCCCCATAAACCCCGAAAGCCTGCTTAGTGGCGCAATTAATTTTGATTGTGCAGGTAACAAAGTCAGTGCTTTGCCTGGTACAAAATGCACATTACAAAACAATTTATTTGATGTAATGCGCGGCGAAGAGCTGCAAATTTTAGGTTTTTTAAAGCAAAATCCGGCCTATCAGCATGGCACCGTACTCATTTGTTTACCCGGTACCCACACTAAATGGGTGCTGTTAAAAGATGGCCAAATTATCTGTTTTAAAACCGCAATGACCGGCGAATTATACGACTTGCTATGTCATCAAAGTGTACTTATTCCTAACGACTGTGAAGCGGGGGAGTTTGATTGGCATGCATTTGAGCAAGGCTGTGAACTCACGTTAGGCAGTGACAGCGGTAATTTGGCGCACGGTATTTTTAGTGTCCGTACGCGCCAGCTTTCAAAAGAGTTAACACCAGTGCAAGCCAAGGCATACTTGTCGGGCGTACTTATTGGTAGTGATGTACGCGCTGCACGCCATGCCAGTGAGTGGCAATTGGTGAATAATTCTAAAGTAGTGGTTATTGGCACAGAGCAACTAAATACCTGCTTTACCCATGCGTTAAATTGCATTGGTGTGCAATGTTTAGAGTTTGACGTAAAAGAGGCTACGTTAAGTGGTTTTAACTACTTATTTAATAGTAATAAAACCAAGCAAACATAAAAAAGCCCCCAATATTGATTGTGCAATCATTGGGGGCTAGTTCTTAAATTAAGTAAGGGTTACATTGGCTGTAGCCTGCTGCTAGGCTGTTTTAGCCGCTTGGCTTTGCGTAATATAATGATTAAGCGTTGCCACTTGTGCTTCATTAAAGCGCAGTCCTAGTTTACTTCTGCGCCATAAAATATTGTAAGCGTTACCCGCCCATTCTTCATTTAGTAAGTAATCGACTTCTGCTGCAAATAAGCCATGGCCAAAATCTTGGCCTAAATCACTGAGCTGGGTTGCACTGCCTAAAATTAGTTTTGCACGAGTCCCGTAGGTACGTACAAAGCGTTTAAGAGTGATTTCTGGTAACCAACTATAAGTCGCTTTAAGCTCATTGGTCAGCGCTTCTACCGAGCTAAAATCGCCACCGGGTAAGGCGCTGTGTTTGGTCCACGCTTCACTCATTTGCGGGTAAAATTCTTCAAGCTTATTCACTGCAGCTTCGGCAAGTTTACGGTAGGTGGTAATTTTGCCACCAAACACACTTAACAGTGGTGTGTGTTTGCCTTCACTTGAAAGCTCTAACTTGTAATCACGCGTTACTTTTTGTGCATTCACTGATTCGTCATCAAGCAGTGGGCGCACACCCGAAAAGGTATGTACTATGTCTTCGCGTTTAATGTGGTTTTTAAAGTAGCTGTTAGTAATATCGATTAAGTAATCGATTTCTTCATCACTAATTTTTACATCTTGCGCTGCGCCTTTGTGTTCAACATCGGTGGTGCCTACTAGCGAGTAGTCATCTTCAAACGGTATAACAAACACAATGCGCTGATCTTTATTTTGTAAAATGTAGGCTTGTTTTTCATCGTGAATACGTGGCACCACAATATGGCTGCCTTTAACAAGGCGAATATTTTGTGGCGATTTTTCTATCAGTGCTTCGTCAAATAATTTTGCAACCCAGGGGCCTGCTGCATTAACAATACCTTTGGCTTTAATAGTTTGTTGCGCCTTAGTTTGTTGTTGCTCAAGCGTTACCTGCCATTGGTTATCGATGCGTTTTGCACTTACACACTTGGTTTGCGTAGCAATGGTTGCGCCTTTGTTTTGGGCTGCTAAGGCGTTTAAAATTACCAAACGTGAATCATCAACCCAGCCATCTGAGTATTCAAACCCTTTTGTAATTGAAGGTTCTAATACGCTGTTTTCACCAAATTTAATGCCACGCGAGCCAGCCAGTGTTTCGCGCTTAGCTAGGTTGTCGTACATAAATAAGCCAATGCGGATCATCCATGCAGGGCGTAGGTGCGATTGATGCGGTAGCCTAAAGGTGAGCGGCCACATAATATGCGGGGCATTTTTAAGCAGCACTTCGCGCTCAGCCAAGGCTTCTTTTACTAATCTAAATTCGTAATGTTCAAGGTAGCGTAAACCGCCGTGGATCAGCTTAGAACTATTTGAAGACGTTGCACTGGCAAGGTCTGATTGTTCACACAATAGAACTTTTAATCCTCTGCCTGCTGCATCAGCTGCTATTCCAGTGCCGTTTACACCGCCACCGACGACGAGTAGGTCGTATTCGTTATCTGCTAATTCCACCGAGCTAACCTTTTTATTTGTAATATAAATAAGACATATAGCATCATAAAGCTGCGGCTCTTATTTGACAATAGATAACCGCGCTTTTTGCTTGTTAATTTTTAATCCTGATCTTTTTAAAACATACAGCGTACAACGCGCCATTTAAGCGCTGTTGCCGGTGTTTTGTAAGCCGCTAATTTTAATTAGCGGCTGGGTGTATTACGCTTGTTTGCTATCGTCACTAGAGAGACAAACTTGCGCTACACAGTGCTGCCACTTTGCGTATAAATCGTTACGTTCGTCAGCGCTCATTGTTGGCTCAAAGCGACGGTCGCAGGTCCACATTTTTGCTAATTGCTCAGTTGACTCATACACACCGGTTTGTAAGCCTGCTAAGTATGCTACGCCTAAAGAGGTGGTTTCGGTCACTGTTGGACGCTCTACCGTTGCGCCTAAAATGTTTGATAAAAAGGTCAGTACCCAGTTATTTTTAACCATACCGCCATCTACCCGTAACACGCTTGGGCGTAAGCCATCACGCTCCATTGCTTTTTGTAAGTCTTTGGTTTGATACCCAACCGATTGCAGCGCAGCTGCAACAATGGTGCTAATGCCCGAGTCGCGGGTTAAACCTAAAATAGCGCCACGTGCATTAGGGTCCCAGTAGGGCGCGCCTAAACCTGTAAACGAAGGCACTAAAAATACCCCATGATCAAGCGGTACATCTTTTACTAACGATTCGCTCTCTCCGGCATGGCTTAATAGTTTTAAGCCTTCAACAATCCACTGCATCGTGGCGCCTGCCATAAAAATGCTGCCTTCAATGGCATATGTTGGTTTGCCATTTAGCCTATAAGCCACCGTGGTTAGTAAGCGGTTTTCTGAGGTAAGCGCTTTTTCGCCGGTATTCAGCATTAAAAAACAGCCCGTACCGTAAGTACTTTTTGCCATACCTTGCTCAAAACATGCATGTCCTACAAGGGCTGCTTGCTGGTCGCCGGCAATACCACATACGCGTATTGGTGCACCAAAAATCTCATCGCTGGTTGAGCCAAATTCGTCGGCTGAGTCCATCACTTGGGGCAGCATAGATTCAGGAATTTCGAATAAATCGAGTAGTTCTTGATCCCATTGCTGAGTATGAATATTAAATAACATAGTGCGTGATGCATTGGTGGCGTCGGTGCGGTGCTCTTTACCACCGGTTAACTGCCATAGTAAGTAGGTATCAACGGTACCAAACGCCAGTTCACCTGCAAGAGCTTGTTCGCGTGCGCCTTCAACGTTGTCTAAAATCCAGCGTACTTTAGTGGCCGAAAAATACGGGTCTAGCAGTAAGCCGGTTTTATCGCTTATGGTTTGGCAAAGCTCGTCAGTGCTTAGGCTTTCGCAGTAATCGCTGGTGCGGCGGTCTTGCCACACAATGGCGTTATAAATAGGTTTGCCGGTTTTTTTGTTCCACACTAAAGTGGTTTCACGTTGGTTGGTGATACCAATGGCAATAATTTCTTCAGGCTTAACGTTTTTATCTGCTAATACTTCGCGGCTGGTACTTAGCACGGTTTGCCAAATATCGTTAGGGTCGTGTTCTACCCAACCATTTTGCGGAAAATGCTGCGAAAATTCTTGTTGTGCTGAGCCAAAAACGTCTGCATCTTTTGTAAACAAGATGGCCCGAGAGCTTGTGGTTCCTTGATCAATTGAGAGTATGTATTTTGACATGATATTTGTGTTATTTATCTTATCTTATATATGACTAGATTGCCTTTAACTTACATTAATGGCAATGATTTTTTCTTAAAATAGCCGTTTAAAAAATAAGCACGCTGTTTTTATTTGCTAACTCTTTTAAATAACAGGTGTTTCATAGCAGCATTATTTTAAGTGCGTATGCGGCTAAATATAAAAATAGCCGCCAAAGTTTGTGTTACTTGGTGCGCGGTTTAGCTTGTTGCCAATCCATACCAGTAGAAAAACGATTATCAAACCCATGCCATGCTGGTAGTGGCTTACCATTAACCACAGCTTGGTCGCCATTTTGTGGTAAGTCTAGGTATTCACATTGACTGGTAATGCCTTTTACGTGGCAGTCCATCATAGCAAGTACAAAGTGTTTGTTGGTCTCGTTTAGGGTGCGCATTGACCACGATGGCTCGTAGTAATGGCCTATATCTAATTCGCTGCTACTTTGTGCAATAGCAGGTGCAGGGTGCGGCGCAATATTATGGCGCGCATTTTTGTAAGTAAGCAGGTACTTGTCGGGGCTGCCCGTTTGGTTATATAGGTTTTTAATGCCTTCATAACCGGATATATCATCTAAGCTACCCGCTACATAAAGCGAAGGCACTTTAATGTTTTGCATAGCACTGGCATTAAATAAGTTATGTTGCCCGCCCCAAGGCGCAAAGGCCACCATGGCTTTAATGCGTTTATCTACTTGTGGGTTTTTATATTGCCCACCCGCACAGCTATTAAGTAATTGCTGCACTTGTTTAATTTGTTCAGGGTCTTTCATACCGGTAAACATTGCAGTGGTTTGCTCGTTAAAGTCATAACATCCACCAATTGTATTAACCGCGCCAAAACCACCCATAGAGTAACCAATTATGCCTGCGCTTTTGTTATCTACTTGCTTGCTGGCAAAGTTGTTTTGTTCGTTAAAGTAGTTAAGTA
>JGI24025J20009_10000727_pt1 | contig 25547 bp, 27 predicted proteins | sample Cruoilmetagenom3_FD_20009 | JGI IMG/M metagenome (IMG submission 20009) | reverse complement strand
CCCGGTCACCTTTCTTGCCCGGTAAGAGCGGTTCTATTCGCGCCCATTGTGCGTCACTCAAAGTTCGTCTGCTCAAGATCGCCTCCGTTTTCGATCTTGAACCAGAATTCACATCAAATGGGTATCCCCTAAATGAAGACGCCGCCTAGTGCCAGGCATCCGGCATCGAGGCTTTCTTCGCGGCGATGAAGTCGCGCAGCCCCTCGTCGATGCCTTCGTCCAGCGGCGGATCCTGAAAACCTGCCAGTATCTGTTTCCAGCGGACATTGGCGCGGGTCATCGCGTCCTCCCCGCCGGTTTCCGACCATGTCTCGAACGTGCGGTCGTCGTTCAACTCGCTGTCCCAATAGGCGGTTTTGTAGTGGCGCATGGTATGGGCGGTGCCGAACAAATGCTCGCCCGGCCCTTTTTCTGCCAATGCCTCGAATGCCAGCGCATTCTCGGTCACTTCGACCCCTTTGAGGAAAGAGTGCATGGCGCCGCACAGGTCGGTGTCCATCACGAACTTCTCGTAGGACATGGACAACAGCCCATCGAGGAACCCCGCCGAATGCAAAATGTAATTGGCCCCGCCATTCACCGCAGACATCATCGACATCATGGCCTGCGACATCGCCTGCCCCATCCGGCATTTTCGAGGTGGAGAAATTTCCAGCGCAGCGCAGCGGCAGGTTCAGCCTGCGGGCAAGCTGCCCCATGATCAACGATCCAGGCGCGGGTTCGGGGGTGCCAAAGGTCGGCGAGCCGGTGCGCAGGCTCATCGACGACAGGAACCCCGCCAGAACGGTAGGCGCGCCGGGGCGGACAAGCTGCGTCAGCGCGCAGCCGACCATGGATTCGGCCAAGCATTGCACCACCGATCCGGCGGTGGTCAGGGGCGATACGGCCCCGCCCAGAAGGAACGGCAGGTGAATCGAGCCCTGACCCGCCGCCGCATAGGCACGGATTCCGCGGGTCGAAACCCCGTCCCAGACCAGTGGCGAGGTAGAGTTGAAATTGCCCATGATGACGCAGTTCTGATCGACGAAATCGGCACCGAACAGGATGCGACACATTTCGATGCTGTCCTCGGCCCATTCCGGCGCAGTGATCGAACCCAGAAAGGCGCGGTCGGAATGCTTGATATGGGCATAGACCATGTCCAGGTGGCGCTTGTTCACCGGCACATCCGTCGGCTCGCAAATGGTGCCACCGGAATGGTGCAGCCATGGCGAGGATTGCCCCAGCTTGATCAGGTTCTGGAAATCCTGGATTGAACCATAGCGCCGGCCATTGTCCGCATCCATCACGAAAGGAGAGCCATAGGTGGGCCCGAACACCGTCGCATCGCCGCCGATTTCAACCGTGTTGGCAGGGTTGCGGGCGTGCTGGGTGAAACGCCCCGGCGCTGTCAGCAGTAGGGCGCGGATCATGCCCGGTTCGAATTTCACGTTCCACGAGGTTTCGGTCAACGGGGTCACATAGCCGCCCGCCTTGCTGAACAATTCCACCGTTTCGGGGTCATCGCGAAACTCGATTCCGATCTCGGCAAGGATGCGGTCCGCAGTGCGCTCGATCGCGTCCAGTGCATCGGGGCCGACGATTTCATGGGGCGGGATGCCCCGCGTGATAAAGGGGGTGCGCAGATGTGCATTGGTAAGATTGGCATCGCTGCGGGCGGCGCGCTGACGGGCACGCCCCTGTCGGCGCGGCTTGGTGCCGTGTTCGGTTGCGATCATTGGAAATCCCTCCCTTACATACGGATTGACACAACTGTCGACATGCGTGACATATCTGGCAAGTGTTTGCGTGTTTCTGCCGAAAAAGGTAGGTCTGCCACCATGACAGATATGATGACTGATATCGCAACCCCTGCCGACGCCTGGCTGAAGGCGGCGTATGACGCTCTGGTGACGCAGGGCGTCGATGCTGTGAAAACCGGTGCTTTGGCGGATAAGCTGGGCGTCGCGCGGTCCGGCCTGTATTGGCATTTCAAGAACCGCAAGGCGTTGCTGGACGCGCTGCTGCTGCAATGGGAACGCAAGAATACCGGCAACTTGGTCGCCCGCACCGAAGCCTATGCAGACACCATAACCGAGGCCGTTTTCAACCTGTTCGATTGCTGGATGGACCTGGACCTGTTCGATTCGCGGCTGGACCGCGCGGTGCGTAACTGGGCGCTGGGCAATGCGCAGGTCACGGCGAAACTGCGCGCGGCGGACACGGCGCGGGTCGCCGCGATCCGCGCCATGTTCGAACGGTTCGGATACACCCCCGAGCAGGCAGAGGCGCGGGCCTTTACCATCTATTACACGCAGATGGGTTACATCGCGATGATCGTGATCGAACCGCTGGAGGAGCGGGTGGAGAAGGCTGCGACATATGTCGAAACCTTTACTGGCGTGTCCCCGTCCGCAGCGGATGTGGCGCGGTTCAAGGCGCGCCACATTTCCTAGGCGCTTACCGCCCGCGACGGTCAGGCACGGCTGTCCGCATAGGCAATGAAGGCGTCGAAACTGTCGGGGTTGGCCATGGAATCGCGGTTCACTACCTTTTCCCAATCACCGCCTAGCAGCAGCTTCTTCACCGGCACTTCCAGTTTCTTGCCAGACAGGGTGCGCGGGATTTCCGCCACCTCGACAATCTCATCCGGCAGGAACCGCGCCGACACGCCCGCGCGGATCGCCGCGTTGATCTTACCTTTCAGCGCGTCGTCCAGCGTGACGCCCTCGGACAGGGTCACGAACAGCGGCATGAAACTGTCACGGCCCAGAAATTCCAGATCGACGACAAGGCTGTCCTGCACCTCGTCCAGCCCTTCGACCGCGCGATAGATTTCGGAACTGCCAAGGCGCAGCCCGCGCCGGTTGATGGTGGCATCGGACCGGCCATAGATCACCGATCCGCCTTCCTCGGTGATTTCGATCCAGTCGCCGTGGCGCCAGACGCCGGGGTAGGTGTCGAAATAGCTGTCATGCAGGCGCGATCCGTCCTCGTCCCCCCAGAAATACAGCGGCATCGAGGGGAGCGGTTCGGTGCAGACCAATTCGCCGACCTCTCCGAACAGCTCGTTGCCCATGTCGTCAAAGGCGCGCACGGCATTGCCAAGCGCACGGCACTGCATTTCGCCCGCGCGAACGGGCAGGGTAGGATTGCCCAGCACGAAGGCGCCCGCAAGGTCGGTGCCGCCGGATATGGGCGCAAGCCAGACATCGGGGCGCACCGCGCCATAGATCCAGTCATAACCTTCCTGGCTAAGCGGCGATCCGGTAGATCCGACCGCATCCAGCGCCGAGAAATAAAGCGTGTCGCGCGGGACAATACCCGCCTTTTGGCAGCCGGTGAAAAACGCCGCGCCCGCGCCGAAATAGGTCAGTTTCTCGCGCGCGACAAAGCGCCAGACCTCTAGCAGGTCGGGGTGGTTGGGCGCGCCGTCGAACATGGCGACCACGGCCCCCTGCGACAGCGCGGACCATTGCGAATTCCACATGATCCACCCCGAGGAGGTCATCCACGAATACCGAGAACAGGGGCCAAGATCCTGATGCAGGGCCTGTTTCGCCCCCTCCAGCAGCACGCCGCCATGGCCATGCACGATGGGTTTGGGGTTTCCGGTGGTGCCCGAGGAATAGACGATCCAGATCGGGTGCGAAAACTCGACCATCTCGACGTTCAGGTCGGTCTTGCGGCTGGTCAGGCTGTTCCAATCCACAGCGCCTGCGGGCAGGTCCGCGACGACGGGCAGCACGATGCGATGTTCAAGGCTGGGCAATTCGCTTGCGATGGCCTCGATCACGTCGCGGCGGTCGATCTGCTTGCCCGCGTGGATATAGCCATCTTGCCAGATCATCACCTTGGGTTCGATCTGCCGGAACCTGTCAAGGATCGCCACATGCCCCATATCGGGTGCGCAAAGCGACCAGATCGCCCCGATGGACGCCGTGGCCAGAAAGGCAATCAGTGCCTGCGGGGTGTTGGGCAGAACGGCCACCACGCGGTCGCCCTTGGTAACGCCCATCTCGCGCAGGTGGCTGGCCACTGACGCAACCTGCGCGGCCAGTTCGGCCCATGTCAGTTCGGTCCGGCCAAAGGTTTCCGATTGCAGGATGACGGCGGTCGCGTCCGGCTTGTCCTCGGCGTGGCGTAGGATCTGATCGGCGAAATTCACGGTCGCACCGGGGAACCAGTCGGCCCCGGGCATCTTGCGTTCGGGCAGCACCGCATCCCACTTGCGGCCAAAGCGGATGTCGAAAACCTCGGCAATCGCGGTCCAGAACCCTTCAAGGTCGGAAATGCTCCATTCCCAGAGCCCGTTGTAATCGAAGAATTCCAGATCGCGGTTTTCGGCAAGCCAGTCGGTGAAACGGGTGATGCGGGCGTTGGCGATACGGTCGGCCGACGGGGTCCAGAGGATCGGGCGTTGGTTTGTCATTGAACGATGGCTCCATGCACCAGCGCCTTGAGTTGGGCGCGCGACGGGTAGGACGAGGACGGGGTGAGCTGGGTGAAGAAGACCACGGACATATCCAGCACGTAATCGACCCAGAACCCGGTAGAGGCCATGCCCCCCCATGCGAAATCGCCTGCCGATCCGGGCACGCCGACCTGCGCGGGGTCCAACACGACAGACCCGCCAAGACCAAAGCCCATGCCGCGCATCGGCTGTTCGGCAAAGCTGCTGGCCCCCATCGAGGCAATGTCGCCGGGCAGGTGGTTGCGCCGCATGAAATCCACGGTGCGCGGCGAAAGCAGCCTGTTGCCACCCAGTTCGCCGCCCCGGCGCAGCATTTCGCAGAATTGCATGTAATCGTCGATCGTGCCGCACAGCCCGCCACCGCCCGACAGCAGGGACGGCGCGTGGAAAAGCGATTTTTCCGGTCGGTCGACACAGCGCAGGGTGTCGCCCGCGCCCTTGTCATTGATCTTCATCGGATCGCCCGCCAGCGGCGTATACAGCGCGGCAAACCGGCCCCGGCGCGATTCGGGCACGTCGAAAGAGGTTTCGGTCATGCCGAGGGGGGCAAAGATTTCCTCGGCAAAGAAGGAATCCAGCGACTTGCCCGACACGACCTCAACCACGCGGCCCAACACGTCGATGCCGACGGAATATTCCCACTTGGTGCCAGGTTTGAAGGCCAGCGGCAATTCGGCCAGATGGTCCACGCGGGTCGCCAGGTCAGGTTCGTCCACGCGGAATGTGATCTTTTGCTCTTCCATGTGGCGGGGCAGGACGCCGGGATTGAACGGGTAGGAAAGACCTGAAGAATGGGTCATCAACTCGCGCAAGGTCGGCGCGCGGCAGGGGGTCGTCTGGCTGATATCGGTGGTGCCGGGTCGCAGCGCCTGCATGTCCTTGAAGGACGGGATGAAATCCGACACGGGCGCATCCATGTGGAACAGCCCGCGTTCGGCCAGCATCATGATGGCCACGGAAGTTACCGGCTTGGTCATGGAATAGATGCGCGCCACAGTATCGCGGCTGAAGGGCGCGCCGCTTTCCAGATCACGCAAGCCGCAATCATGGTAATATACCTCGTCCCCGCTGCGGCGGATCAGGACAGAGCAGCCGGGATATTTCCGCTGGTCCACGTAAGATTGCATCCAGTCCGCGATGCGGTTCAGCCGCGCGGAATCAAAGCCGTGGCTCGGCGTCATGTCGTTTCCTCCCTATCCGTTGTGCAGAATTGTGTTTCACATGCGAAGCAGAGGCAAGCGGCTTTGCCGGAAACGCGGCATTTGCCTGTGAATTAGGCAAACGGGCGGCGATCACGGCCCGCCCAGCGGAATTTCATTTTTTACCAGTTGATAAAAAATAGAATCGTGGCAGAGTTGAATGAGCGAACAACAGCGGAGGGTCACATGACCGAAAAGGCCTATGCAGCCGGTATCCAGTCGGGACGCCTGCCACAGACGGATTACGCGGCAAACTTCACCGATTTGCATCCGGCGCTTGATGCGCACGAAGCCGCCGTGGCGGCAGACCGGTGCTATTTCTGCCATGATGCACCCTGTATGACGGCATGTCCCAGCGACATCGATGTGCCGTTGTTCATCCGCCAGATTGCCACGGGCACGCCCGAGGCAGCGGCGAAAACGATTTTCGAACAGAACATTCTTGGCGGGATGTGCGCCCGCGTCTGCCCCACCGAAACCCTGTGCGAAGAGGTCTGCGTGCGTGAGGTGGCCGAGGGCAAGCCGGTCGAAATTGGCCGCTTGCAGCGTTATGCCACCGATACGTTGATGGCAAGGGGCGTGCATCCGTTCACCCGTGCCAAGGCAACGGGCAAGCGCGTGGCAGTTGTAGGGGCGGGGCCCGCGGGCCTGTCCTGCGCGCACCGGCTGGCAATGAAAGGGCATGACGTAGTCACCTATGACGCGCGCCCCAAACCCGGCGGGCTGAACGAATACGGCATCGCGTCTTACAAGGCACCGGAGGGCTTCGCCCAAGCCGAGGTGGACTGGCTGATGAAGGTCGGCGGGATCACGGTTGAAAACGGCAAGGCGCTGGGCCGCGATATCACTCTGGATGGGCTGAAGGGCGATTTCGACGCGGTGTTCCTTGGCCTTGGCCTTGGCGGTGTGAACGCGCTGTCGCTGGAGGGCGAGGATAAGGACGGCATCGCGGATGCGGTGGATTTCATTGCCGACCTGCGACAGGCGTCCGACTTGTCGGCGCTGCCCATCGGGCGTGACGTGGTGGTGATCGGGGGCGGCATGACCGCAGTCGATGCCGCTGTGCAGGCCAAGTTGCTGGGCGCTTTGAACGTCACGCTGGTCTACCGGCGCGGGCGCGACCGGATGAACGCCAGCGTGTTCGAACAGGATCTTGCGGCCTCCAAAGGGGTGCGGATCGTGACCCATGCGGTGCCGGTTGCGGTGAAGGGCAATGGCGCGGTGCGCGAAGTGGTGTTCGACTACGTCGACGAAGCGATGCAGCCCACCGGCGCACAGCTGACCCTGCCCGCCGACCAGGTGTTCCGTGCCATCGGCCAGACGCTGGTGGGCGATGGTTTGCCCGATCTGGAGGGGCGCAAGATCGCCGTTACCGGCGCGGGGCGCACCAGCATCGCAGGCGTCTGGGCCGGGGGCGATTGCGCCGCAGGCGGCGATGACCTGACCGTGACGGCAGTGGCCGAAGGCCGCGACGCCGCCGAAGACATTCACACTGCGCTCAGCCGCTGACCGACCCGCAGGGAGAGACACAAATGGCAAATCTTGCATCCGATTTCGTAGGGATCAAATCCCCCAACCCGTTCTGGCTGGCCTCGGCCCCGCCCTCCGACAAGGAATACAACGTCCGCCGCGCATTCGAGGCAGGCTGGGGCGGTGTCGTCTGGAAAACCCTGGGCGAGGAAGGCCCGCCCGTTGTCAACGTCAACGGCCCGCGCTACGGCGCGATCTTTGGCGCCGACCGCCGCCTGCTGGGCCTGAACAATATCGAACTGATCACCGACCGCCCGCTTCAGCAGAACCTGCGCGAAATCAAGGCGGTGAAACGCGACTATCCTGACCGCGCCGTGGTGGTCAGCCTGATGGTGCCTTGCGAAGAACACGCGTGGAAAGCGATCCTGCCGGTGGTCGAGGAAACCGGTGCCGACGGGATCGAGCTGAACTTTGGCTGCCCCCACGGGATGAGCGAGCGCGGCATGGGCGCGGCAGTGGGGCAGGTGCCCGAATACATCGAAATGGTCACCCGCTGGTGCAAGCAAAACACCCGCATGCCGGTGATTGTGAAATTGACGCCAAACATCACCGACATCCGCCAACCGGCACTGGCGGCGCAGAACGGCGGGGCGGATGCGGTGTCGTTGATCAATACGATCAATTCGATCACCTCGGTCAATCTGGACCTGTTCGCACCGGAGCCGACCATCGACGGCAAGGGGGCGCACGGCGGCTATTGCGGCCCGGCGGTGAAGCCTATCGCGCTGAACATGGTCGCGGAAATCGCACGCAACCCGGAAACGGCTGCGCTGCCGATTTCCGGCATCGGGGGCGTCACCACATGGCGCGACGCGGCCGAATTCATGGCGCTGGGCGCGGGCAATGTGCAGGTCTGCACCGCAGCCATGACCTATGGGTTCAAAGTGGTGCAGGAGATGATCTCGGGCCTGTCGCAATGGATGGATGAAAAGGGGCTGGACAGCACATCCCAGATCACCCGCCGCGCGGTGCCAAACTGTTCCGACTGGCAGCACCTGAACCTGAATTACATCGCCAAGGCCAAGATCAGCCAGGACGATTGCATTAAATGCGGCCGCTGCTATGCCGCCTGCGAGGATACCTCGCACCAAGCCATCGCCATGAGCGAGGACCGCACCTTTACCGTCAAGGACGAAGAATGCGTAGCCTGCAACCTTTGCGTCAACGTCTGTCCGGTCGAAGGCTGCATCACGATGGAGCCTATGGCTGCCGGAACCACCGATCCGCGCACCGGGAAACCGGTCGAGCCGGAATACGCCAACTGGACAACCCATCCCAACAATCCGGGCCGGGTGGACGCGGCAGAATAGGAACGGGGTGGGCGCAGCCTCCCGCACCCGTTGCAAAGATCAATGGGCTTCCCCCTGAAGTATTTGGCGCAAAATGAAGATCGCAGCCAATTGTTTTCATTTTGCAAGAAATACTCCGGGGAGCGCGAGGGGCTGGCCCCTCGCACCGCCGCTTGCCGCATGTGGCAAGCATGAAAAAGGGCCGCGCGGGACGAACCGGCGGCCCTTTCGTTCGTCAGGCGGAAACGTCAGCCGCCGTGTTTCTTGATCAGGCCCTTTGCCTGTTCGATCAGCGCCATGCCGTCGATGCCCTTGGCCTCCATGTCCTTGACCCAGCGCTGCACGACGGGTGTCGCCTTGGTTTCCCAACAGGCAACTTCCGCCTCGTCCAGCGTGACGATGGTGTTGCCGGCCTTCTCGGCGATGTCGCGGCCGGGCCTGTCGTAGTCATACATGACCTGCGCGGCGAATTCGGCCAGTTTCTGCCCCGATTCCGCGTCAATGGCGGCGCGAATGTCATCGGGCAGGCTGTCGTACTTGGCTTTGTTCATCACTATGATGATGGTTGCGGTATAAAGTGCCTCTTTGCCGCCGAATTCCGTATGGTTGGTCACAAGTTCGGAAAGTTTGATGGCCCGGGTCACTTCCCACGGGATCACGGTGCCGTCGATCACGCCTTTGGACAGCGCCTCGGGGATCGCGGGCAGGGGCATGCCGACAGGGGTCGCGCCCAATTCGCCCAGCATGTCGGAAATCACGCGGGTGGGACCGCGCAGTTTCTTGCCTTCGATGTCTTCCAGTTTGCTAACGCCTTGCTTGGTGTGGATTACGCCGGGACCATGTACCCATGCGCCCAGCACTTTGACGTCGCTGTATTCACCGTCTTGCAGGTCGGTTTCCACAAGTTCCTGAAACGCCTTCGATGTGGCGACCGGGTCGGTCATCATGAAGGGCAGTTCGAACACTTCGGTCTTGGGGAAGCGACCGGGGGTATAGCCCACCACGGTCATGACGATATCGGCCACGCCATCCACGGCCTGATCCATCAGGTCTGGCGGACGACCGCCAAGGGCCATCGCATCGTAATGTTCGATCTTCAGCTTGCCGCCGGTCGCCTCTTCGACGCGGCTTGCCTAGGGTTTCAGGATATGTTTCGGCACTGTCGCGGGGGGCGGCAGGAATTGGTGCAGGCGCAGGGTGACATCCTGCGCGAAAGAGGCGGTGCCGGTCAGGCCAAGCGCAAGCGCCGCCCCTGCCACCGACTGGATCAGTGTTCTGCGTTTCATATGTGGTTTGTCCTCCCAGACTGTGCCGGTATGTTCCGGCTTGCTTTTGAAGCCTTGCAAGACAGCGTCCCGCAAGGGCAACAAGTTATTTCGCATAGCTATGCCGGGCTTGCGCCAGCCGCATCATTTCAACAGCACCGGCAGGTGGCGCGGGCCGCGGACACCAAAGCCATAGAAATCCACCGCCGCAGGGTCGGCCAGTTCCATGTCGGGGAAGCGGTCGAACAGCAGCGGTAGCATGATATTGGCCAGCATCCGCCGCGCCACGTGGGTGCCCTGGCAGAAATGTGGCCCGTTCCCAAAGGCTTGGTGCGGCACCTTTGCGCGATGGATGTCGAACAGGTGGCCAGTGTCGCCGTAAATCTTCTCGTCCCAATTGGCCGAGGCCTGAATGGTCATCACCCCATCGCCCTTGGGAATGTGAAAGCCGTGGATCTCCGTGTCATCCGTCACAAGCCGTGACGAGACCTGGATCGGCGCGACCCAGCGTACGCCTTCTTCAAACGCTTGCATCCACATGCCGTCCTCTTTGCACGCGGCGAATTGATCGGGGTTGGACAGCAGGCCGTAGATGATGGTCAGCAGGGCATCGCGCGGCTCGTTGATGCCGCCACCGATGGCGATCTTGATGTTGGACCAAATCTGGCTTTGCGCAATGGGGTCTTCCGCATTGATCATCACGGACATTGCCGACTGATCGGGATCGGCGCGCAGCCGGTCCGCGGCTGCGGCGAACAGGGCGTCCATCTCGTCGTTGGCCTTGTCGCATTCGGCGAACAGCGCATCGGACCAGCCGAAATTGCCAGCCCCGTCGATCAGGATCTGGCTCCAGCGCCGCAAATCGTCGTCTGACGCCTCGGGGATGCCCAGAAGATGCGTCAGGCATCGCGCGGCGAAGGGGCCGGCGAGGGTGGGGAACAGGTCCACCACCTCGCCCTTGGGCAGGCGGGCGACATAGTCTTCGGCGATTTTGGTATAGATCGGCTCCCAGCAGGTTTTGATGTTGCGGGCGGTGAAGGCGGGTGCCATGGCGCCGCGTTCGGCTTGGTGTTCGGCCCCGTCCTTGCGCATCAACGTATGAGCGCGAAAGGCCCGTTCCATCGGTGTGTTCGGATCATTGGACGAAAAAAGGTCCGGCGTGTCCTTGACGTATTCCGTGTCCTCGGCGCGGGTCAGCAGGGTGCGGCCCGTCAAATCCGTGGGCCGCACCCATGCCTCGGCCATGCACAAATGGTTGCGCGGGCAGATCGGGCAGATCGCGGCAGGGTTGGAACGGGTCAGTTAGCTGCGGGCAGCGGTGGGTTTGCACCCTACCATCGCCGGATCGTTTAACAGGTCGTCTTGGACGGATTGGAATCCACGGGCGCACAGAACAGGCGATACAAAAGCTGGATCACCTCGTATGTGTTGGCGTCCGCAAGGCTGTAATAGATCGTCTTTCCCTCGCGCCGGGTGGTCACCAACCCCTCTTCGCGTAGGCGGGCCAGCATCTGGCTGACGGCGGCCTGACGGATTTCCAGCAGGCCTTCCAACTCTCCCACGGATTTTTCGCCCGAGCCGAGGTGGCACAGGATCATCAGCCGCCCTTCATGGGCAAGCGTCTTTAGGTAGGCGGCGGCGCTTTCTGCGCTGCGGGCCATTTCCGAAGGCGGGGCAGGAGGGGTCTGCATGTTCACGTTAGGATTACCCTGATCGTTCTTTTCAAATGCCATAGCACGGCTCTGCGCATGGCGCGAGGGTACGGCGTATCCACTTCAACAATGGTGCTTTTTGCCAAAAACTCAAGGCTTGGCGGATATTGCGCGGCGGGGGGTGTCCGCCGCGCTTGCCTGCCGCCCAATGATCAGGCGTCTTTCAGGATGATCACGTTGCGCCGTGCCGCGCCGGATTTGGTATCGGCGATCGCCTCGTTCACCTGGTCCAGAGTCCAGCGGCCGGAAATCAACTCGTCCAATTTCAGGCGACCCTGTTGATACAGGTCCACCATCCAGGGGATGTCTTTCTTGATGACGGTATCACCCATCATTGTGCCTTCGATCCCCTGACCTGCGTTGGCCATGATCAGGGGCGAATAGCTGGCATTCTGCCCGAAATGGGGCATGCCGACCATGATCACGCGGCCGCCGTTCGCCAGATAGCGGGGGGCGCTGTCATAGACAGCGGCAACGCCCACTGTGACCAGCACCGCATCGGCTCCGCGGCCAAGTATTTTCTTGACCGCGCCGAAGGGTTTGCCCTCGGCCAGCACACCGTCTGTCGCGCCGAATTCCTTTGCGACCGCCAGCTTGTCCTCGTTCATGTCTACGGCGACGATGCGGCGGGCACCGGCGATGCGCGCGCCCTGGATGGCGTTCAGGCCAACGCCCCCCGCGCCGATCACCACAACGTCCTGCCCGGGGCGGATGTTCGCGGCCTTCACCGCTGCGCCGACGCCAGTGATGACGCCGCAGGACAGCAGAGATGCGACCTCCATCTTCACGTCGGCGGGGATTTTCACGACCTGGGACTGGTCCACCACGACCTTTTCGGCGAATGCCCCGCAGGCCAATCCCTGCGACAGGGCGCTGCCGTCCGGCAGGGACAGCGGCCCTTTGCTTTCGTCATAGGGCGTTTCGCAGATCGCGGGGTGGCCGGTGCCGCAGCTGTCGCAGGTGCCGCAGGCGCGGATCAGCGTAACGCAGACGGTATCACCCACTTCGAACCCTTTGACGCCCGCGCCGAGGGCCGTGATCTTGCCCGCGGCCTCGTGGCCATAGACGGCTGGCAGCTGCCCGCCAAAGCCGCCCTGCCAGTAGGAAATATCGGAATGGCAGACCGCGACGGCGTGCATGTCCACCTCGATCTCGCCCAGTTCGGGTGCGCGCAGTTCCACTTCTTCGATGGTCAGGGGCGCGCCGTGTACGCGGCAGACAGCAGCTTTGATCTTGGTCATGGGTTTTCCTCCGGTAAAGCCGATTGGTTGGGAGCGAAGATGCCCTTGGGGCAGCTTATCCTCAAGTGCGAAAATGAATTCCGATGGGCGAAATTACGTTACGGTATCGCCTTTCGGTGTGCGAACGAAGGCAATGATTGCCAGAACCATGAGCCCAGCCGACACCATAAAGGGCGCGCCGGGCAGGTAAATTGGCGCCTCGGGGCGGGAAAAGACGGCAAACACTTGCGTGGCGACAATGGGGTGATGATCATCGCCAGCGAGGCGAGCGAGGTCTGCACGCCCTGAAGCGTGCCCTGCATGTCGTCATCGACGATCTGCGATGTCATGCCCTGAAGTGCGGGCAGCCCCACGCCCGCGATGCCAATGATCGGTATCAGCCACAGCAGCAGCGTGCCAGAGGCGATCACCGTGAGAATCAGCAGGGACAGCAGTTCCAGCATCAGCCCGAACAGCACCGCGCCGCGCTGCCCCATCAGGCGAATGGCGGGGCCGACCAGCGCCCCTTGGGTGATGGCCAGCGACAGCCCGTAAATGGCCAGCGACAGGCCGATCAAGACGGGCGTCCAGCCAAACCGCGCGGCTGTGAAGAATGGCCAGATCGCCGGGTAGACCGCGGTGGACACATGATACAGGAACACCACCCCCAATAGCGGCGCGGCCCCCTTGATGCGGGCAATATCGGCAAAGGCCGACAGCGGATTGGCGCGTCGCCAGGAAAACGGTCGCCGGATACGGTCTGTGACCGTCTCGCTCAGCACGAAATACCCCAACGTGGCATTGGCCAGCGCCAGTGCGCCCGCAGCGATGAAGGGCGCACGGGTGCCCAGTTCGGCCAGCAGTCCGCCGATCGCCGGGCCCAGCACAAAGCCGATGCCAAAGCCCGCACCGATCAAACCGAACCTTGCGGCCTTTTCATGCGGGGCCGAGATATCGGCCATGTAGGCCGCCGCCGTAGCATGGGTGGCCGAGGCGATGCCGCCAAGGATACGCGCCGCCAGCAGCAGCCAGATCGTACCGGCAATTGCCATCAAGCCGTGGACCATCGCCACCACTACAAGTGAAACCAGCAGCACGGGCCCGCGCCCTTTCGCATCCGAAAGCGACCCCAGCAGCGGTGCGAACAGGAACTGCATCACGGCAAAGACCGTCTCCAGCACCCCGCCCCAGATCGCCGCATGGGCCAGGTCGCCACCTGATACTTCGCGGATCAGGTCGGGCAAAACCGGAAGGATCAGCCCGATCCCCATGGCATCGATCACCACGGTCATCACGATCACGAAAATGGGCAAACGGGTCATGCGGACACTTTCACGGGGGGCGGTTCGCGGGCAACCTATTGGCTGCGCCGCGCGCAGGAAAGCCGCAATGCGCGATCAGACCTCTTTTGCCTGCGCGGCAAAGGCGCGGGCATCCTGGGCGGAATGACCCATCTGCCGTGCGGGGTCGAAAACATCCGCCGTGTCCATCTGCGGATAGTCGCGGGCCGTCAGGGTTTGCAGGGGGGTGTCCGATGTCATCGCCTCTTTGCACAGTGCCTTGATCGCGGCTTGGGCATCGGGGCGGGGCAGGGTTTCGGCAAGCCGGAAGGACAGCGCCTCGGCGTGGATCAGGCCAAGGCCTGTCGCTAGGGGCGTGGCCATGGCATCGGGGTTCGGGGCGATATTGCCTGCCAGATCCCGCGCGCGGATCAGGGCGGAGGAGGCCGAGAGGCAAAGCTGCGGCAGGGTCAGCCATTCGGTGAACCATGCCGCGCCGTCGCGCTGTTGGCGGTGGATGCCCGCGCCTTGCAAGACGGCGTTCAGACCCACGGTCTGCCGCGCCAGCGCCACCATGGCCGAAGGGGCCACGGGGTTTTGTTTCTGCGGCATGGTCGATGACCCGCCCGCGCCGTCAAGGGTGACTTCGCTGATGCCCGATTGCATCATCAGGGTCAGGTCCTCGCCCATCTTGGCCAGCGCCACCGAAAGCCGGGTCAGCCAGTCAGACAGGGCCATGATAGGGCCGCGGTCGGAATGCCAGCTGCGGGCCGGATCGTTCAGGCCAAGCGCCTTTGCCAACGCCGCGCGGGTTTCTGCGGCCTGCGGCCCCAGCGCCGCGCCGGTGCCGGATGCGCCGGACAGCGACACCCACAGCACCCGTTCGCGCAGGTTTTCCATTTCGTCCAGAAGGCCCAAAAGGGGGGTGCCCCAGCCCGCCACGACCGCGCCGAAGCTGGTGCCTGTGGCATATTGCCCATAGGTGCGCGCGGCCATGGGGGTATCGGCATGTTCGCCTGCCATCGCGCCAAGCGCGCGAATGGTGGCGCGCAGGGCCTCTTCGTTCTGGTTCAGCATCTGGCGGACGCGCAGTATCAACCCCGTGTCCATGATGTCTTGGGATGTGGCACCCCAATGCAGGAATTGCGCGTGTTCCGGTGCCTCCAGCGCCTTGCGGATCGCGGCCACCAACCCCGGCACGGTCACGCCATTGGTGCCCGTCGCATCGGCCAGCCCCGCCGGGTCGATCTGAATTTCCATCAACGCGCGGTGCAAGAAGGCCGCGGCGGTTTCAGGGATCACGCCAAGGGTTCCCTGCACCTTGGCCAAGGCCCCCTCGACCAGCATCATCGCGCGCACCTCGGCCGTGTCGGTGAAGAGCTTGCCCACCTCGCCCGAGGGAAACAGGCGGTTGAAAAGCGGGCTGTCAAATACCGAAGCGGCCATGGGTTATCCCTTTGCGATGCTGTCCAGAAGCCCGGCCAACCCGTCGGGGTCGGCGAAAAAGGGCGAATGCGCGGTGTTCATGCTGTGGACCGTGGTCGGAGGCCAGTCCTGCACCATTTCGGCTTGGAAATCGGGGGGGATTGTGCGGTCATCAAGGCAGCGGATGTAGTGGCGCGGCACACTTTCATAGCGGGCCGTTGTCGGGACCGGAACCGAGGTCGGCTGCGTCGCCTGCACGCAAAGGCGCGGGATGGCGTAAGCCAGCGTTTCGGGCGGGCAGTCGTGATAGAACAGCGGTTCGATCATGCCGGGATCAACGGTCCAGCCTTTGCGATTCTCGGTCATGCGGATCGCGGGCAAGAGTGGCTGTTCCTTTGCCTGCATCCGGCGCTGGGCCAGCGACAGCCCCGGCGCGGGGACATAGGCGCAAAGATAGATCAGTTGGGTGATCTTTTCAGGCGCTGCCTCGGCCGCGGCGGTGATCGGATAGCCGCCCATGGAGTGACCGACCAGCGTGACAGGCGTGTCGATCACATCAAGGATCGCATCGCGATAGCCATCAAGCGTTACCTCGGTATAAGGCGTTTTGTCATCGCCATGGCCGGGTAGGTCGATGGCGCGGGCGGTGTGCCCCAGCCGTTCAAGCGCGGGGATCACGTCGCGCCAGCACCATGCGCCATGGGCTGCGCCGTGGATCAGAAGGAAGTCGGCCATTGGTCACCTTGGAATAGAAAAAGGGTGCGGTTACCCGCACCCTAGCTTTGCTTGCCCGGCTTGTCGCCTTAGATGTCGAGGAAGACGGTTTCGCCCTCGCCTTGCAGGCGGATGTCGAAACGGTATTGCCCCTCGCCGACCTTCCTGGCGATCAACGTGTCCACGCGGTTGCGCTGCTCGATCCGGTTCAGCAGGGGATCGTTCGCGTTATCCTCGTCCTCGAAATAGATGCGGGTTTGCAGGCCGGTGTTGATGCCCCGCGCCACGATCCAGAGCGAGATATGCGGCGCCTGCATCGCTCCGCCGCGGGCCGCGACAGCCCCCGGTTTCACGGTGCGCAGGGTGAACAGCCCGGATTCCGCATCGGCGGCGAAACGGCAATGTCCAGCCGCGGCGGGATCGGCCCCGTCCTGCCCGGCGAACTTGCCCGCGGCATCGGGCTGCCAGCTTTCGATCAGCGCGTCACGCAGCGCCCAGCCGGTGCCGTCGATCACCTCGCCGGTAATCTCGATCACTTCGCCCTTGGCGCCATCCGCGATGGGAGAGGTGCCGATTTCGGTCGCGTAATAGCCGCCGTTGCCCGCATAGGTGGGCATGAGGCCGATATGCACGTAAGGCCCGGCAGTCTGCGAGGGGGACTCCACAAGATAGTCGAGTTTCTGGACCATATCACATACCCTCCAGCTTGTTTTCAAACATGGTTTGGCGACGCCCGCGCAGCACGATGTCGAACTTGTAGGCCAGGAAATCCAGCGGACGCGAATGTGCCATGTCCAGCGGCGCGACAAGACGGTCCAGCTGGCTGCGATCCTTGATCGTCGCCGCGATGGGGCAACGGTCGATCAGCGGGTCACCTTCGAAATACATCTGGGTGATCAGGCGCTGGCCAAAACTGTGTCCGAAGACCGAGATGTGGATGTGCATGGGCCGCCAGTCATTGGCGCGGTTCGGCCAAGGATAGGCACCGGGGCGGATGGTCAGGAATTCGTAATACCCGTTCTCATCCGTGATCGTGCGCCCGCAGCCGCCGAAATTGGGGTCGAGCGGTGCAAGGTAGGTGTCTTTCTTGTGGCGGTAGCGCCCGCCTGCGTTGGCCTGCCATATCTCAACCAGCGTATGCGGCACGGGGCGACCCATTTCTTCCAGCACGCGGCCATGCATCAGGATGCGTTCGCCCACGGCGGGGGCTTTGCCTCTCGTGAAATTCAGGATCAGGTTATTGTCCAGATCGCCGATCAGGGAATGGCCGAAACGCGGCCCTGTTTCCTCGGACGGGGTGGATTCCATCGACAAGAGCGACCAGCGCGGCGAGCGTGGAACAGAGGTTTTGTAGTCGATATCATAGGCGGGCGGATGGATCGCGCGGTTGCGCGGCACCAGCGGGCCAAGGTCGCGGTTGTCAGACATCGTGGTCTTTCTCCTCCATTTCGGCATAGGCCGCCTTGGCGATTTTCAGCGCGTGGTTGGCGCGGGGCACGCCCGCGTAAATGGCGACATGCTGGAACGCCTCCAACACGTCCTGTTTGCTGGCGCCGGTGCGGGCGGTGGCGCGGATATGCATTGCGATTTCTTCGAAATTGCCGGTGGCAGCCAGCAAGGCCAGCGTCAGCATGGACCGTTCGCGCAAGGATATCCCGTCCGATGCCCAGACATTGCCCCAAGCCCCTTCGGTGATCAGGGTCTGGAAGGGTTCGTCAAAATCGGTTTTCAGGCCTTCGGCGCGGTCCACATAGGCGTCGCCCAGAACCTTACGGCGGACCTTCATTCCTGCGTCGAAACGATCAGACATGGCCAACCTCATTGAAGAATTTGGTCAGAACCCTGGCGTATTCTTCGGGCTGTTCGACGCACGGCAAATGGCCCGCGCGGCGGATCAGGTGAAATTGCGAGCCGGGGATCAGATCGACGGTTTCGCGCACCAGATCGGGCGGGGTCGATCCGTCATCCGACCCGGCAATGCCCAGCGTGGGCAGGCGCAGGCCAGATGTGGGCGTGTAGAAATCGGTGCCTGAAATGGCCGCAGAACAGCCCGCGTACCCATCCACTGATTGCTGGCACACCATGTTGCGCCACGCGTGCAGTTCATCCGTTTCGCGGAAGGGCTTGGCGAACCACCGTTCCATCACCGCATCCGCCAATGATGCGATGCCGTTCTTTTTCACCGCCCTGATCCGGTTTTGCCACATGGCGGGCTGGCCGATCTTGGCGGCGGTGTTGGACAGGACCATGGCGCGGATCAGGTCCAGCCGTTTAACGGCGAGGCCTTGGGCGATCATGCCGCCGATGGACAGGCCAACGAAGATGCAATCCTTGACCTGCAAATGATCCAGCAGCCGTTCGGCGTCGCGCACCAATGTGCCCATGGAATAGGGGGCGGGCGTCACATCGGTCAGGCCATGCCCGCGTTTGTCATAGCGGATATAGCGCAAGGATTGCGGCAGAAGCGGCAGCACCTTGTCCCACAGGCGCAGGTCGGTGCCCAGCGAGTTGGCAAAGACCACCGGCGCGCCGGAGGGGTCGCCATCCTCGGTGTAGTGGATGTTGATATCATCGAATGCAGCGATTTTCATCAGTAAGGCAGCCCCACATAATTCTCGGCCAGCACCTGTTGCGCGGCCGCATTGTCACGAAGGAAAGCAAGGTCCGCCTTCTGCATCTTGATGTCAAATTCGGACTGGTCGGGGAAGCGATGCAGCAGGTTGGTCATCCACCAACTGAAACGCTCGGCCTTCCAGATGCGGGCAAGGGCTTTTTCGGAATATTTCTCGATCCCTTCGTCCTCGTTATCGGCGTAAAAGGCGCTCAGCCCTTCGAACAGGTAATGGATGTCGGAGGCGGCGGTGTTCAGCCCCTTGGCGCCGGTGGGCGGCACGATATGGGCGGCATCCCCGCACAGGAACAGGCGGCCCCAGCGCATCGGTTCGGTCACGAAGGAGCGCAGTGGGGCGATAGATTTTTCGATCGAGGGCCCGATGACCAGCCGTTCTGCCGCCTCGGTCGGGATGCGGGTTTTCAGCTCGGCCCAGAAGGCATCGTCGGTCCAGTTCTCTGGCGCGTCGGACAGGGAACACTGGATGTAATAGCGCGACAGGTTTGCATTGCGCATGGAACACAGGGCAAAGCCCCGGTCGGAATTGGAATAGATCAGTTCCTGGTCCACGGGGGGCGTTTCAGACAGGATGCCCAGCCAGCCGAAGGGATAGACCTTTTCATATTCGCGCCGCACATCCAGCGGGATTTCCTGTCGGCATGGGCCGTGGAACCCGTCGCAACCGGCCACGAAATCGCAGTCGATCCGCTGCACCGTGCCATCCTGGATGAAGGTCACGTAAGGCGCGTCCGTGTCCAGGTCATGTGGTTTTACGGCGGAACATTCGTGCAGCACAGTGCCGCCCGCCTTGTCGCGCGCTTGATACAGGTCGCGGGTCACTTCGGTTTGGCCATAGACCAGAACGTGACTGCCGGTGAGGGCGGAGAAATCAATGCGGAACTGTTCGTCACCCGCGGCGATCAGGGTGCCGTCATGGACAAACCCTTCGCGGTCCATCCGTTCGGATACGCCGGCGCGGCGCATCAGATCGACAAAACCGGTTTCCAACACGCCCGCACGGATACGGCCCAGCACGTAGTCGCGCGTCTGGCGTTCCAGAACGATGCCTTCGATCCCGGCGGTGTGAAGCAATTGTGACAGCAACAGGCCCGAAGGCCCCCCGCCGATAATGCAGACCTGAGTGCGCATGATTCCCTCCCTGTTCGCATGAGAAGGGTCTCAAAACTAGTTTGCGATGTCAATTAATTTCGACGCGCGCCGCGCAGGGCGCTAGTCCGACAGTTTTTCCAAGGTGCGGGCAAACATGGCCGGGTCCACGTTGCCGCCCGATCCGACGGCGATCACCGCGTCGCCTTCCACCTTGTCGCCATGGAACAGCGCGGCGGCAAGGGCGGCGGCCCCGCCCGGCTCCAGCACGATTTTCAGGCGCAAAAAGGCCAGCGCGGCGGCGTGCAGGCATTCGTCATCTGTCACGACAAGACCCGGCCCGCACAGGCGCTGCATGATGGGAAAGGTCATTTCACCCGGCTGCGGGGTCATGATCGCATCGCAGATCGACCCTGCCATCGCGGCGTTGCGCTGAATCTCGCCAGCCTCTAGCGAGCGTTTCACATCGTCGAACCCCGCAGGTTCCGCCGGACGGGCGCGCAGGCCGGGGGCGTGCCCCTCCAGCGCCAGCGCGATGCCGGCCGTCAACCCGCCACCGCCGCAGCAAACGATCACATCAGCGGTTTCGATCCCTTCTGCACGTGCCTGGGCTGCGATTTCAAGCCCCGTGGTGCCTTGCCCGGCGATCACTTGCGGCTCGTCATAGGGTTTGATCAGGGTCAGACCGCGTTCCGCCGAAATCTGTGCGCCAAGGGCATCGCGATCCTCTTTTTCGCGATCGTAAAGGATCACCTCGGCCCCCAATGCCCGCGTGTTGGCGATTTTCAGCGCGGGCGCGTCCGAGGGCATGATGATCACCGCAGGAACAGCGTGCCGCGCGGCGGCCAACGCCACGCCCTGCGCATGGTTGCCGCTGGAAAAGGCGATCACTCCGCGCGCCCGCTGGGCCACGTCCATGGCGGACAGGGCCGACCACGCGCCGCGAAACTTGAAACTTCCAGTGTGTTGCAGGCATTCGGGTTTCACGAAAAGCCGCCGCCCCGCGATGTCGTCCAGAAAGGGAGAGGACAACAGCGGGGTGACACGCGCATGGCCCTCCAGCCGTTCGGCGGCAGCTTCGATCATCGCAAGGTTCATGCTGTCGCCCCCTTGTTCAGGGCCAGTTGCGCGATGGCGGACAGGTCGGGCACAATATGCTGCGGACGGGCTGGCAGCCGGTCCATCGGCGCGCCCGCGCGGTTCACCCATGCGGTGGTGAACCCATAGGCGGCGGCAGACCCCGCATCCCACCCGTTCGACGACACGAACAGAACCGAGGCCCGGTCGCACCCGAACCGCTGGCCGACAAGATCATAGACCGGCGCGGCGGGCTTGAAGATACCCACGGATTCGACTGAAAGAACGTCATCAAACAGCGCCCCTATGCCTGCGCTGTCCACCGCCCCCTGCAGCATAGCAGGCGAGCCGTTGGACAGAATCGCCATGTTCAGCCCCGCCTGTTTCAGCGCATTCAGAACGGCGGGCACCTCGGGGTAGGCGCCCAGTTCCCAGTACAGCGCCAAAAGGCGGGCGCGCAGGGTTGCGTCGTCCAGCCCGGCGGCCTCCATTGCCCAGTCCAGCCCGTCCTGGGTGACTTGCCAGAAATCGACATGGTCGCCGGTGATCGCCCTGAGCCAGCTGTATTCCAGCTGCTTCAGCCGCCAGTCGCGCGCCAGCCCCTCCCATGTTTGGGCCAGGCGTTCGTTTCCCGGTTCGGATGCGGCGACGCGGGCGGCCGCAGCCACGTCGAACAGGGTTCCATAGGCGTCGAATACGCAGGTGGTGATGGTCATGGCGCGCTCCTCTTTCGGGGCAGTGTGCAGGCTGCAGGGAAGCGCGGCAATGGCAAAGAGCAGTCTGTTTGCAACTCGCGGCGACCCGCGTTACCCTGCGCGCCGTATAAGCCGAGAACCTGCGCGATGCGCGGCCTCGTAACCCACACCCCCCCAACAACATGACTGGATAACTTATGACGCAAGTCAAATCGGGCGATACCGTCCGCATTCACTATACTGGTACGCTGAACGACGGATCCACCTTCGACAGCAGCGAAGGCCGTGACCCGCTGGAGTTCGTGGTCGGTTCCGGCCAGATCATCCCCGGCCTGGACGGCGCGATGCCCGGCATGACCGTTGGTGACAAGAAAGTGGTCGAAGTGGCCGCCGACAACGCCTATGGCCAGCCCGACCCCGCCGCGCGTCAGGCCGTGCCCCGCGCTGAAATCCCCGCCGACATCCCGCTGGATCTTGGCACCCAGTTGCAGGTCCAGACCCCCGAGGGCCAAGTGATGCCCGTGACGGTTGTCGAAGTGACCGAAGCCGAGGTGACGCTGGATGCGAACCACCCGCTGGCTGGCAAGGATCTGACCTTCGCGATCGAGCTTGTGTCGATCGGGTAAGACCGAAACGACAACAAGATGCGAAACGGGCGCGCGGGAATATCCCCACGCGCCCGTTTACGTGCTAGGGCTTGTCGTAATGGATCGGAGGCCGCCATGACGCAAAAGAACAAGAGAATCGAGACGCTGGTCGCGCGGATGCGCGAATTGCAGGACCAGCTGGAGCAGGAAGTCGCCAAGCATGGAGAGGAATTCCGCTATCGTTTGGAAAACGGTCGTGTAATTTTCGACCGCGAGGCGCGGCGCGCCCAAGCAAGGTTCAAGGTCGGTCTGTGGACCTATCTGAAAGGCACGCGACTGCCCTTTGTCCTATCCGCGTCGGTGATCTATTCGCTGATCATACCTTTCGTTCTGCTGGACCTGTTCGTGACCATCTATCAGGCGATCTGTTTCCCGGTTTACGGCATCCCAAAGGTGCGCCGCCGCGATCACATTCGGATCGACCGGCACCATCTGGCCTATCTGAACGCGCACCAAAAGCTGAATTGTGTCTATTGCGGCTATTGCAACGGGGTGCTGGCCTGGGTCCGCGAAATTGCAGGCCGGACCGAGGCCTATTGGTGCCCGATCAAACACGCTGCTCGCGTCGAAGGCACGCACGGGCAATATCCCGATTTCTTGGATTATGGCGATGCCGAGGAGTTCGAGGCGGGGCTGGCGCGGCTGCGTGCGGACGTCACTGCAAGCAAGGATCAATCGGGCAAATAATCCTTTCGTGCCCGATTGATCTGCTCAAGGGATGGTTTTTGGTCGCTACTTGGCGTCGTTTTTCAAGTGTTGATCACTTCCGGCGCAGGCGGATGACCACGTCGACGCTGGCAATTTCCGACCCTTCGGGCGCGTCGGGGATACGGGCGATTTGCAACTGGTCCGAGGGGGCATCAGTCAGCCGCCCCTCGTCTTCCCAGAAGAAATGGGGGTGGTCTGAGGTGTTGGTGTCGAAATAGCTTTTCGACCCGTCCACGGTGATCTCGTGCATCAGGCCAGCGTCGCAGAATGCGCGCAGAGTGTTATAAACCGTGGCAAGGGACACGCTTTCGCCACGCTGGTGGGCCGTGTCGAACAGGCTTTCAGCGGTGACATGGCGGTGCTGTCCGTCACCGATCAACAGCGCGGCCAGCGTCACGCGCTGGCGCGTCGGCCGCAGCCCGACGGTGACAAGCCACTCGGTCCCGCGGGCGGTTTGCTGGGTGTTCAACTGGGTCTTCGGGATCATCACGCGCCTCTCTGCTTCGAATGAATATAAAGGACGCAAATGGTGAATTTCAAATGAAAACCGGTTGCAGGGCTGGCCACGCCACCTTGTGGGCAGGCTTGCAAGGGCGCGGGGCGCGATGCTAGAGGGGGGCGATAGCATAGACAGACCCAAAGGGGGCACGCCTGAATGGCCCAGTATCCGAGCAGTTTCGACAAGGACGACCTTCTGAAATGCGCGCGTGGCGAGCTTTTCGGTCCCGGCAACGCACAGTTGCCTGCGCCGCCCATGCTGATGATGGACCGTATCACCGATGTGTCCGCCGATGGCGGGGCGCATGGCAAGGGGCATATCATGGCCGAGTTCGACATCACACCCGATCTTTGGTTTTTTGAATGCCACTTTCCCGGCAACCCGATCATGCCCGGCTGCCTTGGCCTTGATGGGCTGTGGCAGCTGACCGGCTTCAACCTTGGCTGGCGCGGCTGGCTGGGGCGCGGTTACGCGCTGGGCGTGGGCGAGGTCAAGCTGAAGGGTATGGTGCGCCCCGACCGCAAGATGCTGACCTACAAGATCGATTTCACCAAGGCGATCCAGACCCGCCGCCTGACCATGGGCGTGGCGGACGGTATTGTCGAAGCCGACGGCGAAGTCATCTATGAAGTCAAAGACATGAAAGTCGCTCTTTCCGAGAGCTGATCGCAAGCCAAGCACAGGAGGTGCAAGATGCGCCGAGTTGTCGTCACCGGATCGGGCGTCGTTTCGTCCATCGGGAACAATGCAGATGAAGTGCTGGCCTCGCTCAAGGCTGGCAAATCGGGGATCACCGCGAACGAGGCGATGATCGAACACGGCTTTCGCAGCCAGATCGCCGGTGACGTCAAGCTGGACGTGGCCGAGCATGTGGACAAGCGCACGCTGCGTTTCATGGGGCCGGGCGCAGCCTATGCCTATATCGCCATGGAACAGGCGATTGCCGATTCCGGGCTGGAAGAAAGCGATATCGTGAACCCGCGCACTGGCCTTGTGGCCGGGTCCGGCGGGCCGTCCACCAGCGCCCTGTTCGCGGCGCATCAGACGGCGCTGAAAACCGGCGCGACCAAGCGGATCGGGCCGTTTGCGGTGCCAAAATGCATGTCGTCCACGATTTCGGCCAACCTTTCGACGGCGTTCAAGATCAAGGGCATCAACTATTCCATCACCTCGGCCTGTTCGACCTCGCTGCATTGCATCGGCAACGCGGCGGAACAGATCATGCTGGGCAAACAGGACGTGATGTTCGCGGGTGGCGGCGAGGAACTGGACTGGACCCTGTCCTGCCTGTTTGACGCGATGGGCGCGATGTCCTCGAAATATAACGACACGCCGGAAAAAGCCTCGCGCGCGTTCGACGCGGGTCGCGACGGGTTCGTGATCGGTGGCGGCGGCGGCATCCTTGTTCTTGAAGAGTTGGAGCACGCCAAGGCACGCGGCGCGAAAATCTATGCCGAGGTGACCGGCTATGCGGCCACGTCCGACGGGCACGACATGGTTGCACCGTCGGGCGAGGGCGGTGAGCGCGCCATGCGTTTGGCCCTGCAAACCCTGCCCGAGGATCGCAAGGTCGGCTATATCAACGCCCATGGCACATCGACCCCCGTGGGTGATGTCGGCGAGGTAGAGGCCGTGCGCCGTGTATTCGGCGAGGGCACAACCCCGCCGATTTCCTCGACCAAATCCATGACCGGCCACAGCCAGGGCGCGACCGGCGCACAAGAGGCGGTATACTGCCTGCTGGCGCTGAAACACGATTTCCTGATCCCGTCGATCAACGTGGAAACGCTGGACCCCGCGCTGAAAGAACAAGAGATCGTGACCAAACTGGTCGAGAACGCGGGCCTCGACACGGTGATGACCAATTCCTTTGGTTTTGGCGGCACCAACGGGTCGATGCTGCTGTCGCGCTACCGCGACTGATCCGCGCGGATAATGAGATCACGGAAGGGGGCCAGCTTGGCCCCCTTTTTGCGTTTTGGTTCTAGGTGTTTGATCCCAAGGTTTGATGGTGCGATCATGTCGAATCGCATAGGCCGTGAATATGGTGTGTTCCGGTTGCGTGGCTGCTCAGAAAACTGGATGCCGTTGTCCATTGTCCGGCAGTGGTTTGCCT
>JGI24025J20009_10000725_pt1 | contig 25605 bp, 21 predicted proteins | sample Cruoilmetagenom3_FD_20009 | JGI IMG/M metagenome (IMG submission 20009) | reverse complement strand
CGCTACCAAATTCATACAGATATATGTCTTTTCGCTGAACTGTATAACGCATAGTTCATCAGCTATTTGTTGGGTATCTGCCTGTGTCAGAAACCTTTGATTCAGATTATTGACGCCCTCTTCAGCCATGGAGTTACGTTTGATGGCTCTAGTGCCGCTGGCATGGCGCAATTTGTGAACCACACCCCTAGACTGGAAGTATCGAAACACTTTCCTTTCCCGTCCACAAAAAGTAAGCTCCTCAAAGACTTGAAGCGAGGCAGTTGGCATCCCGAACATGAATACGGTCGCAAAGACAAGACAGGCCGATATTTTGGGGCGCTGTGTTTCCATTGATCTCGAGGTTGATCCCGAAAAAGCGCGAATCTTTGCCTTTGCGGCTGTAACGCAGGATCCCGAAACACCGAGCCTTGTTGTGAATTCCACCGTGAACGCCAGCTTGCCAAGACTCGATTCATTCTGCGAAGGCTTCGACCATGTCATCGGCCACAACATACTGTGCCATGATCTGCCCCATCTGGCCGCAGTCTCGCCGAAGTTTGTTGCGTTGGCAGATGCGCCCATTGATACGCTCTGGCTTAATCCATTGGCATTTCCACGTAATCCCTACCACCATCTAGTCAAACATTACCAAGATGGGCGTCTTCTGACGGGGCGTGTGAATGATCCGGAATTTGATGCCCGACTCGTGTTTGAGGTGCTGGAGAACCAGATAAATGCCTTTTCGGGGCTCAACGAACAGTCACCAGATGCTCTGACAGCTTACCATTACCTCTGTTGTCGCGCTCCCCGGAGCGGCGGTTTTGATCGGCTCTTCGCGTTTATCCGAGACGCCGCGAAGCCCAGCAGAGAAGAGGCCCATAGCGCGATCCTTCGCTTACTCGATACTGCGGCATGTTCCGCGATGGTCAAGCGTACACTTGAGCAGCTCGACGACACCAGTCTCGGTTGGCCCATGGCGTATGCCTTGTCTTGGATTTCAGTGGCAGGCGGAGACTCGGTCATGCCACCGTGGGTTCGCGCTCAATTTCGAGATGCGGCGCGCATTGTGCGAGACCTCCGCGACACGAATTGCGGTGATCGTAAGTGCAGCTATTGCCGCACCAACAACGACCCGAAACAAGCCTTAAATCGCTGGTTCGGATTCGAGAGTTTCCGTCCCGAGCCCATCGATGAGTTCGGGCGTCCGCTTCAAGAGCGGATTGTTGAAACCGCGATGGAGGGGGAAAGCCTGCTTGGTATCCTACCAACGGGCACAGGTAAATCCATCTGCTACCAAATCCCGGCGCTCTCTCGGTTCGACAAGACCGGAGCGTTGACGGTGGTAATCTCTCCTTTGGTGGCGCTGATGGCGGATCAGGTACAGGGGTTGGCGCGGGCCGGTATAGCCTCGGCAGTTACAATCAACGGGCTATTATCGCTGCCTGAGCGCCAGGATGCTTTGGACAAGGTGCGTCTGGGGGATGCCGCGATCCTTCTGATTTCGCCAGAACAATTGCGCAGCACCTCAGTGCGTTCCGTGCTTGCACAGCGCGAAGTTGGGCTGTGGGTGTTGGACGAAGCACATTGCGTCTCTAAATGGGGTCACGATTTTCGACCCGACTATCGCTATGTTGGCCGTTTCATCAAAGAAAGCACTGGCGACGAGATCGCCCCGGTTCTCTGCCTGACCGCTACCGCAAAACCTGATGTTGTTCAGGATATTCGCGGGCATTTCAGTGAGCGTCTAGGGCTCGATTTGGTCTTGCTTGACGGAGGGGCATCGCGCACTAACCTGAGTTTCAAGGTGCTCCCAACCCAGCGAACCACCAAGATGGCTGATATCCTCGACGCGTTGGAAACTGATTTACCCGATACCGGCGCTTCTGGGGCCGTTGTCTATTGCGCCACGCGCAGTGCGACCGAGCGGGTGGCGGAGTTTCTGAAGCAACAGGGCCTCGCTGCCGACCGCTATCACGCGGGCCTCAGCGCCGAGGAAAAGCGCGATATTCAGGAAGCATTCAGGGTGGGCGACCTACGGATCATTGCGGCAACTAATGCCTTCGGTATGGGGATCGACAAACCCGATATCCGCCTCGTCGTCCATGGCGACGTGCCCGGCTCGCTTGAAAATTACCTACAGGAAGCAGGCCGAGCTGGGCGCGATCAAGCCCCAGCGCAATGCGTTCTTCTGTTCAACACAGAAGACGTGGATCGCCAATTCAGCCTCAGCGCCAGGTCACGACTTGCGCGCCACGAAATCAGCGCGGTTTTGAAAGCTCTCCGGCGGCTCGATAACAGAACACGCAAAAACGGCAAGGTCGTCGCCACCTCGGGAGAGATTGTGCAGGAAGAGAAAGATCACGATTTCCAACGTGACAGCGCCACGGACGACACGCGGGTCAAAACTGCCGTGGCCTGGCTCGAAGAAGCGACACTTTTGAGTCGCGAAGAAAACAGGGTGCAGATATTTCCAGCCTCTCTTATTGTGCGCGACATCGAGCAGGTGAGAAAAATCCTTAACCGTGCGGAAATCACGAACACGCGGCGACGCCAACTCCTGAGCATCGTCCGACATATTATCAATGCGCCCGCGGAAGAGGGTATTTCGACTGATGTCTTGGGGGGCGCAAGTGGACTGGCCGGGCTAGCGCTGCGCAAAGCACTGACTGATCTAGAAGCCTTGGGTATTGCCAGTGATGACACGAATATCACGATCTTCGTGCATGTGGGTGTAGAGAACGCGTCACGCGCGCGGTTTGAAGGTGCGGCGCGGCTTGAAGCTGACCTGATCGCGCAATTGCGAGAAGTAACACCCGACGCCGACAATGGCGAACCTACACCTTTCAATCTTGCGGCAACTTGCCAAGTGTTGCGGGATAGTGGCCACACTTCGGTGCGGCCGGATATTATCGAAGGTCTCCTTCGCGGCATGGCGCAAGATGGGCGCGACATGGAAGGCGGGCGCGGTAATCTACACCTCCGCAAAGCTTCACGTGGTAGCCTCTTCGTTCGCTTGCAACGTTCCTGGTCCATTGTCGAGCAAACCGCAAAGCTACGCAGGCTGGGGGCCGAGCGACTCCTATCGCATCTAATTGAGCAGATACCGAAGGGTGTGCGCGGCAAGGACATTCCGGTGGAGACCACTTTAGGCGGCCTACTTGCCGCAATTAACGGTGATGCCATACTGCGTGGCGCTGTTAGCGATCCGAACAAGCTGATGGATCGGGCCCTTCTATGGCTCCACGAACAACAAGTCATTACGCTTGGCAAAGGATTGTCGGTGTTTCGCCCCGCAATAACTCTGCACCTCAATCCGAAGGGCGGGAACTTCACCGTCCAGGACTTTGTTCCGCTCGAAGAGCATTACACTGAGCAAACGATCCAAACCCATGTGATGGCAGCCTATGCTGAAAAGGGGCTTGCGGGCATAAGTGAGGCCGAAAGGCTGGCAGCTGATTATTTCGTGTTGGAACGGGATGCGTTCATGCGTCGATGGATGCCGGGCAGAGGTACGGAATTTCGCAGGCAAGCTACGGGTCAGGCTTGGAAAGGCATTGTTGAATCGCTCGGCAATAGCACACAAGAACAGATTGTGCGCGATGATCGCGAGCAGACGAATGTGCTTGTGTTAGCGGGCCCAGGTTCGGGAAAAACCCGTGTCCTTGTGCATCGCATCGCCTACTTAGTGAAGATCAAGCGCGAAGACCCGAACGGCATTCTAGTGCTCGCCTACAATCGCCACGCCGCTGCTGAAATCCGCGAACGCCTGCGCTGTCTGATCGGAGACGAGGCGCGCTTTGTCACGGTTTCGACAATCCATGCCCTCGCCATGCGTCTGATGGGCGCAAGCTTTGTCGGTGGTGCTGGGGCGGAACGGCAGGATTTCGACAGTCTGCTTAAGGACGCAGTACAGCTTCTGCGCGGTGATGGCTTGGATAAGACCGCGGCCGAGGCAATGCGTAACACCCTGATCCAGGGCTACCGCTGGATTCTGGTAGACGAATACCAGGACGTTGGCCCCGAGGAGTATGCTCTTATTTCGGCTGTGGCAGGCCGAAGTCTCGATGATCCGGACCTTCGCATCAGTCTCTTTGCCGTTGGAGACGACGATCAGAATATCTATTCCTTCGCCGGAGCCTCGATCCGGCATATCCGGCAATTCGAAGAAGACTACACGGCCAAGCCGGTATTTCTTACAGAAAATTACCGTTCGGCAGGCCATATCATCACTGCAGCAAATGCTGTAATTGAAGATGCCGCAGAGAGAATGAAGATCGGTCATGACATCACGGTCGATCAGGCCAGACGCAAAGCCCCCCCGGGTGGCGACATGGTTGCACTTGATCCGGTGGCGCAGGGCCGAGTTCAGGTCCTTGAGTGTCCATCTGGCAATGATGCGCAGGCTATGGCCGCGCTTGAGGAGCTTTTGCGCCTGTCTCGCCTAATCCCGGACTGGACCTGGTCACGCGCTGCAATCATCTCGAGGGACTGGCGGAAGCTGGCTCCAGTTCGGGACTTTGCTGAGGCTCTCGGTATCCCGGTCGAGATCGCCAATGAACAGCTCCCTGGTCTATGGCGGATGCGCGAAATGCAGATGTTTGTCGAAGCACTTCGTAGGGATCATAGCCGGATAGTCTCAATGGCCGATTTGACCGAGATGCTGAACTCGATCCCTACCTCTCGTTGGACCGACCGCATCGGAGAAGGATTGGGCCTCCTCGCTCTGGAAATAGATGGACGAAGCCTCCCTGCAGCAGATGTAATCGAATGGCTTGCCGAATGGACCCGCGAAGCTTGGGGGGAGCAGCGTGGACTGAAACTCCTGACAGCCCATCGCGCCAAGGGGCTGGAATTCGACGATGTGGTGATTCTTGACGGCGGCTGGGAACGCCCCTCTCGCAACGAAGATCAAGACGCACCCCGACGGCTGTTTTATGTGGCTATGACCCGAGCGCGGCGGAACCTAATCGTGATGAGCAACGACAACCACGAATACCTACCGGCACAGTCTCCAGCGATCATCAGTCGGCATATGACGCCGGATCTCGGGGCCTTTCCTGGTCCAAGGCGGTATTTTCAATCTGCCGAGGCGCGCCTGGTCGACCTGTCTTTTGCTGGCCGCCAACGCGAGAGGCATCCTGCACTCGGCGCAATCTCGGAAGCCCGGGTCGGTGATCCAATGATGTTGGTGTACGAGCATAACCGCTGGTATATGAAGGATTCAAACGGACGAATCTTGGGTCGGATGGCGAAGCACTTCGCTCCTCCCCCAAACACGAAGTTTGTCAGCGGCGAAATCGCCGCGATCCTTCGCTGGCGTAAGGAAGATGGAGACGAAGCCTTTTATCACATCCTCAGGCGTGATGCTTGGGAGGTAATCATACCTGAGACGGTTTTCGAAACGCTGTGACGTCAGGGCGATAAGTGCACGAAATTTCCTTGAAGTAATACGATACATTTCGACAACGTTTTAGGAATGACAATTATCGATATTCCTTTTTGCCGACGGCTCGTGTCTCTTTTTATGGTTCGTTTGTTTCTTGACGAAATGGATCCTGACCAGCGCTACGAGATTGCCACTGTCTGCTCGATGATTTCAAAATTCCGATCCGTCGGCATGCAAAACAGACACTGACCATTGCTGGCTTCGGCCCAGACTGCGCCAATCTGTCTCTTCACCTCTTCGCCATCATACAGATGTTGACCCTTATACTCGACCACCAGTATTCGACCATCTTTCAGCATCGCCACAAAATCCGGGTAGAATTTCTGCTTCGGCAACTGCAACCAGAATGATCTGCATTTGTTTTCTACGTTTCTGATCCAATACTGGACTTCGTCCATGCTATCGAGATAGGCGGCGCAATCGAATTCTTCGCCACTTGGTTTGATACCGAACCGTTGAGCGATCCACCTGCAACACATCACACGCCCGACGCTGGCTGACACCGTGGGTACTATATAGATGCGCCACGGCTTCTCGCTTTACGTCAGGCGTCACCACTTTTTTGAGTTCACATCCCGAAGCATGGCATTGTCCAGCATCTGTTCCGCCAACAGCTTCTTCAGCTTGTTATTCTCGTCTTCCAAAGCTCGCAGTTTACGAGCATCGGAAACCTCCAAGCCGCCATACTTTGATTTGTATTTGTAGAATGTGGCCTGCGAAATGCCATGGCGACGGCACACGTCCGCCGTTCGTTCTCCTGCCTCTTGCTCTTTCAAGATGCCAATAATCTGTTCTTCTGTGAAACGCTTCTTCATTTGTCCGTCCTTTTGTTGGGCGGAATCTACATCTTTCTGGAGGAGTTTGGGGGGCGCAGGTCACCCCGCCGCATGGCTTGTCGGTTCGAGTCCGACCTCGGGTACCACACTACTTTTCGGTTCTACTGTTGATTTTGTGGCAAGCTGTCGGTGATGTCGTAGTAGTCTCCCTTATCGGCGACAAAGATATGCATTCCCAAACGGACCCCCGTCGGGGCTTCTAGCGCACCCATAGCGATGCCAATCCAGTCCCGCTCGATAGGGTCCCAGAAAAGAGATGAACCGCAAGTGGAGCAAAATCCGCGCCGGACCTTTGCGGACGACCGATACCAGCTTAGGTTTTCTTCGCCACGTAGCGTAAGCGTGCTTTTGGGGATATCCGTGGATGCGAAGAAGTGCCCAGAATGCTTTCGGCACTGCGTACAATGACAGGCGTCCGCCGCAGGTAGTTCACCGGAAACTTCGAAATGAACTTTGCCACAGAGGCAGGATCCCTTGTGCATAATTTACTCCTCTCAGATCAGAACCATCGTTTCATAACTATTGGTTTGCCCTCGATTTTTTGACAATGGCGTTGACCATTGGGAACCGCTGGCATTTCTTTGGGAAGCAGGTTAATTCTTGATCAACCAATTCGCAAAGGGCATTTTATGGAAAACGACCGGATTTTTGTTGGCGGTGGCGGTAAGGATTACGCAGATCCGCAGAACCTGATTTTGAAATATGCGAACCGTCACGGGTTGATTGCAGGTGCAACCGGTACCGGAAAAACCGTGACCCTTCAAATTCTGGCCGAAAGCTTTTCCAAGCAGGGGGTGCCGGTCTTCTTATCTGATGTCAAAGGCGATTTGTCGGGGTTGGCCGTGCCTGGCTCAGCCGATCACAAGCTGCATGAAAAGCTGGTTGCGCGGGCAAATACCATTGGCTTCAACGATTTTGGTTACGAAGATTTTCCGGTCGTGTTCTGGGATATGTTCGGCGAGAAGGGCCATCCCGTCCGCACCACGATTTCGGAGATGGGGCCATTACTGCTATCGCGTCTGTTGGAACTAACCGAAGCCCAAGAGGGTGTCTTGAATATCGCGTTCCGTATGGCGGACGAGCAAGGGATGCTGTTGCTCGATATGAAGGACCTGCAGTCGCTGTTAGTCTGGCTTGGCGAGAATGCCGACCAACTTACTCTGCGCTACGGGAATATTTCCAAAGCTTCGATCGGGGCAATTCAGCGCCGTTTGATCGTTCTTGAAAATCAGGGTGCCCTACAGTTTTTCGGTGAGCCTTCGCTAGACCTCGACGACATGATTGCGTTGACGCCCAGCGGGCAGGGGCGGGTAAATATTCTTGCCGCCGACCGTCTGATGCAGTCCCCACGCTTATACGCGACGTTCTTGTTGTGGATGCTGTCGGAGTTGTTCGAAAACCTTCCCGAAGTCGGCGACCCCGATAAACCGAAGTTCGTGTTCTTCTTTGACGAGGCGCATTTGTTGTTCGATGATGCTCCCAAGGCGTTGCTCGACAAGGTTGAACAGGTGGCGCGCCTGATCCGCTCCAAAGGCGTCGGCGTGTTTTTTATCACGCAAAATCCGGACGATGTGCCCTCTGACATCCTTGGTCAGCTCGGCAACCGCTTCCAGCACGCGCTGCGGGCATTTACGCCGCGTGACCAGAAAGCGTTGCGGGCGGCGGCGGAAACCTTCCGGCCTAATCCGGACTTCGATACCGTCGAGGCCATTCGTGACGTTGGCGTTGGCGAGGCCGTGGTCTCGACGCTCGTGAAAAAAGGTGTGCCTTCGGTTGTGCAACGCACCCTGATCCGCCCGCCTTCATCTCGCCTCGGCGCGATCTCGAATGACGAACGTGCGACAGCTATCGCAGGGTCACCTTTGCTTGGGCAATATGAAACCAAAGTTGACCGGGAGTCCGCTTTCGAAATCCTGAAAAGGAACGCCGAAAAAGCAGCCGAACTTGAGGAACCCGAAGACGATTCCGAGGAAGCCCGCGAGTTTTCCAGCGCGCGCCGTTACGGAAGCGGCACCGCGTATTCGCGCGCGCCCGACAAGCGTAAATCACGGGGTGACACCGCGACAGAAGCGTTCGCCAAATCCCTTGCACGATCCTTTGGCACGCAATTGGGCCGCTCGCTAGGGCGCGGAACGTTAGGTAGTCTGTTCAAGAAACGTTAACTCAAACGGTGGACCCGCACTTTGGCAATCCGGTTCTGCTCGCGGCTAATCACTTCGAAACGATAGCCGTGGAACGAGAATATCTGCCCTTCTGTAGGGATTGTTTGCGCTTCGTAGATCACGAGCCCCGCAATGGTGTTCGCTTCCTCGTCGGGCAAATCCCAGTCGCAGGTGCGGTTGATGTCACGGATGGTCATGGCACCATCCACGATGATTTCGCTTTCGTTGGTACGCTCGACTTCGTCTTCGTCGCGGTCATGTTCGTCGGCAATCTCGCCAACGATTTCCTCCAGGATATCTTCCAGCGTAATCAAACCTTGCAACGACCCGTATTCATCAACGACCAACGCGAAATGCGATTTACGACGCAGGAAGTTTCGCATCTGGTCGTCCAGCGAGGTTGAATCAGGCACGAAATACGGTTCCATCGCGATATCGAGGATGTCGAAATTCTCGAGGCTTTCCAGCCCTTCGTGCGATCCGCGAACCATCGTATCAACTGTGCGCAACAAATCCTTCGCGTGTAGAACACCGATGATGTTCTCCGGATTACCTTTGAAGATCGGAATACGGGTATAAGGTGATTGCAGCGCCTGCGTCAGAATCTGGTTTGGATCCGCCGCTGCATCGATCATCTCGATATTCGAGCGGTGCAACATGATTTCGGCAACTTCGCGATGCTTCAAGTCGAGCGCACCCAGCAAACGGTCGCGGTCATCTTTCTGCACCCCACCTTCGGAGTGATGCAGGGCAATGGCTTCGGCGATTTCCTGATGGGCAAGGATGCGGGTATCAGGGTCGATCTTGACCCCGAGAATTCGCAAAAAGAACCGCACCAGTAGACGTACAACATTCACGATCGGCGACAAAACCCGCACCACCAGTGCAATGATCGGCGAAACTTTAAGAGCTGCCGATTCAGGATTGGTAATTGCATAGGTTTTCGGCATCACCTCTGCGAAAATCAATACCAGCAAGGTCATGACCAGCGTAGCCAGCGCAACACCGCTATTGCCGAACAGCAATGTGAACAGGCTTGTCGCCAGCGAGGCCGCCAGAATATTTACAAGGTTGTTGCCCAGCAAAACCGCACCGATCAGGCGTTCGTTGTCGTCCGTCAGGTTGAGCGCCCGCTGCGCCCCCTTTGAGCCTTTTTCGGCCAGACCATTCAACTTCGCGCGGCTCGCCGCGGTCAAAGCGGTCTCGGACCCCGAGAAAAAAGCGGACAGCAGAAGCAGGGCGACGATCGCCGCCATAGTGCCCCAGATTGTAATATCCCAACTCACGATTTCGCTAGTTGCGGTTTCCATATTCATAAGCTCCTTGCAATGCAGGTATCAGTTCATCAGTTATGGGGGGGGAACCGGTTTCCTGCAAGCGGGGCGTTTGAATGAAAGTGAAAGATTTAGGCGAATTGTCCGGCCCACTGCTGCTATTTGGGGGGGGATACTCGAATTTGCAGGCAATCGAAGCGCTTGAGCGTGAAGCACGACGTTTGAAAATCCCTGCATCGCAAATGATCTGCACCGGTGATGTAGTGGCGTATTGTGCGGACGCCGAGGCCTCCGTCGCAGCTATCCGCGATCTCGATTGTGCAGTCATCGCCGGCAATTGCGAAAAGCAGGTGGCCGCAGGGGCGGAGGATTGTGGTTGCGGTTTCGAGGACGACTCGCAATGCTCGATTCTCGCGCGCGGATGGTATGCCCATGCGTTGGCTCAAGTCTCTGAGGATAACCGGCGCTGGATGGCGAATTTGCCGGATGTGGAGACCTTTACCTTGAACGGACGTCGCTATGCAGTGATCCACGGCGGTATCACCGATATCAGTCGATTTATCTGGTCAGTGTCGAATGAAACTGTTTTTGCGGAAGAGATCGTCGCCGTCGAGCGCTTGGTCGGTCCGGTGGATGGGGTGATCGCAGGTCACTCGGGTATCGCGTTTGTTGCAGAAGTCGAAGGCAAAGTCTGGATCAACACCGGCGCGATCGGGATGCCGCCGAACGACGGATCACCGGATACGCGGTACGTGTTGCTTGAAAAAGCAGCACGGATTGAGAGGTTAACTTACGACTTCCGATCTGCACAAAAACGGATGCGCAGCGAGGGTCTTATCCAAGGGTATGACCTTGCCCTTGAAACCGGATTATGGCCGAGCGAAGACACCTTGCCACCGGTTTTGCGCAGAGGTTAAGCCAAAGGATGGCTTTTTAGCACAAGCTCCTTAAGGCGTTCCTCCAGTACATGAGTGTAAATCTCGGTTGTTGAAACATCCGCATGGCCCAGCAATGTCTGGATGGAACGAAGGTCCGCGCCATGCGCCAGCAGGTGTGTCGCGAAAGCATGGCGGAGCGTGTGCGGTGACACCGATTTGGGATCAAGGCCGCTAAAGGCCGCCAGATCTTTGACAAACAGGAAGAACGCCTCGCGGGTCAGATGGCCTTTCTTGCCGCGTGACGGGAACAGAAATGTCGATTTATTCGGTTTACCCTTCTCGCCAGCATCGCGCGCCGCCAGCCACTCGGTCAGGGCTTCGCGGGCAGGCGGAGATAGCGGCACCATGCGTTCGCGCCCACCTTTTCCGCGTACCAGTATCATCCGCGGGTCTCCACGTGTTGCCGCAACCGGAAGCGATACCAGTTCAGTTGCGCGTAGGCCTGTCGCGTAGAGGATCTCCATCAGGCAGGTATTTCGCAGGTTGTCGAGTGGCGTCTTGCCGATGACACGCGCAGCATCCAGCATTTTTAAAACATCGGTTTCGCTTAGTGTGGTTGGCAAGTGTCGTCCGCGTTTTGGCCCCCGTATTTGCGCGGCCGGATCGTCGTTGCGCCACCCTTCGGTGAAGGAAAACCGGTATAGCTGGCGTATCGATGACAACCGCCGCGCGCGGGTGGATTTGGCCAGCCCAAGCGCTTCCAGTTCGACAAGGTAGTCCTCAATATCACCACGCCCGGCTGTTTCCGGCGTTAGTTTCTTGCGATCAAGGTATCCAACATAATCCTTCAGATCACGGGCGTAAGCATTCAGCGTATTCAGCGCCGCGTCCTGCTCGGCCTGCATCGCTTCGAGGAAAATCGGCAGCCAGTGATGCACAGCCTATCCTCCGACCGGTAGCAACAGGATTTGCACAGCAATACGCCGCGCCACCGCCGATTGCCCCGCCGCCCCGAGCACATATAACGCGGTGCGAACCCCCTCGGGATCAGCAAATGCGCCGTTGGCCAGAAGTCGTAAAGACGCCAAAATGACTTGCCCCTGCTGTCCTTGCTCCAGTTGGTTTAACAACTGTTTGGCGGTCTGGTTGTCTGGCGTATCCCCCTCCAGACCATTCACGATAGATTTTAGAAGCGCGGAGCTGGCCGGATCTTCAACCAGTGGCGACAGTTCAACAATTGCCTTCGCCAGCTGCCGATTTTGGTCGAGAACCGCACCTTCGGACCAGTGCGTATTGGAAATATTGGCGAAGTACATCAAGTCCAGCACCCGCAACCTGCTAGCCGACATCTTAGGCGAATACGGCAGTTCGCTTAGCGCCTCCGCGAATTCTTCGGCCAAAGCATGCAATAAATGGGCATCGGCCAAGGCACGATAGGCCTCGTCCACCGTTTTCGCAATTTCGATGTCATCACCGCCAGCCAGCGCATTGTCCAGCGACTGGATCGCATTCGCACGCCCCCAAACGCCACCGGATGCGGCCGCTTTGCCTTCGCGATAGGCGGCAAACAGCAGGTTCGCGGGCAGAGAGCCTGCGATCACNAACCGCTCCGACGCTTCGATTTTGGCACGTAATGGGGCGCGGTCGCCGATATCACGGTATAGATAGGGCAGTGGCATCAGGCCATGCGGGCGCGGCAGTAGAACTGCTTCGCGCAGCACGAAGTCCATAACGCCCAGTGGCTCTGGTGCTTCGGGGTCAGGCGCATCTTCGAACAGTTCGGGGTCAAGGAAACGGATCAGTGCCTCCTCGCGCGCCGGATCAAGCGCCCCGATTGCGCCACCCAACGACAACGTAATCGCTGCTGCATTCCAGTCTCCACCACGGGCAAGGCAATACACACGGGTGCTAAGATCGGATGAAATTGTCGGCGTGTTCTTCAACGTTTCGCAAACTGCCGCTGTGCGATCCGTCAATAGCGCGATTTCGAATTTTCGCTGAAATATGGCGGCATTTGAAACTGGTGCCAGTGCAATCAAGGCTTCGGCCGCATCAAGTGCACCGATCTTCATCAGCCAATCAACACGCGCCATTAACACCAACCCGTCCTGACGGTCGTCGGGCGCCGGGTTGACTTGCGCCAGTAGGATGCGACGGAACAGGTTCTTCGCTTCAGGGACGCCACCATTCGGGAAATTGCTTAGCATTTTCACAATATCCGTGGCGGGCATATCGCCCCACAGATCAGCGGAGAATCCGGTAAGGGTCGGTGATAAAAAGCCAATTGCGTCGGGGCTGACCGGATCGAGACCCTTTTTCACGAAGATATCGGGAAGGATAGGTGCGATTAGCGGTGTGGAATCCGGTGGCACGTTAAATTCCGGCGGGTCTTTTATGCTCTCGCTCAGCCAGTCGATCGCACTTAACGGCGTCTGCGCCAAAGCCGCAGAGCTAATGCCGCATGCCGCGATCAGGGCAAGTGGAGCGCGCACCCGTCGCTAATCCAGATTCGGGGTGATCGTTTGTGTCACCTCTGTTTGTGGTGCGGGCAGTTCGAAAAATAATGCGTAGCCAACAATGCCAATTCCGCAAATAACTGCCAGATAAAATAAAATTTTAAGTACTCGAAACATTCTGCCTGCTCCTTGAACGAAGGCGATGGTTCTCGCCTGATCGTAGTGTTATCACGCTTGCGAGCGTCGCGGGGATTTATCCCTCTTTCATCTCGCGTCTGTTGAATCTAACGTGAACCAGACAAATCATCAATCGCCCAAAAGGGGTTTTATCTATGTCCGATACGCCCACAGCACTTCAATCCGCCGGTTTGGACCGCACGGTTGTGCTCGTCGGGTTGATGGGGGCCGGAAAATCAACGGTCGGGCGCCGTCTGGCAGAGCGGTTGGGTGTAAAGTTTGTGGACTCGGACACCGAGATCGAAGCCGCGGCAGATATGACTATCCCCGAGATATTTGAACGCTTCGACGAACAGTATTTCCGTGACGGCGAGCGTCGCGTGATTGCTCGCCTTTTAACCGAGGAGCCATGCGTTTTGGCTACCGGCGGAGGGGCGTTTCTATCGGAAGAAAACCGTGCGTTGATCGAGGAGAACGGCATTGCGGTCTGGATCAAAGCCGATCTCGAGACCCTTTGGGAGCGTGTCAGAGACAGGTCCGGTCGCCCATTATTGAACGCTGAAAACCCCAAGGCGATCCTTTCCAGCTTGCTTGATGCGCGCTATCCGATTTACGAAGCCGCTGAAATCGTTGTGAAAAGCAAGTCTGGCGACCCGCATGAAGTGGTCGTCGACGCGATCGTGGCAGCGTTGCAAAACAGTGGGCATTTAACTGCCGCACCAAACACCAAGGAATAGACATGACCATCGAAACCCTGAACGTAAATCTGCCCGGCCGAACCTATGATATCGTCATCGGCCCGGGTTTGCTTTCGGAAGCGGGTGCGCGGATCAAGCCCTTCGTCAAACGCCCGAAAGTGGCCATTATTACCGACGAAACCGTTGCTGGCCTGCATATCGGCACACTTCAGGCCGGGCTTTCGGCCGCCGGCATCGAAAGCGATTACCTTGCGCTGCCCGCTGGCGAGAAAACTAAAAGCTGGAACGGGCTGGAGACCGCTGTCGAATGGCTGATCGAACAACGTGTCGAACGTGATGATCTGGTCGTCGCCTTTGGTGGTGGCGTGATCGGAGACCTTGCGGGTTTCGCGGCGGCGATCTTGCGGCGGGGCGTCGAATTTGTACAGATTCCGACGTCTTTGCTGGCGCAGGTGGACAGCTCGGTTGGTGGTAAAACAGGGATTAATTCGCCGCTCGGGAAGAACCTGATCGGGGCGTTTCATCAGCCAAAACTGGTGCTGGCAGATACGGACGTTCTGAACACATTAAGCCGGCGCGAGTTCACTTCGGGCTATGGCGAGGTGGTGAAATACGGATTGCTCGGAGATGCTAAGTTCTTTGAATGGTTGGAAAATAACGGACCATCGATGGTCGGGGGTAACGAGGCAAACCGGATTGCGGCGGTGCGTCGGTCTTGTGAAATGAAAGCCGAAATCGTGGCGCGGGATGAAAAGGAGCGCGGGGATCGGGCGTTGTTGAATCTGGGGCACACGTTCGGCCATGCACTGGAATCCGCGACCGGATATTCGGACCGGTTGTTGCACGGCGAGGGGGTGGCGATTGGCTGCGCGCTGGCGTTTGAACTGTCGCAGCGTTTAGGACTTTGTTCGCAGGAGGCGCCAAGCCGCGTGCGGGCGCATCTGGCGGCGATGGGTATGAAAAAAGACCTGTCGGATATCGCGGGAGAGTTGCCCGACGCTGATGGTTTAATTGCCTTGATGGGGCAGGACAAGAAGGTGGTTGGCGGCAAAATTGCCTTCATTCTGGCGCGCGGGATCGGCGAGGCTTTTGTCGAGCGCGACGTTGATATGGACGTGGTTCGCGGCGTACTGGATGACGCATTGCAGGGGCGTTAACTTTTGAAGTCTGACGCGGTTTTGACGTGTGCACAACACGTACACAATGCGTACACAACTCGTATGTACAATTTCTCCGGCGAAAATATTAACGATTAGACCTAGACGCTACAGCTCGCGCCACCGAGGACGCAGAATTTTGCGCAGTGGCGGTGGTTGAGTTTGACGTCTGCTTCGGCCTCGGCCAAAGTTTCGCCCATCTCGAATTCCGGCGAGTAGGGCAGAAGAGTACAAGCCAGTACAACCGGTTTTTCCGCGCCTTTGCGTTTCACCACCATACGCGAACTGGCGCACATGACATCGTCAGGGTTTTTGTTTAGAATCCCCCAGCAGGCGGTGGTGATTTCCGGCACTTCGACTTTTTCGTCCATCTCCGGGAACAGAACCGTCATGCCTGGATCTGCGGGATCAATCGCGAAACCTTCTTCCGCAAACAAGCGGGCATATCCGGCGCGGCTTTCGGCGTCGCTGTCACCCCAGACCGTTCGACCGGCGACCGCCATTCTGAAACCGTTGTCGCGCAACCAGCGCATGCCCTGCAATGTGATCTCGTAGGTGCCTTTGCCGCGTTCCTCGTCATGGAGTTCCGGCCGAAAGTGATCCAGCGACACGCGCATGGTCAGTTTGTCGCCAAATTCCGCCCGCAGTCCCAGCAATCCATCCTGCACCCGCTTGCGCATCATCGGGCGCATGGCGTTGGTCAGCACCAGCACATCATAGCCGCGTTCCAGCGAGGCGCGCAGCATCGGGATGATCTCGGGGTTCATGAAGGGTTCGCCGCCGGTGAAGCCGATCTCGGACACCGGCCAGTCACGCTGATCGATCTGGTCGAGGTAATCGACAATCTCGGGCGGGGTCATATAAACGAGTCGGTCGTTGTCAGGGCTGCTTTCGATATAACAGTTCACACAGGTGATGTTGCAAAGCGTGCCGGTGTTGAACCACAGCGTTTTCGCGGCCGTGAGCGCGACACTTGCACGCATCTCGCCTTTGGCGGTGATATCGGGGTGCGCGAACTTGCGAAGGGCGCTGCTTTGGTCGTTCATTCTGTGATCCTTTATCTTCCCGTAAAATCGGGGTCTTAGCCCCGAAGGTCAAGGGCAGAAAGATGACGAATTCAAACGAATTCGTGAGGTCAAACCACTACATATAGATGACGAGCGGAAAATAGCCGGAATTAATGGTATAGTTGATGTGACGGCCATACTCTCTTGTTATTTCCTGCAAATTGGACTATTGTCAAAAGTGGAATTTTTAGAAGGTGGGTCTGAATTCTCCGACCGATAGTGCTAATTTGTAAACAGTTTTTGTTAGTAACCAGTTTTTGTGAGGATAGAGGAATGACTAGTTTCCTTAACGTTTTCTCATGGCGCGCATCTTCGCCACCACCAGAAAACCAGAATCAAATTTCGAAACAGTTCCGGAGCTTTTCCGAGAACGAAGACGGCATCGCTACGGTTTGGTCGATGTTCTGGCTGATCATCTGCTTTGCCCTGAGCGGGCTGGCGATTGACGCCACCAACGCGTGGAAAGTTCAGCAATTCCTGCAATCAACCGCGGATAGCGCCGCGCTGGCGGGCTCGATCGAACTGCAGACAGTCGACAACAATGGCATCGAAGCGTTGGTCGAGGAGAAGGCGAACCAATTTGCCGCGTTGAACATGGGGCCGACCCGTTACGGCGATGTGCTGATCGATCAGGATATTACGGTCGGGTACTGGGACGGCGCGGCTTTCACGCCGATGGTTGCAGGTGACACTGTACCTGTAAACGCAGTGCAAACGGTTACGCGACAGAACGAGACGCAGAACCATGCCGTCGGGACGTTCTTTTTGCGATTTATCGGCTTTAACGAATTTATGATCGCAACAAAGGCCACAGCGAAGATTTTCACTGCAAAATGCGACTTTGATGGCATTATCGCGCAGGGGCACGTGAAACTTTCTACCAAACAGCAATTCCTTGACGAATACTGTGTGCACGGTGAGTTGGGCATCGATATCTCGCAGGACAATTACTTCGAAGAAGGCACGATTGCCGGCATGAAGGATTTGTCAACTTGTGGTCCGAGTGAGGACCATTGCCTTGACGACGCCAACTTGGGCATCGAGGACGCTCTGCGCCAGATGTCGTTGTCGGGCGGGAAAACCGCAAGGATCGATGACTATCTTGAGACGCTGTCGACTAATCTCTCCAATACGGACGTCGACGAAGTAAATGCCTATATAATAAGCCTTCTTATTGCCGGTGACCCGAATGGCTACGTAGGGACGAAAACTGTAAGATTCACGCCAACACCGAACGAGCCGCTGGACGTTTCTTTACTTCTGCCTGGCGTCATTAACTATATCGACTGTCCGCGCGACGGATTTGACGTAAAATTGGAAGCTGAGGTTCCACCAACTGATCCTGTGATGCTAGAGAATATGGTGATTATGGGTAAAGGATGTGACTTTACTTTCGATCCTACTTACAATTTCTCAAATTCGGTTATCGCGACAGACGCGACTGGCACCCAAACATTATCCGGGGCTTCGGGAGTGGTTTTAGGGGACGACGACAATAAATTTATCGATGGCGAAAACGTTTGTGGAGAAGGTGGGGAAGTCACATTAATCACAGCTGGCTCTGTCAATTTTGCTTCGAAACTGAGTGCCTACGATTTGGAAATCATCGCTCGGGATGACGTCCATCTAGCCGCGAAAGCGAATGACATGGGCGAACATATTGGCACGAACATCAGCGCGGGCGGGGATGTGCAGGTCACGACTGGCCACACGTTCTATGGATGCGAAGGGCGGACGGTTTCCGTGTTTGACCCGATCATGTCCTGGGCCTTGGTGGAATAAAATCGACGGGCTGGCTTTTGTCGGCCCGTAATCCATTCGATCAAATTATCCCTATTCTTACAGTAGGTTGCCTACGATCTTTCTACTTTTGATTGTAATGGCGAAGGCAGGTGTGTACCTTGGCCAAAAAGCATTTAGTGCAATTATTTGGATGGGATTTTTATGAAAAGCTGGCCACTATTTAAACACGCATTTTTGCAGGTTAAAGGCAATATGCGAGAGGCACTCCAGATCAGCGGGCTGCTTTGGGCGGTTTTGATGCTGCTGAGTTTGCTAATCCGCCCGGATTTTGAAAATCCCCAAATGAACTTTGGTTTAGTGGTATTGGTATTCCTTCTCATTCAGCTTTTGGTCACAGCGATCATCGCGGTGGAGTGGCACCGGTTTATTCTGCTGGGAGAATACCCGAAGTCGTATATTCCGGTTTGGCATGGCTCCCGCGTTCTGAGATATATCTGGACATCATTTTTAATCTCTTTGGTCATAGGGTTGGCGTCGGTCGCGGTCGCGATTCCTTATGCCATTATCGCAATGGTGTCCGGAACAATGGGGCTACCAGAAATGGTTTTTGCGGGTATTTCTGTCGTATTCATTGTTGCCCTAGTGATTTTTTTGCTTTCGCTCGGTTTCAGAATTAGCCTNTCCTTGCCCTCGGTCGCGCTGGATCGAAAAATCAGTTTTAGCGAGGCTTGGGACAAAACCCGCGAGATGGGGTGGATGTTTGTGANGCTCGCAGTAATCACGAGCCTTTTTACGGTGCTGGTAAGCCTTCCGGCGGAACTGTTCAGATGGAATGACACTCTATATCTGGTGATTGGCTATATCGCGAATTGGATTTCTACCATGGTAGGTATCAGCGTTTTGACTACACTCTACGGCGTCATCATTGAAAACCGTAAGATTTAAGTAGTAAATGGAGCGGGCGAAGGGGTTCGAACCCTCGACAACTAGCTTGGGAAGCTAGTGCTCTACCAGCTGAGCTACGCCCGCAACAAATGAGCTTTTAGGGGCTGTGTCAGGGCGGGTCAAGCGGAAGTGCTTGCGTGTGCGCGCATCGGGGCGTAGAGGATTTCCGCATGAGATTATTGTTTTTAGGCGATGTCGTCGGCCGTACCGGCCGCAAGGCAATTACCACGCATCTGGCGCGTTTGCGCGCGGAGTGGCGGCTCGATTTTATTGTGGTTAACGGTGAGAACGCGACCGGCGGTATGGGGCTGTCGCGCGGTCATGCACAGTTGTTGCTGGACGCGGGCGCGGATTGCCTGACGCTGGGCGACCATGCGTTTGACCAGCGCGATATGCTGACCGCGATCACGCAGGACAACCGGATTATCCGGCCGATCAACTACGCACCCTCGGCCCCCGGGGTCGGGGCGCGGATGTTTACGGCGCAGAACGGTCAAAAGGTTTTTGTGGCGCAGGCTCTGGGGCAGGTGTTCATGAAGCGACCCTTCGCAGACCCGTTTTCGGCGCTGGATGCGGAGCTCCGTAAGGCGCCGCTTGGCGGTTTGGCCGATGCGATAATCGTGGACTTCCACGCCGAGGCGACGTCCGAGAAAGTGGCGATGGGGCACTGGCTCGACGGTCGGGCCTCGCTGGTGGTGGGAACGCATACGCATATTCCGACGGCCGATACGCAGATCCTTGATAAAGGCACGGCGGTTCAGTCCGATGCGGGCATGTGCGGGGATTATGACAGCGTAATCGGCATGGACAAACTTGAGCCTATGCGCCGATTTGTGACCGGCATGTCCAAAGGACGGTTTACGCCGGCCGAAGGTGAGGCAACCCTGTCAGGCATTTTTGTCGAGACGGATAAATCCGGCAAGGCGATTCAGGCCGTTCCGGTGCGCGTCGGGGGACGTTTGTCGCAACAAGGCCCCACCGATTGAAGCGCCACGCCAACCTTTACTTTGCACTGATCCTGATGGGAGCGGTCTGGGGTGCGGTGTTTCCGATCACCAAGATCGCGGTTTCAACGGGGCATCAAGCATACGGGATTATCGTCTGGCAATCAGTGATCGGCATCGTGCTTTCCGGCGGCATCACGTTGCTACGCGGCAAAAGACTACCTTGGGCGCGCGAGGCGTGGTGGCTGTTTTTCGGCATCGCTTTTTTCGGTTCGCTCGCTCCGAACTATTTTTCGTATACGGCCACGGCACATCTTCCGGCGGGGATCATCTCGATTGTGATCGGGTTGGTGCCGCTGTTCGCCATGCCGATTTCGCTGGTTTTGGGCTTCGAGAAACCTTCAGTTATAAGGGCGTTCGGGGCACTTTGCGGGGCGGCAGCGATTTTCCTGATTGTCGGTCCTAGCGCGAGCCTGCCCGACCCCACGAAAATCGGATATCTGTTTTTGGCCTTGTTCGCGCCATTGCTCTACGGGTTTGAAGGGAATTTCGTAACATGGTACGGCACGCGAGGGCTGGATGCGGTGCAAATCCTGTTCGGGGCGTCGGTGGTTGGTTTGATAATATCCGTGCCCATGGCGCTTGGCTTTGGGCAGATGATCTCGCCGTTTCAGGCTTGGCAACCGGAAGAATGGGCGATACTGATCGCGGCACTGCTGAACTGGGGTGCTTATGTGGGTTTTGTCTGGCTGATATCAAAGGCCGGTCCGGTGTTTGCCTCGCAAGTGGCGTATTTGATTACCGGCTGGGGCGTCGTGTGGTCGATGCTATTCCTTGGCGAGCGCTATTCGATCTGGGTCTGGATGGCCTTCGCTTTGATGATACTCGGCGTGATTTTGGTGCAGCCACGTGAAACGGCAAAGGGGTAGGGATGGTTGCGTCAACGCGCTTTTTGTATCTGGCTTTGGTTGTCATGGGCGCGACTTGGGGTGTCACGCCGGTTCTGGTGAAAATCGCGGTGACGGCTGGGCATCAACCCTTTGGTATGATCGTCTGGACGAGTGCGATTAGCGTGGTTTTGTCTGGGGTCGTGACCTGGGGGCGGGGGCGAAAGCTGCCGTTGAGTTTGGCACATCTGAAGCTCTATCTTGGTGTTTCGCTGCTGGGGGCCGTGATCCCGAATATGTTGAACTTCACGGCGGCGGTCCATCTGCCTGCCGGTATTATGTCAATCCTGATCGCACTTGTACCGATGTTCGCCATGCCGTTGGCGTTGGTAATGGGATTCGAAAAGCCGTCGGTCATCCGGTTTATCGGCGCACTTTGCGGCGCGGTTGCGATTGTGCTGATCGTCGGGCCGGACACCGGATTGCCGGACCCGAGCAAGGCGATTTTCGTGTTGGTCGCCCTCGGCGCTTCGTTTTGCTACGGGGCGGAGGGGAATTTCCTGACATGGTTCGGTGCGCGTAAACTGGACCCTGTGCAGATACTTTTTGGCGCCTCATTGGTCGGTTTCCTGATCGCGGTGCCCTCGGCGTTTTTGACGGGGCAGAGCATCAACCCGCTAGCGCCTTGGGGTGCGCCCGAATTTGCTATCGCCGGCGCGGCCGTGATCAGCTGGGGCACTTACGCAACTTATATCTGGATGATTGGCAAGGCGGGACCGGTGTTTTCCTCGCAAGTCGCCTACTTGGTAACCGGTTGGGGCGTGGTGTGGTCGATGCTGCTGCTGGGGGAGCGGTATTCGATCTGGGTCTGGATGGCTTTTGCGCTGATGCTGGTTGGGATAAGCTTGGTCAGACCGCGTGATTCCCGCGCATAGGAGCAGTCGATGCCCGAATTTCTGACCCCTGCCGTTATCAGCCTGTCGGTGGTCGCGTTGATGTTCGTCTTTTTCATCCGTGAAACCTATCCAACCGAGGTGGTGGCAATCGGCGGTGTCGCTTTACTGCTGGTCACGGGTGTATTGCCGGTGGTGGATTTGCAGGCGGCGTTTTCGAACCCCGCGCCGTGGACGATTGCTGCGATGTTTATACTTTCTGGCGGGCTGGTGCGAACCGGGGCTTTGAACGCGCTGACGGGGATGGTTTCGCGCTATGCCAGTAGCCAGCCGAAGCTGGTTTTGGCGTCTCTGGTTACGTTCACGGTTGTCGCGTCGGCGTTTATGAACAACACGCCGGTGGTGGTCTTGATGATACCGGTGGCGGTCTCGCTGGCGGGTACTATGGGGATTTCGTCGTCCAAATTGCTGATCCCGTTATCTTATACGGCGATCCTTGGCGGGATGCTGACATTGATCGGCACTTCGACGAACCTGCTGGTGGACGGGGTGGCGACGGCGCATGGGCTAGAGCCGTTTTCGCTGTTCGAAGTGACGCCGATGGCAATTATTCTGGTGATATTCGGGATGCTCCATATTCGGTATCTCGGGCCAATTCTGCTGCCGGATCGAAGCTCGATGACCGATTTGTTGGTCAACAAAAAGCAGATGAAATTTTTTACCGAAGTTGCGGTGCCTGAAGGCTCGTCGCTGATTGGTGAAGCAGTGACCGGTGTCACAGTGTTCAAACGGCAGGGTATGCGGCTGATTGATGTGTTGCGGGGCGATGAATCCTTGCGACGCGGTCTGGCGGACGTAACGCTGGAGGCGGGTGATCGCGTGGTACTGCGCACCGGTGTTGACGAATTACTGGGCCTGAAGGAAAGCCGCAAGGTTGATATGGTCGATCAGTTGTCGTCCAGAAAAACCACCACGGTCGAGGCGTTGATTTCGCCGGGATGTCGTCTGGTCGGGCGATCGCTTGGAGGTTTGCGGTTGCGGCGGCGCTATGGTGTCTATCCGTTGGCGGTGCATCGCCGGAACCAGAATATTGGACGGCAGCTGGACGATGTGATCGTGCGCGTCGGAGATACGCTGCTACTTGAGGGCGCGGAGGAGGACATCCAGCGTCTGGCCGTGGACGAAGGGCTGGTTGATCTGTCGGCCCCGACCGATCGCCCGTATCGCCGCCGCCATGCCCCGATCGTGTTTGGCGTGCTGGCGGGGGTCGTGATCTTGTCCGCGCTCGGCGTCGCCTCGATTTTCATGCTGGCGGTGATCGGAGTCGCGGTCATTCTGCTGACACGTTGCATCGACGCCGAAGAGGCGTTCGGATTTGTCGACGGCCGTTTGCTGGTGCTGATTTTTTCGATGTTGGCGATCGGCGCAGCGCTGGAATCCTCGGGCGCGGTGGAGATGATCGCGGAAACTTTGGCACCATATCTGATGGGCTTGCCGGCGCCGTTGCTGGTCTGGGGGATATATCTGCTGACCTCCGTGATGACGGAGCTGGTCTCGAACAATGCGGTCGCGGTGGTTGTTACGCCCGTTGCCATCGGGCTGGCGGCGGCGCTCGGGGTTGATCCGCGCCCGCTGGTGGTGGCGGTGATGGTTGCGGCCTCGGCCAGTTTTGCAACGCCGATTGGTTATCAAACGAATACGCTGGTTTATGGGCCGGGGGGGTATAAGTTCACCGACTTCATGCGCGTCGGGATACCGCTGAACCTGTCGACGGGGATGCTGGCGAGTTTTCTGATACCGGTGTTCTGGCCTTTGTGATCGAATTTTTGAGTATTTGGGCAAAGAAGAAGCCGGTCGCGGGAAAGATGCGGGCGGCTTTAGCTTGAACCTCTGCGCGTCGCTGGACTATATAGACGCAAACGGAATTAGTTTGCGGAGATTACCATGGCTGGCCACTCAAAATGGGCGAATATTCAACACCGTAAGGGACGTCAGGATGCTGTGCGTTCGAAGATGTTCTCGAAACTTGCAAAAGAGATTACGGTTGCGGCCAAAATGGGTGATCCGGATCCCGAGAAGAACCCGCGTTTGCGTATGGCGGTTAAGGAGGCCAAGAAGCTTTCTGTGCCTAAAGATGTGATTGAGCGCGCGATCAAGAAATCGATGGCGGGGGATGGCGATAATTACGACGAGATCCGCTATGAGGGCTATGGGCCTGCGGGTGTTGCCGTGATTGTCGAAGCAATGACCGACAACCGCAATCGCACGGCATCTTCGGTGCGTTCTATCTTTACGAAGTCCGGTGGAAACCTTGGCGAGACCGGTTCGGTGTCTTTCATGTTTGATCGCAAAGGTTTGATTTCTTATCCGGTTGAGGCCGGTGACGCCGACACTGTGATGATGGCGGCGATCGAGGCGGGTGCCGAAGATGTTGAAAGCACCGAGGAAGGTCACGAGATATATTGCCTTGATACGGATTTGCACGAGGTGTCGAACGCGCTGGAGGCGGAGTTGGGTGAATCGGAATCGTCCAAGCTGATCTGGAAACCACAAACATCGACCGAGCTGGATCTGACTGGTGCAGAGAAACTGATGCGGTTGATCGAGGCGCTTGAAGATGATGACGATGTGCAAACCGTCACCGCGAACTTCGAGATTTCGGACGAGGTTATGGCGCAGCTGTAATTACGTTATAAATTTGTGATAAAAGCTCCGCACAGCCTGTCTGTCCGGGGCTTTTATTTTGCGATTACGAAATATCCGGTTAAGCTTGGCGCAAATAGTGAGGAGCCGCCATGATTGCCGAACCCAGCCTTACCCTAGGAATCGAGGAAGAATATCTGATCGTTGATCGGAATACGCGCGATCTGGTACGCGAACCGGATGCGGGTTTCTTGGCGGCTTGCGATGAATTACTTGGCGAGCAGGTGACCGGCGAATACCTGCAGTGTCAGGTGGAGGTCGGCACCAATCCGCACCACCGCGTCAGCGATGCGCGCGATGATCTGGTTGGGTTGCGCAAAGGGGTTTGCGAGGCGGCGGAAGCGTTTGGCTATGCGCCGATTGCAGCCTCGACTCATCCGTTTGCGAAGTGGCGCGAGCAAACCCATACCCGCAAGGAGCGCTATGACGCGTTGCACGATGATCTGGGGCAGCCGGTCCGGAGGATGTTGATTTGCGGGATGCATATGCATATCGGAATCGAGGATGAGGATCTGCGGATAGACCTGATGAATCAGGTAACCTATTTCCTGCCGCATCTTTTGGCGCTGTCCTGTTCCTCGCCTTACTGGGAGGGGGAGGACACGGGGTTGGCGAGTTATCGCCTTACCGTTTTTGATGCGCTTCCGCGCACGGGACTGCCGGATGTGCTGGGCTCGTACGGGGAGTATAATCGTATGGTGGGGCAACTTGTTAAGGCAGGTTGTATTGAGGATTCGAGTAAAATCTGGTGGGATATCCGGCCGTCGTCGAAGTTTCCGACGGTGGAGCAACGGGTGACGGATGTGTGCAGCTCGGTCGAGGATGTGGCTGCGATTGCGGCTGTTTACCAATCGGTGATGTCCTTCCTGTTTCGTCTGCGCAAAAAGAACCAGCGGTGGAGGGTGTATCCGCAAACTTTGATTCTGGAGAACCGTTGGCAAGCACAGAGGCACGGGGCGCATGGCAAGCTTATTGATCATGGTCGCAGTGAATTGGCGCCGATGTCGAAATTGATGGAAGAGCTGATCGAATTGGTCGGGCCGGATGCGGAGCGACTTGGCTGCGCGAAGGAGTTGGCGCATGTCCGGCAGATCACACAGCAGGGCAATTCGGCGTATCGGCAGCGGGCAAACTTTAAGTCAGCGGTCGAGGCTGGTGCTGGACCGCACGAGGCTTGTGTGGCCGTGGTAGACGGGTTGATTGCGGAATTCAAGGAAAGCTAGGCGACCCAAAGGAAAACCCCGCCGGAGCGGGGTTTGCTGTTATTTCTAGAACGGGATCTCGTCGTCGAGGTTACCTGCGCCGCCACCGCCTTGCGAGCTGCCACCTTGGGAACCGCCACCGTAACCACCGCCCT
>JGI24025J20009_10000724_pt1 | contig 25610 bp, 24 predicted proteins | sample Cruoilmetagenom3_FD_20009 | JGI IMG/M metagenome (IMG submission 20009) | reverse complement strand
CACGCAGCGGTGCTGGAAAATACTGAAAAGTGGGAAGACCTCCGGTCACCTGCGGATATGTATCTTGAAGGAAGTGACCAGCACAGGGGATGGTTTCATTCTTCCCTCCTGGAATCCGTTGGAACGCGGGGGAGGGCTCCCTATAAGAGCGTTTTGACCCATGGTTTCGTTGTCGATGGTGATGGAAAGAAAATGTCCAAATCTATGGGCAACGTCATTGATACGCAAAAAATGGTTGATGAATACGGTGCGGAGGTATTGAGGCTATGGGTGGCCGCAGAAGATTACACTGCTGATATCAGAATATCGGAAGAGATATTGAAACGCCTCATCGAGGCATACAGGAGGCTTCGCAATACAAGCAGATACATATTGGGTAACCTGTATGATTTCGACATCAAAAGAGACATGGTTCCTTATAAAGAAATGGACGAGATGGATAAAGCTGCCCTCAACAGGCTTCAGGAGATCATCCGACGTGTGAGAACGGCCTATGAAAATTACCAATTTCATGTGGTCTTTTATGCGCTTCACAAATATTGTACTGTTGACCTGAGTGCTCTTTATCTTGATGTCTTGAAAGATAGACTTTACACTTCAAAATCAAAATCTCGGGAGAGAAGATCTGCTCAAAGCGCCATGTATATTATCCTTGATGCCGTGGTAAGGCTGCTGTCACCCATTCTTACTTTTACTGCAGAAGAGATATGGGAAAACTTACCCGATTATGATGGTAAGGAAGAAAGTGTTCACATGGCGTTATTCCCCAATGTGAATCCTGATTACAGGAATAAGGACGTTGGCGAGGAATGGGATACCCTTATTCATATTAAAAGTGAAGTGTCAAAGGCGATTGAGATAGCCAGACAAGAGAAGGTTGTGGGGCATTCTCTCGACAGCCGCATCGATATTTTCGCTCCTGAAAAACTCAGGTCACTCTTGGAGAGCTACCCGGAAGATATAAAGGCTCTGTTTATTGTGTCCGAGGTTAATGTTCTTGAGGAAGACAAAATCAATAATTCCTATGAAAGTACCGAGTTTGAAGGTTTAAAAATAGGAGTTGCAAAGGCCCATGGGCAGAAATGTGAGAGATGCTGGAATTACAGCATGACCGTAGGAAATAACCCCGATTATCCAACTATATGTGAAAGATGTATTGGGAATCTTGGGTAAGCGATCACAGCAAAGGATTATGGATTAATCCTCTAATCCGGGAATTATTCAGCCCTTTGCCTTTGATCTTGTGGTTGTGTTGCTATAGGGGATAAATTTGAAAAGAAAATATATTATTTCTTCCGTTACCTTGATAATTATTCTCCTGCTGGACCAGTGGACAAAATCGTATGTAAGTTCAATCATGTCCCTACACGATTCTTTTCCGGTTATTGACGGTTTCTTTAGTATTACCTATATTAGAAATCCTGGTGCGGCGTTTGGTTTCCTTGCTAATGCTTCTCCCGCGTTTCGACCTTTATTTTTTGTCGTGGTCTCAGCCATCGCCATAGTATTGATTCTCCTGCTGATAAAAAATATGAAGGACGAACAACGGCTTCTCACTTTTTCCCTTTCATTAATTTTGGGCGGCGCGGTTGGAAATCTGATCGACAGAGTGTGTTCTGGAGAGGTTATAGATTTTTTTGATTTCTATCTAATGTCCTATCACTGGCCGGCATTCAACGTGGCGGACAGCGCCATTACTGTTGGGGCTGCCATTCTTGTTTATGAGCTGATCGTAAAAAAAGAAAAGTACCCGGGTTCCAGATTCAAGGCTTTCAAGGAATAGGGACCTTTTATCTTTTTGGCTTTAAAATAGTCACTTTCAGGTGTTTTCTTCCCCACTCCATGGCATCATGATGACCTGAGAAAAAGACGTCGATGCAATTCGGTCCTTTTATGGCACTACCTGTATCGTGGACCTTCCCCCACCCGTAGCCGGGCACATACATTTTGGTACCGAAGGGATAGAATTTAATATCAGCCGCGATAGTTCCCTTTTTTGCCTTTGTCCCGTCAGCGGTAATTCCTACCTTTTTCCTTTTTCCCTTTGATGGACCATAAGCATAAACAGGCGGTCCGATGCATCCATATTTCCTCTTCCAGCCGCATGACTTCTTCCCGGCATCATAGGCGGTTACGGTCATCCATCGTTGTTTTCTTGTGTATTTCACTTTCCGGGGGAAAAGGCAGCATCCGGAAAGGAAAAACCAGATTATTAGAGGAATGAGAAAAAAAATGATAATTTTTATTCTCATTCTGGACATGGCCGATACTCCAAACATTATTTCATAAGCCCCGGGAGAAATAGTGCGATCTGCGGGAAAGGAATTAAGAGTAGCGTTCCTATAATTAATGCAATGAGAAGTGGCACAACTCCTTTGAAAATAACATGCAGGGGCACGTCCCTTGCCACGCCGCTAACCACGTAGACATTAACTCCCACAGGTGGTGTTATAACCCCGATCTGTGTTACCAGCACAATTATAACTCCGAACCACAGAGGATCATATCCAAGGGGTATAACCACAGGATAAAAGATAGGCACGGTCAACATAATCAGCGCTAAAGCGTCGATAAAACAACCCCCTATCAAATACAGCAGGATAATCATGAACATGATGGCATAACGTGGCAGTTGACATCCGGATATCCAGTTTGCAATATCGAAAGGAATCCTTGATATGGCAAGAAAATGTCCAAAGATGGTAGCGCCCGCGACAATAACGAGAATCATGCAGGATATTCTTGTCGTTTCAAAAAGAGAAGTGATAAAACCTTGCCATGTTATGTTACGTCTGGCAACGGCGAGAAGTAACGTGCCAAAGGCGCCAACCGCCCCCGCTTCTGTTGGAGTGAAGAAACCAACAAAAAGCCCTCCCATTACTAACAGGAACAGAATCAACGTTTCTATGAGTCCTGAAAGAGACGCCATTTTTTCCCTGAAAGTGGTATTGGGACCTCTGGGACCCAGATCCGGCTTGAGACTCGTCCATATAATAATGGTCAGGATGAACAGTATTGTCAGGAGTAACCCGGGCAACATGCCCGCCATAAAGAGCTTGCCGATGGATTGTTCGGTGAGAATTCCATAGACGATAAAAATGACGCTTGGCGGAATGAGAATGCCGAGACTTCCGCCTGCGGCAACGACACCCGTGGCTAGTTCGGGCTTGTAATTATACCTCTTCATTTCCGGGAGTGTTACGGCTGCCATTGTTGCCGCTGTCGCGTTGGTAGACCCGCAAATTGCGGCAAAACCGGCACATGCCCCTATTGTGGCAATTGCCAGCCCCCCCGGCAGATGACCGATAAATTTGTAAGCAGAATCAAAAAGTCTGCCACTTATCCCCGCATGATAGGCGATTTGTCCCATCAGGACAAATAAGGGTATGACCGTCAGGTTGTATGAACTAAAAACGGAGAAGACATCTTTTGCGATGAGATTCATTGATGCATCGAAAGAAACCAGGTGCCCGAAGCCCAGAAAACCGATTATTGCCATGACGAAACCAACCGGCATTCTTGAGAATATAAGTAAAAAAAGGGCTGCGATGCCAATAAGACCTACGGCGGTTGGACTCACTTTCCCCCTGTTCCCTTCAATGATTTAAATGATTCCGTGAGCAACAGAAGGCAGAGAAGACCGCAACCGAAGGCTATTCCATAAACAAAGGGGTAAACAGGCATCTGTATCGTCATTGATACCTCCCCGCTCTGCTTTAGATCGGAAGCATATAAAATGCTTTGCCATGCAATCAATCCAAAAAGAGCGGCGCCGATCAGATTGTTAGCAATCGCGATGAATGATTGTACCTTTCGTGGAAATTTCCGGACAAGAAAATCAACGGCAATATGTCCCCTTTCTGCGGAAGTATATGCCAGCGAAAAGGCAATAACAACTGCTCCCAACAATCCAACTATTTCGTAGGTGCCTGGGATAGGATGACGAAAAAGGCGGAGTATTACATCGGCAGATGTGAGAATCATCATGACTACGACAGCAAAGGCCGCTATCCAGTTGAATCTGTAAGTTAAAATATTAATTAATTTTTCAAAACGAACCATTGTCAGAATATAGCATTGTAAAATGTCTTAAATGAGCAACCCCATTTTCAGGGACAGGCCAGAAAAGGGGGTGCAAATAAAATTATTTTTTCTTTCCATATATAGCAATGTATTTTTGAATAAGTTTCTTCACTTCTGCAACGGCTTTCCCCCCGGGAAGACCTTTTTTGTCTGTAGCTTTTATATAATTGACGATAACCGGTTCAACGGCTTTCACCCATCGATCATTTTCGTTATCAGACAGTGGAATGATTTTATTTCCCAGGCTCAGTGCGTAATCACGCCCTTCAGCATCGCCTTCATCCCATATTTTACCGTGAACATCAACCCATTCTCTACTTGTTTCTTCAAATATCTTCTGGATGTTTTTTGGAAGTGCGTTCCATTTTTTGAGATTCATGACCACAAACATGGCAGTGGTGTAACCAACACCTGAACATTCAGTGGTGTATTTAACAACTTCTGCCTGTTTCCATCCCTTGAGCGTTTCTATGGGGGTAAGGGTGCCTTCGACCACACCTTTTTGTAAAGCTTCATAAGTTGCACCCTGGGGCATTGCAACCGGCACACCACCCAGAGCCCTCGTGACTTTGGCGCTCAATCCGGTGGATCGTATCTTCATTCCTTTTAAATCTTCCAGATTCCTGACGGGTTTTTTCGTATGGAGCAACCCTGGTCCGTGTGCATGTATATACAGAACTTTGGCAGCGTCAAGTTCTTTTGGCCGGATTATGTTGTAAAATTCAGTGGCTACGTGTGTTGCCACCTGACCATTGAGGTAACCGTAAGGAAGATCGACTGCCGCCATTATCGGGAAACGTCCCCTGGTATAAGCGAAACAGGACATTCCTATATCGGATATTCCCTTAACCACACCGTCATAACACTGATTTGCCTTTGTTAGAGTTCCTCCTGGAAAGACGGTGATTTTTACCCTTCCATTCGTACGCTTTTCTATTTCGCGAGCCCACGACATACCGGCTTTGCATTGGCCGTGGGCAGGTGGAAAGAAGATGCTGTAAGTGAGCTGAATTGGTTTTGCGTGAACACTGGTGACACTGACCGACATAAAAGATACAGCCAGAAAAACTGTGATTAATGTAACAAAAAGAATATTCTTTTTCATTTTGACCTCCAAACGTTAATTTTTTGGAACCCGCACTCATGTCAATATGGATCTGCAGGTATCACTACTTGCAAATTAGTATATAACCTGGTGTGATATAAACTAATTGAAAAACTTGAAAATAAGCGGGTATATCTTGAAAGCCTGCTTGACCACCTTGAAAAGAAAAACGGGCAGCAGGCATTAATACTTGTAGGTATAATAGGTGGGAAAGATAAATGCGGTTATATATTTTTCTTTCATGGTGCCTCATTAAGTACTGTTTGTTCAACCACAATAATACTTGACGACTTCGTAAAAAGTTCAACTTCGGCGTCAGATTAAAAATTTAATCCTCAAGATACTCAATGTATCCCTGTGGTCTTCGGCAAGCCTGTGACGAACTCAGCCAAGCCCTTGAATTTTCCACCATCGTGATTTTCTATTTGATTTTCCCATTACTGTCAAGCTTAATTTTAAGGGATTCCTATTTTATATTATTCTTAAATCCTCTTCTTCTTGATGGTCCTCTTAACTTTGCTAAGACTGCCTTCTCCATTTCTTCGGCCCGTTTTATTGTAGCGACATGAAATTCTTCTTGTTCCTTTTCTTCGATGTCAAAATTTACCCTTTCACTGATGCCGAAACGCATCCTTAGCACCTTTTCTTCTCTTGGGGTTAAAGTAGACAATATCTTTCTCGTCTGCTTCGCAAGATCCATATTGACTGCGGCTTCTGAAGGAGACATAATCTTTTTATCTTCGATAAAATCACCTAAGGAGCTATCTTCTTCTTCTCCTATAGGTGTTTCCAGGGATATAGGCTCCTTGGCAATTTTCAACACTTTCCTGACCTTCTCCAGCGGAAATTCCATTTTCCCGGCGATTTCTTCCGAATTGGGCTCTCTGCCTAATTCCTGTACCAAATATCGGGAGGTCCTGATGAGTTTATTAATTGTTTCAATCATGTGTACTGGAATTCTTATCGTCCTCGCCTGATCTGCTATTGCTCTCGTTATGGCCTGTCGTATCCACCAGGTGGCATAGGTAGAAAATTTATAACCTCTTTGGTACTCGAATTTGTCAACAGCTTTCATCAATCCTATATTTCCTTCTTGAACAAGATCGAGGAACTGCAGCCCTCTATTAGTATACTTTTTGGCTATGCTTACAACCAATCTCAGATTGGCTTCCATGAGTTTCTTTTTCGCAGCGGATGCTTTCTTTTCACCTGTCTCTATCGAAGAAACAATCTTCGTTAACTTATCTGTCGATATACTAATTTCAGATGTTATTCTTTTTCTGTCTTTCCGAGCTTTCTTGATGATCTTTTCATATTTTTTTAATTGATCAATGGAAATTCCGCTCTTCTTTAAGGCTTTTTCCTTTTCCTTAGAACTTTTCTTTATACAAGAGAAGAGTCCCGCTAGTGTTTTAAGAGACATGCCTGTTTTCTCTTTACAAACCTGAAGTTCTCTCTCAGCTCTTTTCGCCTCGATAAAGGCGATTTTGAATTCTAATACCATTCTATTGATATATTTTTTGCTGAAATTTACATTTCTGCACAGTTTCACAATTTTTTTTGTATTCTTTTCAATTTTTGTTTTGATTTTCTTTTTTTCAAGGTCATCCATGCCTTTTTCTTTTAGTTGATTTTTCAGGATTCCATTTTTCTTATCAAGTTTCTCTATTTTATCGATAAGATTCTGTACCCTTTCTTTATGTGCATCTTCTTCGATAAAACCTTTTTCATCTTCAAGGTTATCAACAACATCCTTTATCTTTACCCGACCGTTTCTCAACTTTATTCCAATATTCACAACATTCCTAGTAAAAAACGATTGTCTGAAAAGGGTGCCCATAACTTCTTTTTCACCCGCTTCAATTATTTTTGCTATTTCAACTTCACCTTCACGGCTCAGAAGATTTACAAGACCCATCTCGCGCAGGTACATTTTTACGGGGTCTCCTGTTTTACCCAGAACGGAAATGAGCGAAGGTGCTTCTCTTACAACCTCTTTTGCCTCTACAGGTTTTTCGTCAACTTTTCTAAGAGCTGCCATGTCATTCTTATCGGTATCAACAATGTCTATATTTTTCTCTCCGAAAAGCATGATAATATTATCTAACTCATCAGAAGATATAATATCGGATGGCAGCATATCATTGACATCATCATAGGTAAGGAATCCCTTTCTCTCACCCAGAATAGTAAGTTTCTTAACCTCATCCGAATGTAATATTGTTTTCATATCAACTTCTCCTTGCGTAAGATGGGATCCATCCTCGGTTTTTGACTTTTACGAATTCATCAAAACCATTTCTTCTTTTAATAATTTATCTTTTTTAATTATAAGCTTTTCTGACAATTCCGTATTACCCGTTCCCTGGGCCCTGGTTATTTCTCTCTGGATAGTTTCACGTTTATTTTTGTACCACTTGCCCCTCATTCTTATAATGGTGTCCAGAAAACTTTTATCAATAACAGTGGCGTCAAGAGGAGGTTGTTCCATCATCGACTTCAAAATTTTATCTTTTAGAACATCATCTTCCAAATCATCCACTAAATCCGAAACACTCTTTCCCTTTCCCCTCTTAAAGGCTTCTACAAGTATCTCTCCCAGTTTTTTCAACCCCGGACTGTAGAAAAAATCGAGCGTATTTTCCTTCACCACCACAGGAATTTTCTCGGGATATTCAATCATCATAGAGATAAGACTCAATTCCACCATATCCACTTTTCTGACTTCTTTCCTGTGAGATTCAACTTTTTCAGTTAAATTCTTATACCTTGCCGGTTTCTTATTTACCTCCGTCTTTAATACTCCCTGATCAACTCCTAACTTTTCCGACACTCTCTTTATAAAAAGATTCCTTTGAACCAGATTGCTTATATTTCTTATAAATGAAACGGAATCCTTCACAGAATCCAGGGTTTCCTCAAGCGTATCTTTTCCGCCTATTATCTTTTCTATATAATAATCAATCATAGAAGGAGAACGAGAAATAATATCCTCTAGCGCTTCTCCTCCGAATCTTCTAACATAATCATCCGGGTCACAGTCTTCGGGAAGGATTACCACCCTTGCATGCATCTCTTTTTCAAGAAATAATTGCAGGCTTCTTTCTACGGCATGTCTGCCGGCCTCGTCGGGATCAAAAATAACAGCCACGTTCCTCGAAAATCTTCTTATCAATTCTATCTGATCTTTTGTAAGTGCAGTTCCCAGGGCGGCAACTACATTGGTTACTCCTGCGCCCCAGAGCGAAAGGAAATCGAGATATCCTTCCACAATAATAGCGTCATTTTTTTTACTGATCTCTCTTTTTGTTTGATAAAGACCATACAGCGTTTTACCCTTAATATACACAGGAGATTCAGGAGAATTCAGGTATTTAGGTTCTCCCTTATCGATCACCCTTCCACCGAAGGCAACGACACTTCCATTGAGATCCATAATGGGGAAAATCAATCTACCCCTGAACCTGTCGTAACTTTTGCCGTTGTCCTTTGATATGACAAGACCTGCCTTCTCGACGAGTTCAAGAGGTATCTTTCTCCCATCAAAAAAATCCTTAAGATATCTCCATCCTTCGCGAGAATATCCCAACCCAAATTTCTTAACAACAGAATCATTTATTTCCCTCTCTTTGAGATAATCCCTGGCCGCTTTTCCCATATCTGATGAAAGGTTACCGGAAAAATACTCCGCGGCCATCTGGTTGATCCTGCCCAGCTTTTCTCTTTCACTCGCTACTTTCTTCTCTTGCCCACTCATATCTCTGATGGGAATAGTAATTCCCAACTTGCCAGCCAGGTGTCTGACAGCCTCGGGGAAAGACATATTGTTCATCTTCATCAAGAAGGAAATTGTATTTCCACTCTCCCCGCAGCCAAAGCAACGAAATATCTGTTTTTCAGGGTTCACAGTAAAAGAAGGAGTTTTTTCTCCATGAAAGGGGCAGAGACCAACAAAATTCCTGCCGGTTTTTTTTAAGGTAACATATTCTGAAACAACATCGACTATATTAGCCCTTGCTTTAACTTCTTCTATCTTCTCTTCGGGAATATGTCCTTTCAATATAATGATCCTTTTTTTCTGGTCAAAATTGAAATAATGAAGAAGTAAAAAGAAATGTAAAAATACGAGAAGTTATCTTAATAACTGCGTTTTTTGCGCAGATTCCGGTGTCAGAGGTCGGAGATCAGCGGGGGTTTTATAACATGCTTGATTGTGCCAAAAGCCCAATGGGTGGTAGCTGTCTTTTACTGACCCCTGATAACTTTGCGGCTTTGCCGCATTAGGTTAACATTGCCTTAACTTTTTCACTTACAAGCTTACCATCGGCTTTACCCGTAAACTTTGGCATAAGCGCTTTCATCACCTTACCCATATCACGGATACCCGTCGCACCTATCTTAGCTATCATCTTTGATATTTCTGCCTCTATTTGCTCTTCGGAAAGCTGTTCAGGCATAAACTCCTGAATAACCTGTAACTCATCTTCTTCCTTTTTAACAAGATCCAATCTCCCCCCGTTTCTGAATTGTTCGATAGAATCCTTTCTCTGCTTTACCATGGAAGATAATACCTGGAGGATCTCTTCCTCTTTGAGTTCCCTTCGCAAATCGATTTTCATATTGTGCAACGCCGCCTTAGCCAGGCGAAGTGCAGACAATCTTAATTTATCTTTACTCTTGGCTGCTTGAACCATTCCACTTTCAATTTTCTTTATTATAATATCCATAGATTTACCCTTGTTATCACGCTATTGGTTTGGCAACATAACTCCAAAATATGAACAATTTCACATGTCACTATCAAATGACCATGTAAAAAAGTATGTTCAAAATTTAATTTATTTACTTTTGGTAAATTGTCAATTCTTCATGTAGGTTTTTTATCAAATGAAACATCAGGCAAGATCATCTTTCAATTTTTCGCCGCCCAATACATGCAAGTGAAGGTGAAAGATGACCTGTCCGCCTTCTTCATTACAGTTTATGACAGTTCTGAACCCCCTCTTGTCGATTTTCTTGATTCTTGCCACTTCCTCGACGGCAGAAAATATATCACCTATTATATCCATATTTTCATGAGATACATCCATCAATGTGGGAATATGCTGCTTAGGGATAATGATAACGTGCACCGGGGCCATAGGCGTAATGTCATCAAACGCCAGGATTCTGTCATTTTCATACACCTTGTTACAGGGTATTTCTCCCTTGGCAATTTTGCAAAATATACAATCTTCCATTTATTTACCTCCTTATCCGTCAGCAAAACCTCCAATAGCCCACTTCGCACAAAAACTTTAAACTTTAAACTCGGAGCTTAAAGCCATTTCTATTGCATCTTCCAGGCGTAATGCCCCGCTATAAAGGGCCTTTCCTGCAATAACACCAATTACCCCAAAGCTTTCAACTCTAAGAAGTTCCTCAATGTCCTTCAGCCCTGACACCCCACCTGACGCAATAACAGAAATATCCACAGACTCGGCAAGATTCTTCGTATTTTCAATATTTACACCCACTTCCATACCGTCCCGTTTGATATCGGTATATACTATTGCATTTACGCCAAGGCCTTCATAACTCTTAGCTATCTCCACAACAGATCGGCCTGTTTCTTCCGTCCACCCCTCAACCAGTATCTCCCCTTCTTTTGCATCGATACCAAGTATAATGGATTCTCCATAAGAAGCGCAGGCCTCCATAACAAATTTTCTGTCTTTCAATGCTGCTGTTCCCAGTATGACCCATTTGACCCCCATACCGAGATATGCTTTAATGGTTTTCATATTTCTGATTCCACCACCAACTTGAACAGGAATATCTATTTCCCGGACCAGATTTCTTATAACCTCTTCATTTTGAGGGGAACCGGACTTAGAGCCGTCAAGGTCAACAACATGGATTCTCTCGGCCCCTCTTTTCTGCCAGCTTTTTGCCAGTTCAACAGGGTGATCCGAATATACGGTAGCGAGCGAGAAGTCGCCCTGCAGCAAACGTACACACTTTCCATCTTTCAGATCTATTGCAGGTATGACAATCATTCGCTATCTCTCCTCTTATATGAAATCCGAATTTTGCAGTGGCAATCTACCGCGATCTTTGCGACTTTACGGTGAGATGCAAAGGGCAAACATATATAAAAGTTTTGTATGATTCCAGTATTGATCATTGCAAGGCGAGAAACGCTGTTGTTTCGGGTTAATTTTTACTTATTTTCCATATCTGGGAATGTCTTTAGAATTTTGTCAACACCCGCTTCCGATAATTGCCTGGCAGTAACCCATTTTCCCCGCCCTCTAATAAATGATGACACGTCAAGGATGTTTTCCAGGAGAGAACCCTGAGTCTTATCAAATATACCTTTCCATACAAAGTTCCCATCACTCACCCTAAACAGATGAATACCGAAAGCAACGGATGCAGGTTGTTTGACAGAGTAATTATTTCCTTTTCTTTCTCTATATCGATATATGTATCCTGCCAAAACCACGTCAGCACCCAGTTCTCTACCGACTCTTTCAAATATTTCCCGGGGCGTTGCCTTAAATGAATCGGCCCGTACCCTTCTATAGGTTCCCCGTACTTTATCAACAGATATGAGAACAATCTGTTTGTGTGCCGTAAGCTTTTTTACAAGGATTTCCTCAATTATCACTTCAGGATTATCAGGACATGGGCAGGTTGAAAACATGATACCGCAAACAGGACATCGAACGAACTTAACAGAAGGGTCATTGGAAATAAGGCTTTGAAAAGGAATAACAGCAATTTTGTGCAATACAACTGCTTTCTCGTCTTGTGTGGCTGTTCCCATGCCTTTTGTGGAAAAACAGCCTGAAAGAAGAACAATTGCTAAAGAGATGTAAACCACAAGGGAAAAACGTTTCAAAAGAGTGAAAGACTTATGAACAGACACTTTGCTCCTCCCAGAGGCTTTGATTTCAGTAACCACCTTTCCGAAAAATCCAGGAAACGCTATTACACACTTTCGCCAGACCTCAAAGACTGCCTTTTGTAGACATGACTCCGCTGATCCGCGGATCAACAGAAACCGCCTTATTCAATGCACGGGCAAAGGCCTTAAAAACCGATTCTATGATATGATGTAAATTTCTACCATATATCACATTGATATGCAATGTTATCTCACTATGGTCACAAAAAGCCTTGAAAAATTCTCTAAATAAAATGGGGTCAAAATCTCTTATTCTTTTGTTGTTGAAATCAGCATTAAAAACCAGATACGGCCTTCCCGAAATATCCACGCTGACTTGTGATAAAGTTTCATCCATAGGCACAACAGCATAACCGTACCGAGTTATACCCTTTTTGTCTCCCAGAGCTTTTTTTATTACCTCTCCGAAACAGATTCCCATATCTTCAACGAGATGGTGATAATCCACTTCGGTATCACCCTGTCCCCTGACATTCAGATCGAACAACCCATGCCTTGTAAAAAGGGTCAGCATATGATCAAAAAAGGGTATCGTCGTTGATATTTCTCCTTTTCCTGTGCCATCCAGGGTTACCTCGATAGATATTTCCGTTTCCGTAGTTTTTCTATCTACTTTAGCTGTTCTTGTCACTATTAGCCTTCCTTTCACATAACCTTGTTAAGGGAATATTCTATGATACCTTCTGCTCCAGCTTCTTGAAGAACGGGAATTAAATCTCTCACAATGCTTCGGTCAACAATGGTCTCCACGGCAAACCATTCTTCATTATACAAACTTGATATTGTAGGAGCTTTAAGAGATGGGAGTAACAGAATAACCCTTCCTAAATTTTCTTTTGATACATTCAATTTTAAACCAACCTTACCTATGGCCAGGAGAGAACTATTTAGAAGTATCCTTATCTGTTCTATTTTTCTCTTTTTCCATGGATCAGCCCAGGCTTTTTTATTCGTAATTAGCTGGGTATTTGTTTTCATGAGTTCGTGGACAATTCTCAACTTGTTTGCTCGGAGTGTAGTTCCTGTTTCGGTAACTTCAACTATGGCATCTACGAGGCCTTCAACCACCTTGGCTTCAGTAGCTCCCCAGGAAAATTCGACCTGAACATTTATACTTTTCTCCTCAAAATACTTCTTTGTAAAGTTCACAAGTTCTGTGGATATCTTTTTCCCCTCCATATCTTCCAGGGTTTGAATGGGAGAATCTTCCCTTACAACCAGGACCCATCTTGCCTGCCTCACCGATACCTTTGAATAAACAAGATCTTGAATTATTACGATGTCTGATTCGTTCTCAATAATCCAATCTCTTCCCGTAAGACCGAGATCAAGTGTTCCATTCTCAACATATCGTGACATTTCCTGAGCTCTTATAAGGGCACATGAGATTTCCTCATCATCTATATCCGGGAAATAGCTTCTTCTATCATAAGAAATCTTCCACCCGGCCCGTTTGAAAAGCTCAATCGTCCCTGACTCAAGACTTCCCTTGGGTATTCCCAACTTCAACTTTTTCATTACTTATAAACTTCCTCCGGATTAAATATTCTCTCTTCGACTATTTTTAGCTTCCCATCAGACAATTTTCTATGGAAACATGATTTATAGCCCAAGTGACATGCCGCTCCTCCTACCTGTTCCACTTTTAGCAAAATAGTATCAGCATCACAATCTATTCGTATTTCTCTGACTAATTGTACATTGCCCGATGTTTCTCCTTTTACCCAGAGGGTATTTCTCGATCTGCTCCAGTAGGTTGCCTTCCCTGTTTCCAGTGTTTTTAACCATGACTGTCTGTTCATATAGGCAAGCATCAGGATATCGTTTGTTTCATAATCCTGAACAATAGCCGGCAAAAGCCCATTGCCTTTATCAAAATCAAGTTCTATCATTTATTATTTTTCTCCCAAGGAGATTAAAGCTCAAAGGCGAAAGGGTTAACCCAGATTTCCCGATTACAGGATTAATCCCTTTAGCCTTTAACCTTTCTCGACTGGCATCAACGTCTTCGCAAAAACGCAGTTATTATGGATAAAGAATTTAACATATTTACATTGTAGCTATCTAAACTAATTTAAGATTTATGTTTTAGCAAGTATTATTTTCTCAATTTTGGACTTGCCTCGACATACTTTTTATGTTAACAAAAAAGTTATGGGAAATAAGGATATTTTGTTGCGCCATGGTCGTAGCATTCCTTCTGGCTAGTAAAACCTAAATTTTTCAAAAAGGAGGTAAATTATGCAGGTGTTGATTGGTGGTGTTGTGGCGGCAGTCTTGGGGTTTGTAGGCCTTATAGCTTGGTGGAAACAGTTTCTCCTGATACTTATGGGTGGAATTCCAATAGCTTTACTCCTCGGAGGCGCTCTCGCTATCTATGTAGGCTATGATGAGATAAAAGATCAGATGCGGGAAAAGAAGGAAAAGGAAAAAAAAGATGAAGAAAAAGAAGATGAATTGAGTAAAGCTAAAAACGAATTGGAAAAAGCAAAAGCGGAAGCAGAAAAATACAAAGCGGAAGCAGAAAAGGTTAAAGAAAAACCAAAGAAAAAAGAAGAAAAATAAGAAAACATCAGATTTTGCTATAATGAGGGGCTGAAAGACTCCTATTTAAAATTTACCTACATCAAGCAAAAATTCTTGACAATAATCTAATATGTATATAGATTCGCTTTTTTGGGGCCCATAGCTCAGTTGGAAGAGCCACCGGCTCATAACCGGTAGGTCCCTGGTTCGAACCCAGGTGGGCCCACCATTAATACTGACATTAAGGAATAGCTGGTTTGGACTGTTTGTGGTACAGAAAAATGCATATGAGAAGCACATGTTCAGGACACGATGAGAGTCATTAGAAATGCACCAGATTTTGGTGCATTTTTTTTGTATATTCATAAGATGAGCGGGGGGACGTTTTGAAAGAACAGATATTACTCTTGGTCGAACTTCAAAAGATTGATTCTGGAATCAAGAGGATGGAGATTAGAAAGAAAGAATTGCCGGGAGTGTTGGATAAACTCAGAGAAGAGTTGCATCTTTCTGAAGAAAAGATGGAAGATGAAAGAAAAAAAATAGATGACTTATATAAAAGACACAGAGATGGAGAGAATGATCTCAAAAAAAGGAATGAGGACCTGAAAAAAATAAAGAGTCGCCTTTTTGATGTAAAAACAAATCGTGAATATCAGGCGTTGCTTAAGGAAATGGATATTATTAGTGAAAAAAATGATAAGACAGAAAATGATATCATTGATGTTCTGGAAGTGATTGACAAAGTTAGGGAAGGATTGGAAGAAAGAGAAAAAGAGTTTAATGCTCTTCGTATAAAACAAGAAAAAGAAATAATAAAAATTGAAAGTGAAATAAATTCCATTGATTCTGTTCTGCTGGATATCAGGGGGAAAAATAGTGAAATAAAAGGAAAGATTAATACGGATCTTCTGGAGAAATATGACATTATTAAACAAAAAAGGCATGGTAGGGCTGTTGTACAGGTATGGGAAGGAATTTGTGGAGGGTGTCATGTGAATATTCCTCCGCAGATGTATAACGAGTTGCAACAATCTGAAGTTTTGATGCTTTGCCCGCACTGTAACAGGATTATTTACTGGAATGATAAAAATAATGGTGAAAAATAAGAGATTTGATCTTTACACAGATGGAGCCAGTCGTGGGAATCCGGGCAATGGCGGAGTCGGAGTTGTTTTGTATGATGAAGATGGAAATGTTTTTGCAACAGCAAAAGAATTTCTCGGTGTGTGTACCAATAACGAAGCAGAATACAAAGCCCTTATACTTGGTTTGAACGAGGCCCTGAAAAGAAAATGCAGGGACCTCTCTATCTTTCTTGACTCGGAATTGCTTGTCAGGCAGATAAACGGAATTTACAGGGTAAAGAACAAAAATCTTCAAGGTCTCATGAAAGAGATAAGGAAGCTACTGTCATTTCTCGATGAATATACGGTCAAGCATGTTGAAAGAAGCAAGAACAGAGTAGCCGATCAATTGGCGAATGACGCGATTGACGAGGCATAAGACCAAAGTTTGAAGTTTTGGGCCTTGAAACTTTAGACTTCAAACTTGCAATTGTCAGAGTAGATTGGATGATCGCTGGTTCGGGTTACCGGACTGGAGGAAAGTCCGAGCTCCATAGGGCAGGATGGTTGCTAACGGCAACTGGGGGTGACCCTAAGGAAAGTGCCACAGAAAATATACCGCCCTGGGGAAGAAGCTTATGTGCCATTCCCCGGAGTAAGGGTGAAAAGGTGAGGTAAGAGCTCACCAGTTTTCCGGGTGACCGGGAAAGCTTGGTAAACCCCATCCGGAGCAAGACCAAATAGGAGAGCATTAAGAGTGACCCGCTCGATGTTCTCGGGTAGTGTCGCTTGAGGCAGCAGGCAACTGTTGTCCCAGATTAATGATCATCATTCCCTTTCGGGAAAACCTTAATGGGAAAACAGGACTCGGCTTATAGATCTACTCTGACAATTTAGTCTCTTAATTGTAAAGTTCGTGTAAAATTGGCTTCGGCGTGAGACTTCGGCATGAGCTCAGTCGAACCGTCGAACGCTCAGCCGAACGGCAAAAAAATTAGTAACTACTCAGGTTGACAGGTTCAAGCCTGCCTTGGAACGACTTGATAGCATTCCCGGTACAATCGCACTGAGTGCTGCGCCAAGAGTTTCTACGCAATGGGACAGGGGTTCACGGTTCAAAGATTCACGGTTGGCCGCCTTTTCCCATTCAACATTCGATGTTGGATGTTCGATGTTCATCCTGGTTCCGGCTTGTCCGGGTCAGGGTTAATAAAAAAGGCCGGGTTCTATTCATCCCCATCATCATATTCCTCATCATCGTAGTAATGGGCTTCCTGTGATTCCGGAGGGACTTCCGCCTCAATGGAACGGGTGATTCCCCTTGCCAAAATGATAGAAATGAGAAAGAGAATAATAACGGAGGCAACGATGATTATAATGATCGTTGTCATCCATGCCGTTGCTTCCTTTTCTATGTCTTTGGATGCTTTTATGGATGTTTCATTGAACTTTTTCACATCCACTTCCATTCCAACCCATCCGAATCCTGCAGGCTTGGGATAACTCTTGCAGTAAAATTCTATCGGCGCATAGGCCGCGAATTTTGTATGACCTGCGAATTTAGAGATTTTGCTTCCCGACTTTCCAGCAGCCGCATCCCTGGCAATCTCCGGCAGGACAGTATCCATAAAGCCGAGGAGATTAAGATTCAGGACACCTTCTCCCTTTTTGATCATTTCGTCTAAGGTTTTCTCTGTAACAGGCGGAACCGGTGTCCCATTCCTGTAAAGACCGGCTATATGGTAATCATTCGGATGGGAGATCATAAACCCCCTGTTGTCAACCATATAGGCGTAGTCTCCTGTCGACACATCCGCCTCTAAAACATAACCGGCCTTGGTCGGTATGATATTATCCGTAAATTTTGCAAGATGTCTTGCATCAAGGGCAAGGGTAATAATTCCCGTAAATCCATCCTTGTCAAAAAGTGGTGTGGCCATGCGAATGATTCCTGTGAATCTCTTCCCCTTTTCAAACTCAGACCTGTTCACATACCAGCCGGTAACATGGGACATATAAACATCACCCTTGGCAAGATTCTTCGTCTTTGAAAAATAATCTTCTGATCTGTAAGTGGTGTTTGCGGGATCACTGACACTGACATTCAGCAGCCTGGCCTTCGGAACGATCTCTCCGCTGACAATCTTGATAAGCTCATTCCCCGCCTTGTCCACGAGAGATATCTCCGTGTATAACGGTGCGAGGATCTTGACAATCTTGCCTTCTTTCTTTACCCAGAGAGGCTGTTTGTTTCTATTCGTAAATTCTTTGTATGCCGTCTCTGTTGTGGGAAGGATCGTTGCGATCAACATGNCCCTCTCCCTTTCCCGCAGAAAATCGGCAACCCCATCGGCTACACGAACAGCGCGCAGTTTGATCTCATTCTGAAACTTCTCATCCAAGACAACAGAGGCCCGCTTCCTTGCCGTGTCCCCTAATTCAAAAATGCCCCTCGTGATCAAAAAAGCCACCAGAAGCAAGGGGATTACGATAAGGAGGAAGAATACCTTTGATGCAGTAAAAAACTGCTTATCTTTTTTAATTTCTGCCATTATCATTCCCCCTAACTGTAGTTAGTTTTTGAGATTTATTTATTTGATGCTATCCCAAAAAATAGCTTACGTAAGGGTTCGCGTAGAGAAGAACAAGCGAAATAACCAGGGCATAAATGGCGATTGATTCTGCCATGGCCATACCAACCAGCATGGTCATCATGATTTTTCCCTGAGCTCCGGGGTTTCTTCCAACCGCTTCGGACGCTCCATTACCAATGCTACCTATTCCTATCCCTGCGCCAACAGCTCCTACACCGATGGCAAAACCTGCCGCAATCATGGCGCCTACGGAAAAGATAACCTTTACGTAAGCACCCTCCGACGGAATGGTCTCCGCGGCAAATAGAACCGGCGAAGATAACAGTACAACCGCTATTGTTGTGATTAGAGATAATAACACTTTTACAGATTTTCGTAACATCTTTTTCTCCTTTCATGATCAATTTGTAATTTTACAGTTTCCGAGGAATTCTCCTGAAACTACTGACCGTATAGCAACAGACATGCCACACATGCTGCAGAAACTGAGATTAATTCTAACATCATACAACCACTTGTTTATTTTCTCAACCGAAATATCATCAATGGCAGCATTTTATGTCATACCGTTTAACATTTTGTTAAATCCACACCATTAATTTAACGAAAAGTAAAATATGAAAACTAATACGGCAAAGCCGCAAAGGGCTGAGCAATGAGAACTGAGAGCTAAATGCTAAAGGCCCGGAGNGGATTATCCCTTGAACCCTCTTCTCCAGCTAAATTGGAGAAGAACCATATATTTTTATTGAAATTTAAGAGCAAGGTCTGTAGTATCAGAGCATTCGATAGATTCGGGCATGAGAAGGTGTAAACTTTAAAGAAATCAAGACCATTCGAAAGGTTTTTAATGATGCAGGAAATATTGACCGTTGCTACATATCTTGTTGTTTGGCTTGTTTGTGACTATGTTATAGGAATTCAAAGTGGATTGATCAACCTTCTCATCTCTTTAGGCGCCGCTGTGTCTGTCTATGTCTTTATCGGTGTTAAAGAATATACAGACAAAAAAAGAAAAGATGAAGAATAAATAACGGACGTCCTTTTCTCAATCGAGAAGAGGACGTCCGTTTCATAAGAAAAATGATGAATATGGGTACAACTGGTTTTAACGATGAAAAAGAGATTTATTAAGACCAACATAGGGATTTCAATCTGTCTTGCGACGTTAGCCGTTATCATATTGATTCTTTTGATAGCTCTAACCATCAAGCATGCGAGGGAAAAAACTATGGTGGAGCAGTTTAGTAAGCAACAGATGGCTATTGCCAGAGGAACAGCTGCCGGAATAGAAGATCTCCTTATTGGTATTGAGAAGAGTATGATAATTCTGTCCAGACTCCCATGTGTCAGGGGAACCATGCCGGGAATTACCATCCAGAGCATGAAGGTAATTTATGACAATATGGAGGGAAAGGCTGAATTTATAATTATAGAGAATAGAAAGGGAGTGGTTATAAATAGTTACCCTTCTTTTCCTCTTAAGGGGAGAATGGGTGAAAGTTTTGGGTTTCGCCATTATTTTCAGGAGGTGAAAAAAACAGGAAAATCCTATGTGGGTGATCTGGTGCTGGTAGGCAGTGAAAAGCCTAAAGATGTAGAAGGCGGGATTGAATCGATTATTGTTGCTGTTCCTAAATATGATTCAAAAAATGAATTCTCCGGCGTGGTTTTGGCCGCCCTTTCTGTTTCCACTATAATCGATCGGTATATTAAGCCGGTCGAGTGTGGTGTGTCGTGCTACTCCTGTATGGTGGATGATAGCGGCATAATACTTTTCCACCAGGATGCAGAGTTTACAGGTAAGGATATAGCAATACTCGAAGATGTAAAATCTGAGGGAGGAATATTTCTCAAGGATGCGCTTCTGAGAGGAGAAGAAGGATATGGCGAGTATATGTTGCTCGGAAAAGGTGACAGGGTTGAAAAGAGCATCGTAGCCTATGCCCCGATTCACCCGGGTTCACGAAAATGGATGATTGCTGTTAGCACCCCTCGTGATACGGCGATTTCATCTCTGCGCAAGACCTTTTTTAATATCATGTTTGTAGCTGTCGGGTTGATTGCGGCGGTTGTTATCGGAAGTATATTTACGGTCTATTCGGCAAGGAAACGCCTGCGTCTCGGGGAAGAACTGAAGCGTCTCAGGGAAAGGAGCAAATGGCAGGAAAAACTTGCCGGGGAGAAGAGGACTATTGATGGAATCATAGAAGGTTTTCCCATACCCACCTTTGTAGTGAACAGAGAGCATAAGGTCATTCTCTGGAACAGGGCATGTAAGGAACTGACAGGTTTTGATGCTGGAGATATGATCGGTACGGACAAACACTATCTTCCTTTCTATAGCCAGAAGAGGCCCCTTATTGCCGACTTTATTATTGACAATGATATTGAGGGGCTTAAGAAGTATTACAGTGCCAGAGATGTGAAAAAATCGAAAAATGTGGAAGGTGCCTATGAAGCGAGAGATTTTTTTAAAGACCTGGGAGGAAAGAAACGACATCTCTATTTTGTGGCGGCTCCCATTTATGATGAAAAAGGAGAAATTGCTGCAGCCATTGAGACGCTTCAGGATGTGTCAAAGGAAAAAGAGATGGAAGTCAGCCTGACGGAATATACCGAAACTCTCCGGAATGAGTTGGAGGAGAATATCAATCTCAGGGAAAAAATCGAAGACCTTTACAATTACCTCCAGTCAATCCTGGACAGTTCGCCGGACAAGATATTTAACGTTAGCAGTAACGCTATTATCAACTATATGAGCAAGGATCTGGAGAGAGAGGATGGTTTTATTTCACATCACGTCAAGGGTAAACACTATATGGAGGTTATTGCCCCTGAAATCATAGATATTACTCTGGACAAGTGGGAGGATGTGAAAAGAGGCATTTATACGCCTTATGAGGTTCAGGTCAACTCAAGAGATGGCTCGAAGAGGACGTTACTTATGACGCCATGCCCCGTGAAGGGAACTGACAGTTATCTTTATGTGCAGCGTGATATTACAGAGTTTAAGAATCTGGAGAGAAAGTTTTATGAGAGCCAGAAGCTTGCAGCAGTCGGCCAGCTGGCTGCCGGTATTGCCCATGAAGTAAGAAACCCCCTGTCTTCCATAAAGATGAGTCTCCAGATCCTGGAAAAACGCATGCGGCCATCAGGGAATGATTCAAAGAGATTCAGGATTGCCCAGAGAGAAGTCGATCACCTCGAAAAGCTCGTCAATGATATTCTTATTTTTGCGAAACCGTCGGAACCCCAAAAGGAGCCTTCAAATATAAAGAGAATTCTCGAACATGCCCTTGCGATGGTGGAAAAATCTGTATCAGACAAAGAAATACATATTCGGACAAGATTTGAAGAAAACATTCCCCCCATTGAAGTTGATCCGGCAATGCTGGAGCAATCATTTATAAATGTCTATCTGAATGCCATCGATGCCATGGAGGCTAAAGGAAAGCTTTGTATATCGGCAAAGCTGATTGACGATGGCGGTAAATCGGTATTGGTCGAGGTTGAGGATGATGGATGCGGTATTGATGAAGAAGATATGCCACATCTGTTCAACCCATTTTTTACCAGAAAGAAGTATGGCACAGGTCTGGGGCTTACGCAGGTTAAAAAGATCATCGATCTGCACCAGGGTGCCTTAAAAATCTTAAGTAAAAAAGGAGAAGGCACCACGATTATGGTGACCTTACCGATAGAGCAAAAACGAGTGAATGGTGAAAGCAGTCATTTATAATACTGTCCACTGTGTTGAGGAACAATAACATGTCAAAAATTCTCGTTATTGATGATGACGCTTCCATCTGTGAAACCCTCGATCTCTATCTGACTGAGGAAGGATATGACGTGCATACGGCTGCAACCGGTACAAACGGTTTAAATAAGTTTGTTGAAACATCGCCGGATGTCGTCATTCTCGACATCAGACTTCCCGATATTGACGGGTTTGCGGTTCTCGAGGATTTACAAAAAGAGGGTGATAATTTCAAGGTGATTATGATTACCGCTCATCATGATATGGACACGACGATTCATGCCATGAAGGAGGGTGCATTTGATTATATTCACAAGCCGGTTAATGTGGATGAACTCGATATGACTATCAAAAAGGCCGTAAATATCCTGGACATGGAAAGGAAGATGAGCGGCCTTCTCGTGGAGGCTGAACCTTCCCGGCATTTCAAAGTGGGGGATATTATCGGTAATGGCAGGGAGATGGAGAAGATATTTAAGACCATCGGTGTCGTTTCTCAAAGTAAAACAACGGTTCTTATCCAGGGCGAGAGTGGGACAGGCAAGGAATTAATCGCCAGGATCATTCACAACAACACGTCAATGGATGAACCCTTCATAGCGGTTAACTGTTCTGCCATTGTGGATACACTGCTTGAATCGGAGCTGTTCGGCCACGAGAAGGGCTCATTTACAGGGGCATTCGCCAGGAAACCTGGGAAGTTCGAACTTGCCCGTTATGGCACAGTATTTCTGGATGAGATCAGCGAAATGTCCATGAATCTACAGGCTAAGCTTCTGAGAGTGCTTCAGGAGATGGAATTTGAAAGGGTTGGCGGCAAAGACAGGGTGAAAGTGAATGCAAGGATCATCGCCGCTACCAACAAGGATCTGGAAGCTCTGGTAAGGGAAGGAAAATTCAGAGATGATCTTTATTATCGTCTTAACATTATACTCATCATGATTCCTCCACTCCGGGAGAGAAGAGAGGATATTCCACCCCTTGTTGAGTATCTCCTTAAGAAAATCAACCGGGATCTTCACAAGAGCGTTATTGGTGTATCTGATGAGGTAATGGACATCTTCCTCAAATACCCTTGGCCCGGTAATATCAGAGAATTGGAGAATCTGCTGGTCAGGGCCACTGTGGTGGCCCATGGACATACCCTCGAAAGGGAAAGTTTCCCGGATCTTATCGAAGATGTTAAAAATAAAGGTGCAAAAGAGGAAATTGGAGAGGATAATCTCGCGGATTCGGGGAGATTCCTGACCCTTGACGAGGTAGAGGAAATGCAAATCAGAAAAATCGTCAGTAATAGCGATAAAAATAAAGGGGAGATCTGTGAGATTCTTGGGATCTCTCGTCCCACCTTTGAGAGGAAACTGGAAAAGTATGGGATTACCTTTGAGAGAACATGATTGAATATTTCATTAAACGCTACTGAACGTTTCTTTAAAAAACCTTCCGGTTTTACCCCCCCCATAGTTCGTTTAATCAATCTTTGCTACCAATTATTTCCGTTTATAATCAATAGGTTGCAAGTTTTTATTCATAAATCTGTCAAACTGGCACGGTTATTTCATTAATATAAGGTAAATTAGAAACTTGAGCTTAATAAAAACACTCGTAAAGGAGGACATAAATTATGAAAAAGATTTTTCAAACATTGATTCTGGCGGCCTTTGTTGTGCTGGCGACCGCATCATTCGGTTATGCGGAATATATAGCTGCAGCTACAGACAACTTTCCCTACTTTCACCTCGGATGCCTTATCGTGGGCGGTTTGATTATCACCTCTCTGAAACACAAGTATTCCAGGATATATCTCAGCGAGGCGATTGGTTCCTTTGCTCTCTATGCGGTTCTTGTGGCACTTTTTACGGTACCTGTTGTGGATGCTCTCAAGGCCTTTGTTAGTTAAGTTTTAATATCCGCGACCATTTGGTCGGGATATTTCAACCCTCCTTCCAGGTGAGGGAAGGTTGACAGAAAGGAGGATAAATATCATGATGATCACACATAGAAAAAATCAAAGTGCATTAAACTACACCGGGCTATTTTTTCTGAGTGTCTGGGGTTTGGCCATCGTCGTTTTCTCGTTCTTATTCTTTCTGGTCGGTTACTGGATAGACGGAAAGTTCAATACGGAGCCAACCTTTATGCTCGGCTTATTCTTTCTGGCCCTGTTCTTGAGCATCGGCAGATTCTACAAGGAAGCGTGGCAGAAAAGGAAAGAAGTATAGGAAGCACCCCGTTACATGATGTATATACATGAGACACGATCCCGCTTTCCCAATGAAAATCCCCCCTTTTAGTAAAAGGGGGGATTTTTTTGTCTATTCTTTTCCCTGCATGTTATTTTCCCAGACTTTTTTCAGTCTCCAGTACATCCAGAGTTGTCTTGATAACCGTGTCAGAGGTTAATGACATACTGTCTATACCGCATTCGACCAGGAATCTGGCAAATTCAGGATAGTCACTCGGAGCCTGTCCGCAAATACCGATCTTTTTGCCCATTCGTCTAGCCTTTGTAATGGCTGTTTTTATCAGGTCCAGGACGGCCTGATTTCTCTCATCAAAAATATGGGAAACCTGGGCGGAGTCCCTGTCCAGCCCAAGGGTTAACTGGGTAAGGTCGTTGGATCCTATCGAAAATCCGTCAAAGACCTTGCCGAATTCTTCAATGAGGATGACATTGCTTGGAATTTCAACCATCATATAGATTTCAAGTCCGTTTTCTTCCTGCACTATGCCGTTGTCCGCCATAACCTTTACAACCCGCTTACCTTCTTCAACAGTACGGCAGAAGGGAACCATCAATTTTACGTTGGTCAGCCCCATTTCATTTCTTACCTTCTTCATGGCCTCGCATTCCAGAACAAACCCTTCCCTGTAACGGTCATCGTAATAGCGTGAGGCGCCTCTGAACCCGATCATGGGATTTTCTTCATCTTCCTCAAAATATGTGCCACCGATGAGGTTCGCGTATTCGTTGCTCTTGAAGTCGCTCATCCTGACGATGACATCGTTCGGATAAAAAGCGGCACCTATCTTTGCCACACCCTGGGCCAGCTTGTCGATGAAGAATTCCGTTTTGTTATCGTAGCCCCGGGTGAGCGTTTCGATTTCATTCCTGGTTTTCTCATCTGTTACCCTGTCGAATTGTACCAGTGCCATTGGATGGATTCTGATGAAATTGGTTATAATAAATTCCAGTCTGGCCAGTCCAACGCCGTCATTAGGAATGGCTGCAATATCAAAGGCATTTTCTGGGTTTCCCACATTCATCATGATCTGGGTTTTTGGTCGTTCGAAGTTTTCAAGATTAACCGTTTGGACATCATATTTCAGTATGCCTTCATAAACTGCACCCACTTCACCTTCGGCGCATGATACGGTTATTTCGCTGATACCTGCGATTTTTTCCGTTCCATTTTCCGTACCGACAATGCAGGGAACACCCAGCTCCCGGCTGACGATGGCGGCATGACAGGTTCTTCCACCCTTGTTCGTCACGATGGCGCCAGCGATTTTCATGATCGGT
>JGI24025J20009_10000719_pt1 | contig 25656 bp, 21 predicted proteins | sample Cruoilmetagenom3_FD_20009 | JGI IMG/M metagenome (IMG submission 20009) | reverse complement strand
AGTTGGCCGGTGGGCTCGTCCTTCATCATGCTCGACGGCGCGGTGCCGCAGCTGAACCTGCCAAGCTCGGCGCGGGGGCTCGAGCGACACTACCGGATCGGCCCGGCATCGCGGTCGCTCGACGACGCGACCTATGTTCACGAGGTCCACGCCTTCAATGGCATCGGTCTGCGGCCGCTGGCACCGGTGCACCTCGACGCCGACTGGACCGGCGGCGATCTCGCCTTCAGCTGGATCCGCCGCACCCGCACCGACGGCGACAGCTGGCAGTCGCTCGAAGTGCCGCTCGGCGAGGATTCGGAAAGCTACATCGTGCAGGTTCTGGACGGCACCACGGTGCTGCGCGAGGAATTCGTCAGCGCCACGAGTTGGACCTATACCGCTGCGATGCAGGCGGCAGACGGAGCGGCGGCGCCGTTCACCCTCGCGGTTGCCCAGAGTTCGGCGAGCTACGGGGCCGGCCCGTACCGCGCGCTGGACGTGGCCTGAGGCGCCCATATGCGGCGGGTGCTCTATGGTGACGTGCGGGCGGCCGCGCGGGCCTTGCTCGCGGTCCCGCAAGAGGGGCGGGGGCCGCTGCTCGTGCGCTTGTTCACCGAGGCGGAAACCGCCGACGCCCACCGCCTGGCCACGGGCCGGGCGCACCCGCACTTTGGCACCGGCAGCCTGATGTCGGCGGCCCTTGCCCACGCCGTGGCGCGCGAACCCTATCTCGACGATCCCGGCTATGCCGGCTGCATGGGGCAGGTGTTCGAAGCGCTGGTGGCGCGGGCGGGGCAGGGGCCGGACTGACGCGGTTCGTTGGGATCTCTTGAGTATTTGGACCAGGACAAAGCGGCGCGGGGGGTCTCCGCGCCGTTTCGCCGTGCAGGCAGAGAGCGGCCTCAGCCCGCCGCGCAGCCAATGCAGGTCGGCACCGTCGGGTCCAGGTCGAGCCGGGCCGGGGCGATCTCGTCGCCGCACTCTGCGCAATACCCGAACGCGCCGTCGTCCATCCGGGCAAACGCCGCCGCGATCCGCTGGCGGCGCTGGGCCCGGCGCACACCGGTCGCCTTGGCCATCGCCTGGCCCTGCATCGCGTCCATCCGGCTGAGACGTCCGACCGAGGTCTGGTCGAGCTCGACCGTTTTCTGCCCCGCCGCGCCGAGCGCGTCTTCGGCGTCGAGCGCCGCGAGCTCGGCTTCGAGCCGCGTGCGCAAAGCGGCCTCCCTGTCCTTGTCCATATCGCCCTCACGGCTTTGCGTTTGGAATTCCGACCCTATCTGTCGTAGGACACTGTTTCAACGAAAGGAGCCCCGGCGATGTTTGAGACCCGCGTGAAGCCGATCACCATCGACCCGGTCTGGGATCGGATCACCGCCGAGGCCGAAGAGGCGGTGGCGCGCGAGCCGTTGATGGGCGGGCTTATCCATTCTTGCGTGTTGCACCACAAATCGCTCGAGAAGGCGCTGTCCTACCGGATTTCGGCCAAGCTCAACTCGAACGAGATGTCGATGCTGGTCCTGCGCGAAGTGGCCGACGAGGCCTACGGCGCGGCCCCCGAGCTCGTGGAAGCGGCGCGCGCTGACCTCATGGCGGTGCTCGAACGCGACCCCGCGACGCATCAACTCTTGCAGCCGATCCTCTATTACAAGGGGTTCCAGGCGATGCAGGCCTACCGGGTCGCGCATTGGCTCTGGCGCCATGGGCGCAAGGATCTCGCTTTCTTTTTCCAGATGCGCTCCTCCGAGGTCTACGGGATCGACATTCACCCCGGCGCCCGGATCGGCAAGGGGATCATGATCGACCATGCCCATTCGATCGTCATCGGCGAGACGGCGGTGGTCGGCAACAACGTCTCGATGCTGCACTCCGTCACGCTTGGCGGCACCGGCAAGGAAGACGGCGACCGCCATCCGAAGATCGGCAACGAGGTGCTGATCGGCGCCGGCGCCAAGGTGCTCGGCAACATCGAGGTCGGGTGCTGCTCGCGCATTGCAGCGGGCTCTGTGGTGCTTCAAGACGTGCCCCCCGCCACCACGGTCGCGGGCGTGCCCGCCCGTGTGGTTGGCAGCGCGGGATGCGAACATCCCTCGGCGGAGATGAACCAGACGCTCGGCGAGGAATGTCCGTCCCGGGATCAAGGCTGAGACCGGCCGGCGGCCACCGCAGGCGCGCATCACCGATGGAGCGTTGCAAGCCGGGCGCCGGGTGAGCGAAAACCGGATCCAAGGGACTGACGCCGAAAGCGTTCTGGTGCGAAGCCGGCACCAGTTTTTTCTCAAATCGTGCACAATTTCGGAACATGTCCGGGATTGTAGGCGGGTATATGCCGATCGGCGTGAATTTTGACGCGCGTCATTTTCAATTCTCCCGACTTGCGCCAGCTTGGCGACGCGAAAGAAACAGGGAGAACAACCCCATGCTTCGTATGTGGTTTGCAACCGTAGCCGGTTTTTCAGCGATTTTCCTGGTGGCCATCGCGGTCATCTGACCGCACGGATTTCGAGATTTCCGGGCGGGTGCGCGCGGGACAGTGCCACCCCGGAATGTGTCAAATTCCCCGGAGTTCCCGCCCAACGGCCTGCGCGGATTAGTCTCTCCTGAATCGCCGCGAATCTTTGGCATGAAAGAGACGCGTGCATTCATTCCAACCGGGAGACTCACATGAAAACCATCTTGATGACCGCAGCGCTCTGCGGCCTCGCGTTGTCGACCCCTGCCCAGGCGGCCGATAACGACATCGACGCCCTCAAGGCCGAAGCCGCGGGGATCGTCAAGACTTTCGCGCAGGAGCTTCAAGGCGAGCTACTGACGGCGATGAAGGCGGCTGGGCCCGCCAGCGCTATCTCCGTCTGCAACGAGAAGGCCCCGGCCATTGCCGCGGCGCACGAGGCGGCCAGCGGCTGGTCGGTCGCGCGGTCGTCGCACAAACTGCGCAACACCGACAACGCGCCCGATGCTTACACCGCGGCCGTGATCGCCGATTTCGTTGCCCGTGAAGAGGCCGGCGAAGTTGCCAAGTCGCTGTCGCAGGCCGAGATCGTCGAGGAGGACGGCCAGCGGGTGTTCCGCTTCGTCAAGGCGATCCCGACGGGGCAACCCTGCCTGAACTGCCATGGCGGCGACGATGTGAAACCCGAGGTCGTGGCGAAGCTCGCAGAGCTCTATCCCGACGACGCGGCGCGCGGCTTCACCGTCGACCGGATGCGCGGCGTCTTCACGCTGTCGAAAGTGCTCTCGGAATAGCGCTCCGGCGAAGTTTGGCGGGCCCCGGCTTCGCGTCGGGGCCCGCAACGCGTCTGCACCGGGCAGACGGCGACCGCAGCGATTGCACCCCAACTTCGGGCCACACGCCACGAGTGGTTCGGACCAACAGGGTCCGCCCCTGCCGGAGTTCGACTCGTGTGGTGTGTGCTGGGGAGCACAAGGGCGAGGCGACCGGCGACAGGGTCAGGGAAGACGAGAATCGCCGAGTCGACTTTGACCGAGATCAATTCCGGGCAAGTAGGAGCGAAGTCACCGGAATTCGGCCGACGATCTGCCCGAAAAAAGGGCACGCCGGTCGATCCGGCGCACCCTGATTTCGAGCTGACCCGTTTGCGGTCAAACCACTGGTCAGGCCAGCATCATCATCGGCGCTTCGAGGTTGGACTTGATCGCGTCCAGAACCTGCGCCCCGAGCGCACCGTCGATCACCCGGTGATCGACGCTGAGCGTCACGCGCATGACCGTGGCCACGCCAACCTCGCCGTCCTCTGTCACCACCGGCTTTTTCACCCCTGCGCCGACCGCGAGGATCGCGCCGTGGGGCGGGTTGATGATGGCGTCAAAACTGTCGACCCCGAACATCCCGAGGTTCGAGACCGTGAAGCTGCCGCCGACGTACTCATGCGGGGCGAGCTTGCGGTCGCGGGCCCGGGTGGCGAGATCAACCATCGCGGCCGAGATCGCCGACATCGTCTTGGAGTCGGCATCCAGGATCACCGGAGTGATCAGCCCGCCGTCGATGGCCACGGCGACGGCAATGTCGGAGGCATCGAACTGCAGGATCCGGTCGCCGGCCCAGACGGCATTGGCCGTGGGGACCTGCTGCAGCGCCAGCGCGCAGGCCTTGATGACGAAGTCGTTGACCGAGAGCTTCACGCCGCGGTCGGCGAGCTGGGTGTTGATCTGGGACCGAAAGGCGAGCAGCGCGTCGAGCTGGATGTCGCGGCGCAAATAGAAGTGCGGCACCGTCTGCTTGGCCTCGGTAAGCCGCTTGGCGACGGTCTTGCGCATTTTGTCGAGCGCGACTTCCTCGAACGCCCGCTCCGCGTACATCTTGAGCACCTGGGCGGCATCGGGACCTGCGGGTGCGCTGGCGGCCGCGGCTGCCGCTTTCGCCGTTTCCGGGGCAAGCGCAGGGGCCGCGGCGCCCGGTTTCGCCGCTTCGACATCTGCCTTCACGATCCGGCCCCGCGGGCCGGAGCCGGTGACCTGGGCAAGGTCGAGCCCTCTATCACGGGCGATGCGGCGCGCAAGCGGCGATGCGAATATGCGTTTCCCGTCGGCACCCTGCGGTGCCGCGGGAGCAGGGGCCGAAGACCCGGCGGGCTCATCGCGCGGTTCCGTAGCGTTCTTCGCCGCCGCGGGCTCCGCGGCAGCCGAAGAGGCCCCGGCAGGGGCCGATGAGGCGGCGTCGATGGCGTCGGCGCTTTCGCCCTCTTCGAGCAGCACCGCGATCGGGTCGTTCACCTTGACCCCCTCGGTGCGTTCGGCGACCAGGATCTTTCCCACGATGCCTTCATCGACCGCTTCGAATTCCATCGTCGCTTTGTCGGTCTCGATCTCGGCGAGCACATCGCCGGAGGCGACGGTGTCGCCCTCTTTCACCAGCCATTTGGCGAGCGTGCCCTCTTCCATTGTCGGGCTGAGCGCGGGCATCAGGATTTGAATGGCCATGTCGTCTCCCTCAGGAATAGGTCACTTGGCGGGCGGCGGCGATCACCTCGTCGACGGTCACCAGCGCGTGGCGTTCGAGATTGGCCGCATAGGGCATGGGTACGTCCTTGCCGGTGAGATTGATGACTGGCGCGTCGAGCCAGTCGAAGGCTTCCTGCATCAAGACGGCCGAGATGTGGTTGCCGATCGAGGCGACCGGCCAACCCTCTTCCACGGTGATGCAGCGGTTGGTTTTCATCACCGATTGGATCACCGTGTCGGTGTCCATCGGCCTCAGCGTGCGCAAATCGATCACCTCGGCCGAGATACCGTCCTCTGCGAGCTTGTCGGCGGCCTTCAGCGCGTATTCCATGCCGATGCCGAAGCTCACCAGCGTCACGTCCGTGCCCTCGCGCCAGATCCGGGCCTTGCCGAAGGGGATCGCGTAGTCCTCGAGATCGGGCACCTCGAAGCTGTGGCCGTAGAGCAGCTCGTTTTCGAGGAAGACCACCGGGGTCTCGCCGCGGATTGCGGTCTTGAGCAGCCCCTTCGCATCCGCCGCCGAGTAAGGCATGGCCACGTGCAGGCCGGGGATCTGCGCATACCATGCCGCGTAGTCCTGGCTGTGCTGGGCGCCGACCCGGGCCGCGGCGCCATTTGCGCCGCGGAAAACCACCGGCACCGACATCTGCCCGCCCGACATGTAGCGCGTCTTGGCGGCGGTGTTGATGATGTGGTCGATCGCCTGCATCGCGAAGTTGAAGGTCATGAACTCGACGATCGGCAGCAGCCCGCCCATCGCGGCCCCGGTCGCGAGGCCGGTGAACCCGTGCTCGGTGATCGGGGTGTCGATCACCCGCTTTGGGCCGAATTCGTCGAGCAGGCCCTGGCTGATCTTGTAGGCGCCCTGGTATTCGGCCACCTCCTCGCCCATCAGGAATACGCGCTCATCCTTGCGCATTTCCTCGGCCATCGCGTCGCGCAGCGCCTCGCGCACAGTCATCGTGCGCATCTTGGTGCCTTCCGGGATCTCGACATCCGCGGGCGCCTCGGTTTTCGGCGCGGCGGCGGGGTCGGGAGGGTGGCCCGCACCCTGTTCATGGGTGATTTCGTGGGCGGCGGTCACCGAGGCGGCGGCGGCGTCGGCGCTTTCGCCTTCCTCGACCAGAACCGCGATCGCGGTGTTCACCTTCACGCCTTCGGTGCCCTCGGCGACCAGCAGCTTGCCGACGATCCCTTCGTCGACCGCTTCGAACTCCATCGTTGCCTTGTCAGTCTCGATCTCGGCGATCACGTCGCCGGAGGTTACGGTATCGCCCTCTTTCACCAGCCACTTGGCGAGGGTGCCCTCTTCCATCGTCGGGCTGAGTGCGGGCATGAGAATTTCGGTGGCCATTCAGTTGTCTCCCTGGGCGGGTGTAATCATTCCGACGACGTTGCCTTTGCCGTCTTCGACATCGCCTGCATGGATCTCGAAATGCGGCATCGCCTTCGCCTTACGCGTAGATATCGGTCCAGAGCTCTTCGAGCGCCGGTTCCGGGCTTTCGCGGGCAAAATCCGCGGCCTCGCTGACGATGCCCTTGATGTCCTTGTCGATCGCCTTGAGTTCGTCCTCGCTCGCGTGTTTGCCCTGGAGCAGCAGCTCGCGGACATGTTCGATGGCATCCCGGGTCTCGCGCACTTTCTGCACTTCTTCGCGGGTGCGGTACTTGGCCGGGTCCGACATCGAATGGCCGCGGTAACGGTAGGTTTTCATCTCGAGGATGTAGGGGCCCTTGCCGTCGCGGCAGTGCTTGACCGCGCGCGCGCCCGCTTCCTTGACCGCGAGCACATCCATCCCGTCGACCGCTTCGCCGGCGATGCCGAAGGCTTCGCCGCGGGTGAAGAATTCCGGGGTCGAGGACGATCGCTTGACGGAGGTGCCCATCGCGTACTGGTTGTTCTCGATCACGTAGATCACCGGCAGGTCCCAAAGCGAGGCCATGTTGAAGGCCTCGTAGACCTGGCCCTGGTTGACCGCGCCGTCGCCGAAATAGGTGAACGTCACCCCGCCGTTCTCGTTGTACTTGTCGGCGAAGGCGAGGCCGGTGCCGATCGGCACCTGGGCTGCGACGATGCCATGACCGCCGTAGAAATGCTTCTCGACGCTGAACATGTGCATCGAGCCGCCCTTGCCCTTGGAATAGCCGCCCTCGCGGCCGGTGAGCTCGGCCATGACGCCTTTGGGGTCCATCCCGGCGGCCAGCATGTGGCCGTGGTCGCGGTAGGAGGTGATCCGCTTGTCGCCCTCTTCGGCGGCCGCTTCGAGCCCGACCACCACGGCCTCCTGGCCGATGTAGAGGTGGCAGAACCCGCCGATGAGCCCCATGCCGTAGAGCTGCCCGGCCTTCTCTTCGAATCGGCGGATCAGCAGCATCTCACGGTAAAAGCCGAGCAGATCTTCCTTGGAAGTATTTGGTTTTTTTGCGCTCTTGGCCGTTGCCATCGGCATTCTCCTCGCGGGTGGGCGAAATGGTTTAATGTTAAACTATCTCTTACAGGATTTCTGCGCCGGGGGCGAGGGGGCAGTTGCGCCGCGCTGCGGCGAGAGCTTTCGAATGGGCTGCGCCCATCCGACCCGGTCGGGGCTTCGCCCCGCTGGTCGTGCTCGAACGCGGCGAGATTTGCGGCGGCGCAACGGGCGCGCAGGCCCGCTTCGGGGATTGAGCGTATGCAAACATGAGGCACGGGGCAGAGGCTGCGCGGGGACGGCGGCGCGTCAGCGCAGCACGATCTCGTCGCCGCGCACCAGGCCGAGCACCTCGCGGGCCTGCTGGTCGAGCAGGTCGAGGTCGAGGTAATTGTCGGAGAGCCGCTGGGTCTTGTTCTGCAGCAAGGCGATCTCGGCGCGCAGCCGGTCGCGTTCAACCTCCAGGGCCCGGGCCTCGGCATCGATCTGCACCCGGTTGAACAGGCCGTAGTCGCCCTGGACGCTGGCAAAGGTGAAATACATGCCCGCAAGCACGAGCCCCATGATGTAGATCGCACCGGCCAGCGTCGATTTTCGCTCTTGTCCGCTCATCTGTCGCCTCGTTCCCTCTTATCCGGGGATCGGGGCAGACTATGACACAGGTGATTCGCGCTGTGAATCCCCTAAAAGCACGGGATGTATGACCAAAGCCCGGGGTCCCGCCGACAGCGCCTTGAGTTTGGTCTGGCGGGATCTGCGGCGCCGTCTTCCACGGAACACACCCCCCGGAACGGCGCGTTGTGCGACGTTGCCAACCAAAAAGGGCGGCCCCTGACGGACCGCCCCCAAAGTCTGTTCTTCACACGGTCTCAGGTGATCGAGGCCTTGTAGATGCCGTCGATCGCGGCGCCGATGGCGGCGTTGAACTCATCGTCCGACATGTCGCGGGTGAGACCTTCGGTGAGGGCGCGCGAGAACGAGGCAATCATGCCTTCGTTCTCGGCGAGCTTGGCATTGGCCTCGTCGCGCGGATGGCCGCCCGAGAGCGCCACGACACGCACCACTTTCGGGTGCCGGATGAGGGTGCCGTAGTGGTTCGTTACCGTCGGAAGCGAGAGTTTCAGCATCACCGGCTCGTCCGGGCCGAGGGAGTCGAGATTCTTGGTGATCTCTTCAAGGAGGATGTCCTCGGCGTCCGCCTTGTCACTGATCGAGATCGTGACTTCCGGCTCGATGATCGGCACCAGGCCCTTGGCGAGGATCTGCTTGCCGACTTCGAATTGCTGGGCGACGACGGCCTTGATGCCGTCGGTATTCGCGGCCGAAATGACCGAGCGCATCTTGGTGCCGAAGATGCCGGCGGCGACGGCGCGGTCGAGCAACACGTCGAGCCCGGGGATCGGCTTCATGAGCTGGCAGCCGTTCTCTTCATCGGCCAGGCCCTTGTCGACCTTGAGGAACGGCACCACGCCGCGCTCGTTCCACAGGAAGCTGGCGGCCGGCTGGCCCTGGATCTCGCGGTCCATGGTCATTTCGAACAGGATCGCGCCGACGACCTTTTCTCCCGTGAAGGCAGGCGCGGTGGCGATGCGCGCGCGCATCTCGTGGATCATGTCGTACATTTCCTCCTCGGAGGAATAGGCATCTTCCGCAACGCCGTAGAGCTTGAGCGCTTTGGGCGTCGAGCCGCCCGACTGGTCGAGAGCGGCGATGAAGCCCTTGCCGGTCTTCATCTGAGCGAGTTGGTCCTGGTTCGACATATCGGAAGCCTTTCGATTGAATTTGATGAGCGCCTTGTAGGCTTGACAGGGGTCAGATTCAATCGTGGCGTTGGCATGACCGCTATGCTGCAACCGGATAGCAGACCTGGTGAACGCAGTCCGAAAATCGGCGGGCTCCGCGGCCCGCCGCCGTCGTCATCAGCCCGTCTCGCGGCTCAGCTCAGCGCCGCCACGCCGGGCAGTTCCTTGCCTTCCATCCACTCGAGGAAGGCGCCGCCGGCGGTGGAGATATAGGTGAAATTGCCGGCCTTGCCCGCGGCGTTGATCGCCGCCACCGTGTCGCCGCCGCCTGCCACCGAGACGAGGTTGCCCGCGTCGGTCTGGGCGGCGATCTCGTCGAGCATCTCGAAAGTGCCCTTGCCGAAGGGTTCGAGCTCGAACACACCGAGTGGGCCGTTCATGATGAGCGTGCGCGCACCGGCCACCACCTTCTTGATATAGGCGATCGAGTCCGGACCGGCGTCGAAGATCATCGCATCCGGGGGGCAGGCGTCGGCTGCCACAACCTCGTTGGCGGCATTGGCCTTGAACTCGCGCGCAACAACCACGTCCGTCGGCAGCACGATTTCGCAGTTCGCCTTTTCGGCGCTCTCGAGGATCATCCGCGCGGTGTCGGCGAGGTCGTGTTCGCACAGCGATTTGCCCACATCGACGCCCTTCGCGGCGAGGAAGGTGTTGGCCATGCCGCCGCCGATCACCAGATGGTCGACCTTGGTGACCAGGTTGTTGAGCAGATCGAGCTTGGTCGACACCTTGGCGCCGCCAACGACGGCCACCACGGGCCGGGTCGGGGCGCCGAGCGCGGCTTCGAGCGCCGAAAGCTCTTCGGCCATCAGCCGCCCGGCGCAGGCAGGTAGCAGACGTGCGATCCCTTCCGTCGAGGCATGCGCCCGGTGCGCGGCCGAGAAAGCGTCGTTGACATAGACGTCGCCAAGCGCCGCGAGCGAGGCGGCGAAGCTCGCGTCGTTGTCCGTTTCTTCCTTGTGGAAGCGGGTGTTCTCGAGCAGCAGGACCTCGCCCGCGCCAAGCTCGGCCACGGCCGTCTTGGCCGGCGCGCCAATGCAGTCCTCGGCGAAGTTCACCGGTGTGCCGAAGGCCTTTTCGAGCGCGGGTGCCACGACCTTCAGGCTCATCTCCGGCACAACCTGGCCCTTCGGCCGCCCGAAATGGGCCATCAGCACAGGCTTTCCGCCCTTGGCCAGGATGTCTTTGACCGTGGGCACGATCCGGTCGATGCGCGTCGTGTCGGTCACGTTTCCTTCGTCGTCCACCGGCACGTTGATGTCCACGCGCGTGAGCACGGTCTTGCCGGCGAGGTCCATGTCGTCGAGGGTTTTCCAGGCCATCTAGGGTCTCCAGTTATTTCTGGCGCGAGTCACACCGACCAAACTATCCGGGTCAATGCGGCAAAGCGATGCCTCTGGTGATTTCTTTTGCCCCGCTCAAACAAAAATCCAGTCCGGTCGTGTGCTTGTCGTGTGGTTGTCGTGTGGTTGTCGGGCCGGTGCGCGGCCCCCGGCCGCTCCGCCCCCGGGCGCGCCTGGACCTCGTCGCCTCACCTTGCCCCGGCCCGCCGCGATGCATAGGTTGCGCCCAAGCAATAACCAAAGGAGCGCCCGATGGCCGACTACAAGGATCCCGAGAACACCATATTGATCGAGCTGAAGGACGGCACCGTCGCGATCGAACTGCTGCCCGACGTGGCGCCCGAACACAGCACGCGGATGAAAGAGCTTGCCCGCGCCGGTCAATATGACGGTGTCGTCTTCCACCGGGTGATCGAGGGCTTCATGGCCCAGACCGGCGATGTCCAGCACGGCCGCGCGGGCGGCGATCTGCGCCGCGCGGGTACCGGCGGCTCCGAAATGCCGGACCTGCCGGCGGAGTTCTCCAAGCTGCCGCATGACCGGGGCACGCTCGGCGCGGCCCGCTCCCAGAACCCGAACTCGGCCAACGCGCAGTTCTTCATCAACTTCAGCGACAACCACTTCCTGAACGGCCAGTACACCGTCTACGGCCGGGTGGTTTCGGGGATGGATTTCGTCGACGCGGTCACCCGCGGCGAGCCGCCCGCGAACCCCGACCAGATGATCTCGGTCAAGGTCGCGGCGGATGTCTAGATCGACGCTGGTCGCCTGGCTCATCTTCGCAGCCGGTGTCGCGCTGATCGCGGTCTATTTTTTGATCACCGTGCCGGGCTCGACCCCGCAGGTGGTGACGGACCTTCCCGGCGAGACGGGCGGTCCGCAGATTGCGCTCACCATCGCGGGCGAGGCCGAGGGGGACGTGGTGATCGAGCTGTTCGACACTCTGGCCCCGCAACATGCCGAGCGCCTGATCACCCTCACCCGGGAAGGCGCCTATGACGGCGTCGTCTTCCACCGGGTGATCGAGGGCTTCATGGCCCAGACCGGCGATGTCGAGCATGGCAAGGACAGCGGAGACATGCGGCTTGCGGGCACCGGCGGGTCGTCCTACCCCGACCTTCCGGCGGAGTTCTCCGAGGAGAGTTTCGTTGCCGGCACCGTGGGCATGGCCCGGTCCGCCGACCCCGACAGCGCCAATTCGCAGTTCTTCATCATGTTCGAACCCGCGGCGCATCTCGACGGCGGCTATACGGTCGTCGGCCGGGTGATCGAGGGGCTCGATGTGGTGATGGCGATCAAGCGCGGCGAGGGTCCGAACGGGGCCGTCATCGGCGAACCCGACCGGATCGTTTCGGCCCGCGTGGTCGAGTAACGGCCAAGGGTAACGTGCTCTCAAGCCCCCGTGAGAGGGGGTGTGCAGATGAGCCTCTCTCTGGCAGCCTTGCCGGAGGGAGGCTTTATCATGCGTCTGTTCCTTGCCGCTTTCGTCATCGCCCTTGGGCTTTTGCTTCATCCCGCCGAGGCCGACCCGTCGTTCTGGAAAAACGAGTTTCCGCTGACGGATTTCGAGCAAACGACCGTCGCCGACTGGCGTGAAATCCGCGACGGCGGCCCCGGGCGCGACGGGATCCCGGCGCTGTCCGATGTGCGTTTCCTGCCTGTTGCGAAAGAAATCCGCCTGGCCCCGACCGAGCCGGTGATCGTGCTGGAGCTCGAGGGCGCCGAGCCGCGCGCCTATCCGCTGCGCTACCTGACGTGGCACGAGATCGTCAACGACAAGGTGGCGGGCGTGCCCGTTGCCGTCACCTTCTGCCCGCTGTGCAATTCGGCCCCCGTCTTCGATCGCCGGGTCGACGGTTCGGTTCTCACCTTCGGCGTTTCCGGCAAGCTCAGGAATTCCGACATGGTGATGTACGACGTTGAGACCGAAACCTGGTGGCAGCAGGCGCTGGGGCAGGGCATCGTCGGCGCCCACACCGGCGCCCAGCTCACCCAGCTTGTGAGCTGGATGGAAGGCTGGGCGGGATATGCCGCCCGCAACCCGCAAGGTCTGGTGATGGAAGAACCCGACTACGGTCGCGCCTACGGCACCAACCCCTATTCCGGCTACGACAGCCGCGCCGAACCTTACCCGTTCTACACCGGCGAGGCGCCGCCCCACGGCGTGCCCGCGCTTGCCCGGGTGGTGCGCGTCGGCGACAGGGCCTGGCCGCTCCCCCGTCTGGCCGAGGCGGGCGAGATCCGTGAGGCGGGTGTGGTGCTGAGCTGGGAGGCCGGACAGGCCTCGGCGCTGGATGCGCGCCGGATCGCCCGGGGCCGCGACGTGGGCAACATCCGCGTGCGTGATAAAGCGGGGCAGGACCTGCCGCATGACGTGATGTTCGCCTTCGCTTTCCATGCCTTCCTGCCGGACGGCAGCTGGATGCTGGGCGAGTAGCGCGTTTCGATCTCTCTGGACATCTGGCTTGCCGGAGGCCCGGAACCCGGTGCTACGGCGCCCTCACGCCCTGAAATGCGGGAGGTCGGGGCGGGCGCCGAGGTGCGCCACGCCGCGCCCGGGCGGTAGCAGCAACGGGCGGTAGCAGGAATCGCGGTCAGGCAACCTGTCGAAATGCTGCCGCAGCGGCGCTGGGACCGGCGCCGCCCGCTCGGTTTCAGCCGAGGACAGAGAACAGGCCGATCACGGAAAGGAAGGCGACGATTTCGAAGAGCGGCATCTGGATGCGGAAGTTCATTTGGTATCTCCTGTTTCGCGGTGGCGTTCTGGATAGGGCGGGTCCTTACTCTTGTCCTCTATTTGTTCCAATTAACGTTAACGCCGGGTAACCGACCGTGCGGGATGAACAGAAACAGAACGTTTCCGGGAAAATCCTCCCGTTCCCCGCCCCGAAACCCTTTGCAAACAAGAAAAACCCCGGGCGCGCGCACCCGGGGTTCCAATCTCAGCGGCTGCTGAAACTCTTCCAGTTTTCAGGCGAAGACGGGTCGTCCCGGTCGTCGCGCGGGGCTCACGCCTTGGCGAGGTTGCGCAGAACGTAGTGCAGCACGCCGCCGTTCTCGACGTATTCGATCTCCACCTCGGTATCGATCCGGCATTTCAGCGCGATTTCCTTCACCGTGCCGTCGCCGTAGGTAACCGTGCAGGGCACCTCCGAAAGCGGCTTCAGATCGCCCGCGAGCCCGGTGATCGAGATCACCTCGTCGCCGGTCAGCCCGAGCGACTTGCGGGTGTCGCCGCCGGTAAACTCGAACGGGATCACCCCCATGCCGACGAGGTTCGAGCGATGGATGCGCTCGTAGCTCTCCGCCACCACGGCCTTCACCCCGAGCAGCGCCGTGCCCTTCGCGGCCCAGTCGCGGCTGGAGCCCGCGCCGTATTGCTCACCGGCGAAGATGACCAGCGGTGTGCCGGCGTCCTGGTAGTCCATTGCGGCGTCGTAGATCGAGGTCTGCGCACCGTCCGGCCCCTTGGTGTAACCGCCTTCGACGCCGCCGTTTTCATCGGCCAGCATCTCGTTCCTGATCCGGATGTTGGCGAAGGTGCCGCGCATCATCACCTGGTGATTGCCGCGACGGCTTCCGTACGAGTTGAACTCGCGCACCGGAACCTGGCGCTCGACGAGGTACTGGCCGGCCGGCGTCTCGGCCGTGAAGCTGCCCGCCGGGCTGATGTGGTCGGTGGTGATCATGTCGCCCAGAAGCGCCAGCACACGGGCGTTCTCGACATCGGAGATCACCCCGGCCTCGGCGCCCATGCCCTGGAAGTAGGGCGGGTTCTGGATGTAGGTCGAATGCGCCGGCCAGTCGTAGGTCTCGGCGTCGGTGGTCTCCACCGCCTGCCATTTCTCGTCGCCCTTGAACACGTCGGCGTATTTCTTGAGGAACGCTTCGCGGGTGACGGTCTTGTGCACCAGATCGGCAATCTCCTTGTTGGTCGGCCAGATGTCCTTGAGGAAGACGTCGTTGCCGTCCTTGTCCTGGCCGAGCGGCTCGGTGGTGAGATTGATATTCATGTCCCCGGCCAGCGCATAGGCGACGACCAGTGGCGGCGAGGCGAGGTAGTTGGCGCGCACATCCGGGCTGATCCGGCCTTCGAAGTTGCGATTGCCCGAGAGCACCGCGGTGGCCACGAGGTCGCCCTTGTTGATCGCCGTGGAAATCTCGGGTTGCAGCGGCCCCGAGTTGCCGATGCAGGTGGTGCAACCGTAGCCCACGAGGTTGAAGCCGACGGCGTCGAGATCCTCTTGCAGCCCGGCGGCCTCCAGATATTCGGTTACCACCTGCGAGCCCGGGGCGAGGGAGGTCTTGACCCAGGGCTTGCGGTCGAGCCCGAGCGCGCGCGCCTTGCGGGCCACGAGACCGGCGCCGATCATGACATAGGGGTTCGAGGTGTTGGTGCAGGAGGTGATCGAGGCGATCACGACCTTGCCCGAAGACATCGCGTAGTCCTCGCCCTCGACGGCCACATCCTTGCCCATCGGACGCTTGAAGGTCTCGGCCATCTCTTTCGCGAAGGCTTCCGTGGCGCCCGTCAACGGCAGGTAGTCCTGCGGGCGCTTCGGGCCGGAGATGGCGGGCACGATTTCCCCCATGTCGAGCTCCAGCGTGTCGGTGTAGACCGGCGCATAGTCGGCGCCGCGCCAAAAGCCGTTTTCCTTGGCATAGGCCGCGACGAGGGCAATCCGGTCCTCATCGCGTCCGGTCTGGCGCAGGTAGCGCAGGGTTTCGTCATCGATCGGGAAGAAGCCGCAGGTGGCCCCGTATTCCGGCGCCATGTTGGCGATGGTCGCGCGGTCGGCCAGCGGCAGGTGATCGAGGCCCTCGCCGTAGAACTCGACAAACTTGCCGACGACACCTTTGGCGCGCAACAGCTCGACGACCTTGAGCACGAGGTCGGTGCCGGTGGTGCCTTCCATCATCTCGCCGGTGAGCTTGAAGCCCACGACTTCCGGGATCAGCATCGAGATCGGCTGGCCGAGCATCGCGGCCTCGGCCTCGATCCCGCCCACGCCCCAGCCGAGCACGGCCAGGCCGTTGACCATGGTGGTGTGGCTGTCGGTGCCGACCAGGGTATCGGGGTAAGCGACCTCTTCACCGTTCTGGTCTTTGTCGGTCCAGACGGTCTGGGCGAGGTATTCGACGTTGACCTGGTGGCAGATGCCGGTCCCCGGCGGCACCACGCGGAAATTGTCGAATGCGTTCTGACCCCACTTGAGGAAGGTGTAGCGCTCGAGGTTGCGCTCGTATTCGCGGTCGACGTTTGTCTGGAAGGCGCGCGCGTTGCCGAACGCGTCGATCATCACCGAGTGGTCGATGACGAGGTCGACCGGCACCAGCGGGTTGATCTTCTGGGGATCGCCGCCGAGCCCTTTGATCCCGTCGCGCATCGCGGCCAGGTCGACCACGGCTGGCACGCCGGTGAAGTCCTGCATCAGCACGCGGGCCGGGCGATAGGCGATCTCGCGCGGGTTCTGCCCGCCGTTCGCGCCCCATTCGGCAAAGGCCTTGATGTCGTCCACGCTGACAGTGCGCCCGCCATCTTCGAACCGGAGCATGTTCTCGAGCACCACCTTGAGCGCGGCGGGCAGCTTGGAGAAATCGCCCAGGCCCGCGGCCTCGGCGGCGGAGATCGAATAGTAGGCGATGCTGGCGCCACCGGAACTCAGTGTCTTGCGGGTGTTGGCGGTGTCCTTGCCGACGGTGATGGTCATGGTTGCCTCCTCGTAGCGGTCCGGAGATTGGACAGGCTATCTCGTTGATGTGCCAAGTTGCGCGGGCAGGCGCAAGGCTGCGAGGGCGATGTATACCATTGCACACCGTTTGGCAATCCGCAGATATCCCGTTCTCGTGATATTGCAGCGTCTCGCAAAACCTTGATTGGCCGGTGAGGCGCCGAATGTCCTATCAACTTGCAGACCCGAACCAGACAGCCGGACCTCATGCGCAAACCGATCTTCGCACTATTCCTCGTTCTCGCCAGCACTTTCGCTGCGCTGACCGCGCAGGCGGGGCCCGCGAAACCGGTCGTCCTCGTCGAGCTCTACACGTCGCAGGGCTGTTCGAGCTGTCCGCCTGCGGATGCGATGATCTCCGAGCTGGCGAAGCGCGAAGACGTGCTGCCGCTGGCCCTGCACGTGGACTACTGGGACTACATCGGCTGGGCCGACAGCTTCGCGCGCGCCCCGCACACCAAGCGGCAGAAGGCCTACGCGCGGATGGCGCACTCGGCGTCGATCTATACGCCGCAGATGGTGGTCGAAGGCATTGACCACGTCGTCGGGGTCAAACCGATGAAGCTTGCCGACCTCATCGCGGCGCATCGCGGCGACCTGACGCCGGTTGCGATCGAGGTCGAGACCGAAGGCGATGTCATCCGGCTGCGCTGCGCCCCGCGGGCCGACATGCAGCTTCCGGCGGAAATCAACGTCGATCTGGTCCACTTTGTCGAGGCGGCCACGGTCGAGATCCTGCACGGCGAGAACGCCGGCAAGACGATCACCTACGCCAATATCGTCACCGGCTGGGACCGCGTCGGCAGCTGGGACGGGGTGGGCGAATACATGTTTTCCGTGGAACTGCCGCAGGATGGCCCGCTTGCGCTGGTGATCCAGGCCAAAGGGCCGGGCCAGGTACTGGCCGCCTTCCGGCTGCGTTGATCCGGTCGACGTCGGTGCCGTTTGGCTGGCGTTTCGTTCGCAGGGCTGGCGGCTACGGAGGTCGCGGTGTTTCCCCCTTGATCGCCTCAGCGGCCTCGGTCCGCGCATCCTGCGTTTCGCGGTGCCAGACATAGATGCCGGCCAGCACGATGATCGCGCCGCCGATCATCGTCGGCACGTCGGGGAAGGTGCCGAAGAACAGCATCCCCCAGAGCGTCGCGAACAGGAGACCGACATAGGTGAACGGTGCGACGGCGCCGGCCTCGGCCAACATCAGTGCCCGGATCAGCAGGAACTGCGCGATCGCGGAGATGAAGCCGATACCGAGCATCAGGAGCAGCGCGGTCGTGTCGGGCCGGACCCAGACTGGCACGACCAGCACGCTCAGCACCACTGCGCCGAGCAAGGCGGTGTAGAACAGCGACGTCCAGATGTTTTCGCTCCGGCCGAGAAACCGTGTGGTGATCGCGAAGCTCGCGAAGCAGATGGCGGCGATGAGTGGCAGCAGCGCGTTCGGCGAGAACACCGCACTGCCGGGGCGGATGATGATCAGCGCGCCGATCAGCGCCGCGCCGATGCCGAGCGCCCGGCGCGGGCCGAATTTCTCGCCGAGGAACAGGGCTGCGCCGAGGGTGATCAGCACCGGGTTCACGTCGACGATCGCCGTCGCTTCGGCCAGGCCCATCCGGCTGAGCGCGAAGAAGAAGGCGGTGGTGGCCATGAGCAGGAACAGCGAGCGCAGGAAATGCAGACCCGGACGCCGGGTGCGCACGACGGTGCCGAGCCGCGGCAGCAGAAAAAGCGTCACCAGCGCCGTCTGCCCGGTATAGCGCGCCCAGATCACCTGCATCACCGGCACATGCGCCGACAGGAGCTTGGCGAACAGGTCCATCACGCTCATCGACATGATGGCGAGGAGGTAGAGCAGCATGCCGGTCGCGGTGGGGGAGAGGCGGCTCATCTGGGGCTCCGGGGGCGTGATTTTCCGCGACCCTAGGCCGGGGGATCGGAGGCGTCCATCCCGAAAGAGGCCGCGTCACGGGATGCGCCGGATCGAGCAGGGGGGCACGAGAACGGGGGACGGGCGAAGGGTGGGCGAACTCGGACAGGGGGTCAAGTGATTGATATTTATATAGATAGCGCTAACACAAGCTTCGCCCGTTCCGGGCGGGCGAGGGGTGGCGGGCTGGTTTGCGGGGGGAGCTTCGCCGCTTGGGGCAAGATTGCGCGATCCGCCACCCAGATCCTGGCGGACATCCTGCCATCAAGATGGCGAAGGGTGGAGGTCCTGCCCAGGCGCGTAGGGGCCTTGTGGCGGGTGATGGGGCGCAACGCCATCCTGCCTTTGTTGCAACCAAGTAGAAATGTCACTGGTTTTGCAAAGCAGGAATGTCACCAAGAGCGCAGGTGGTAGCAAAGCCTGACAGGGCGGAGACCTCAAATATCGCAGCCTTGGCAGGCTTTGCGGGATAACTGAATTGACGACTGTCTCTCGACGATTCAAGCTGAATGCATGAAAAGCCTTATGATTTCTTCCGGTGTCGCTCTTGCATTGTTTGTCCATCCTGCGGCTGCGGACGAAGAACTACCAACCCCAGATGTAATTGGCTGTTTGAAGGCCATCGAACCTTTGGATTTGCGCTACCGTGTTTGGATGAATCATCATTGTCTCGTCGGTGCTGTCGACATCTGTGGCGCAGTTGATCAGGGAAACGGAACTTGCCTGTCTGAACTAGTTGGGTCAATGCGCGCGTTCTATGCGGACTTGTCGCCGCTCTTGCCAGCCACGGTTGAAGGAAGTGGCTTCCAAGTGCGAGGATATGAGCGCGCTTTGGAGCGAGCCGCTAACGCTTTCGAAAATGTTCCGGAATGCGCGGACCTTGAAGGATACGAGTTCACGACATGCGAATACATCCAGTTGGGCGTTACCACGACCGACCTATTTTTACGCGCAAGGCAGGCTGAAGTCCCTCTGCCTTAGCTTACTTCTGCCCGTTCTTGGCGTCTGCGCTCATAGTAAGCTTCCATCTTCGAAGGCCGCCCCGGCGGACGGCGACCAGTCTTTTTGTAGCCGTTCTTCGCGCTGACAGGTTTGACCTTTGGCGGCGGCGCAGCCTTTTCCTGTTCCTCCTTGATGTGGGCTAGCACAGCACTGAGATGCTTGTTCTCGGTGATCGCGGCGTGAGTGACGCGTTGCTGATGCGGATCGAAGATGCTGCAGGGCAGGGCGACGCCTTGGGCACGGACTTGGACACGCCCGTCTGGCATTTCGTAAACATCCACGTATTTGCCGACCAAGCCGCGCGTCAGATCATTGACCTCCAACCGGATGCGCTTGCGATCATACTTGAGGGTCAAATCCTTGGTGACATAGCGTTTATCGCGCAGGCAGAAGACCTCGGCGAGGCGATCCGGCTCAATGTTCAAGGCCCGGTGCAGATCGTCTGGTTTGGCCGGAACCTTTGCAAACTTGGCATTGTAGCGCTCTATGAAGCCCGCCAGGAACACATTGCCATCTTCCATGTTCGAGACGCCCGCAATGCGCAGCTCTTTGACCAGCCGGTCTTGCAGCGTGCGGTTTGCGCGTTCGACACGGCCTTTGGCTTGAGAGGAATTGGCGCAGATGATCTCTATGTTCAGTTCCGCGAGGGCGCGTCCAAATTGTGTCATGCCCGTCATGTGTTCGTTGGGCTTTGGAACCCTGAACACCGTATGCTTGTCACTGTAGAAGGCAACTGGCCGACCGTGTTTGAGTAGATAGCTTTCCAAGGCTTCGAAGTAGCTGAACGTACTCTCGGATGTGACGAAACGCAGTTCCATCAACGTACTGGTCGCGTCGTCGATGAAGACGAGCAGGGTGCAGGGATCGCCCCGATCCTCGAACCATCGGTGGTCAGAACCGTCGATCTGGATCAGCTCACCATAGCATTCCCGGCGCAATCGCGGTTGGTGGAAAGTACGGCGCTGCTTGCGTGAGAGCCAAAGGCCGTCTTCCTGCATCCATTTGCGCACCGTCTCGTGTGAAACTCTGAAACCATGGTGTTCGGCCAACATCTCGGCCGCGAGCGTCGGCCCGAAATCCGCATAGCACTCTTTGATCAATCCCAAGGCATAGTCGCGCTTGGCAGCATGGATTTGATTGTTCGGAGGTTTGCCACGGGCCTTGTGCCGGATCGCGGACGCACCATCCTGCCGATATCGCTTCAACAGCCGAAATATCTGCCGACGCGTCAGGGCCAACATGTTCGCCGCGTTGTCGACGGTCAGCCGTTCATCATCAACCTGCGCTAAAACCTCCACGCGGTTCAACTCGCGCTCGCTCATCATCACCCATCCCATGTCTACTCGTCCTCGTCTTGTTTTGCGAGGAGAGTGACATTCCTGAATTGCTCATGGGTGACATTTTAGCTTTGTTGCTACAGCCTTGATGGGTGATAAGAGATGTTATGTAACATCAGGTCTTTGGGGTATCCCCGAATTCCGCTTTTCCTCCAACGCCGGAATCGACACATTTGCGTGCGCTAGGAGCTTGTGTCTAGTTACGATCATACTCCCTCTCCGTCAGCAACGTTGACCTATTCAGAGTCTCAATCCGCCGTCGCGCGGGCAGCTGCCATTTGAACCACGGTACAATATGGTGTGCTTCAGTTTTCCAAGTGTGGCTCCAATAGTCTTCGGGCCGGTGCCGCACTTGTATCCACGTGTCTCAATCCGCCGTCATGCGGACAGGCTTTCCGGAACATCTCGGGATAGGCGAGAACGCGCTGCCGATCCGCCTCAGACGAAATGACTCGTGCGAATTTGGTGGCGGAAAACGGTTTTTTTGTCGGTGCCAGAAAGGTTTGAGTATTTACCAATCAGCGGATGAAAATCCCGGCTTTTCCCGAGAGATCGAATCCCATTCGATCGACAGATTGAGCCGCGCGGAAACCGCACAAAATGGACGGCTCTGCAAAGTTTCAATCCGCGTCCCTTCGGACAGCACCTCCGGTCCTGCTTGGAAAGGAGAAGCATATGAGCAGAATTACAAGTGTACTGAGTATCGCCTTGCAAAAATCCAGAAGAAACCCATCTGGAAGGGGCGAACGCAAGCGCTCTCCCGCTCGAAATGAAGCTTCATCAAACAGCTTCAACCCGCGCGGGTACGGAGACCTCTTCCCCGCGCTTTCCGAAAGGAAAGCGCCATGTCGATGACAGCAGACGTGCTCAGTATCGTAGCCTCGATCCTGGCCATCTGGGTAATCTACAGAGCCTTGAAATGAAGAACGGGCTCGGCAGTCACCTGCCGAGCCTACAAGCGCTCACTGCATGCATAAGTCTCGTTTTTCGTACTTGTGCCACACAAAACCTCCAGCCAACGGCTCTAGGTCAAAAACGGTCGTTTCTGTCCGAAATTCGGGTGTCAGGTGATTTCAATGGCTTACGCCGGGCAAAATCCCCAGGCAATACCCGCAACGTTCTGACCGCTTTTGGGCAGGGGACGTGCGCGGGGCATTGGGCCCGGGCTTGGGCATCGGCGGGGGCGGCCCGCCTTGGCCCTATTCGTCGTCGTCGCCACCCGCCTTCAGCAGGACCTCGCCCGTCGCCTCGAGCTCGCGGATCGCGGTGATCACTGCGCTCACCGCCGCTTCCGCCTCCTTCGGCTTTACCGCGCCAAGCGCGGTCATCTCTTCGCGGATCTGTTCGGCCATGCGCTTCGAGATCGCCTCGAGGATGAACTCGATCACTTCGGGTTGTGCGTCCTGGGTGCCGGCGAGCGCGGTGACCAGCGTGGCCTGGTCGACCTCGCGGGTGATCTTCGGCACATCGCGCGGGTCGATCCTCTCGGGGATGTTGGCGAAGGTGAAGATCGCCTTGCGCACCTCTTCGGCGAAGGTTGCGTCTTCGGCGTCGAGCCCTTCGAGCACGTCGTCGCGGGTGGCGCCGGGTGTGAAGTTCAGGATCGCGCCGACCCGTTCGACCGGACCTTCGGCAAAGGCCTTGGCGGGCTGGGCTTCGAGCTGTTCGGCGAGCGACTGGCCGATGCGTTCCACCACCTCGGGCGCGATCTCGCCGGTGAGCGAGACGGCATAGGCGACACGGCGTGCGCGCGGCCCCGGCAGGCGCGCGATCAGATCGGCGGCGGCCGAGACCTTGAGCTTCGAGAGCAATACGGCGGACACCTCGATGCTTTCCTCTTCGAGTACCGGCAGGAGCCGTTCGGGATCGAGGGCCGCGATGGTCTGCCATGGATCGCCGGTGAAGGAGAAGCCCTTGGCCTTGCGGATCCGCGCCGCGGTCGCTGCCGAAATCGTGCCGTCGAGCACGGTGAGCGCGCCCTCGAGCCCGTGCGGGAAGCTGAGGCCCACATCTTCGATCTCGGCGACGAATTCGTCGATCACCGATTTCAGCGTCACCCGGTCGATGAAGCGCATCGACGCCATCTGCTGGGCCAGTTCGGACTGGATACTGTCGGGCAGATCGGTGAGCTTGAGCTTCACGCCTTCGGCCAGCAGGAGCCGCACGACGATCGCCGCCTTCTGCTTGCGCGAAAGGGCGCGGGGGCGGTGGCGGGACGCGCCGGGCGCGCCCGGCAGGCCGAAATCTCCGCCCCCCGCGCCGTCGAGCGTCATGGGCATGGCCCCGTCACCGATGGCTGGCAATGTCTCGGACACCTGTCCCTCCGGTCCTGTCCCCATGCGCGGGGAGATTGGCAGAGAGGTCTTAACAAGCGCCTTACATCTGCGCCTTCCCGGGCGGAAATCGGCGGCGGCTCTGGTACCGTGCCGGGGTTTCGGGGGTTGCGGCCGGGTTCGGTCCAGCTGAACCGGCACGCGTCTGTCCTGGCGCCCGCATTCTGGGGCGGCTGGCCCCGCAAGTGGGGCGCGCCCCTGTGGGCTGGAGGACCGACGCAGGGTCCGGCCCCGTCAGGCCGGACAGGTCGATTGCACCCGGAGCAGGGCGCGAGCGGGCGATTGGCCGCGCGTCACACGGCCGTGCCACAGGCCGGTGCCCGGGATCGGGTCAGCTCTGGACGATCTGCACGCAGGCGCGGGTCTCGTTGTCCCAGGAGTAGCCGTCCATGCAGGAGCTCGCCTGATCGTAGCTGTGACCCGGGCAGGCGAAGGCCGCGACGGGCATCAAGGACAGGAAAGCGGCGGTGAGAAGCTTGGTCAGTTTCATCGGATGTCTCCCTGTGTGTCCGATCAGGGTATCACGAATCGCGCCGTATGGGGTTCACGCGGGCGTGAGCGGCTGGGTGAGGCCGGTTTCCCTCGGGGGGACAAGAATGATCCTGCTTACCCCGGGGGGGCGGCGCTGAGGGATGCAGACACCGAAAGCTGTTGAAATGCGACGGGTATGGTCGGCTGCCGGGCAACAGTGGACCCCGCGGGAGGCCGACCCGACGGCAATCCCGGCGCCTGGAAAAAACCTGCGCCGGGCAAAAGCCTGCGCCCATCGGCCGGCCCGAGCGGGAGGGTCGGGTGCCCCCCGCGACCGGTCGCCGCTGCCCGGTCAGCCTTCGCCGAAGACCCGGGCGAAGATCGTGTCGACATGTTTGGTGTGGTAACCAAGGTCGAACTTTTGATTGATCCCATCGACGCCGAGTGCTGCGACCACCTCTTCGTCCGCCAGCAATTCCTCGCGGAAATCGGTCCGCTCTTCCCAGACCTTGAGCGCGTTGCGCTGGACCATGGCATAGGCGTCTTCGCGTGACACGCCCGCCTGGGTCAGCGCCAGAAGCACCCGTTGGCTCATCACCAGGCCGGGGAATTTGTTCATGTTGTCCAGCATGTTGTCGGGGAAGATCAGCATCTTGCCGATGACGCCGGTGAGGCGGGCGAGGGCAAAGTCGAGGGTGATGGTCGCGTCCGGTCCGATCGCGCGCTCGACCGAGCTGTGCGAGATGTCGCGCTCGTGCCAGAGGGCGACGTTCTCCATCGCCGGGACCACCGCGGCGCGCACCAGCCGGGCGAGGCCGGTGAGGTTTTCGCTCAGCACCGGGTTTTTCTTGTGCGGCATCGCCGACGAGCCCTTCTGACCCATCGAGAAGAACTCGGCCCCCTCCAGCACTTCGGTGCGCTGCATGTGGCGGATCTCGATGGCGACGTTCTCGATCGACGAGGCGATGACGCCGAGCACGGCGAAGAACATCGCGTGGCGGTCGCGCGGGATCACCTGGGTGCTGATCGGCTCAGGCGTGAGGCCGAGCTTTTCGCAGACATGGGCTTCGACCGCGGGGTCGATATTGGCGAAGGTACCGACCGCGCCGGAGATCGCGCCGGTGGCGACCTCGTCGCGCGCGCCGCGCAGGCGGGCGAGGCCCCGGTCCATCTCGGCGTAGAACCGCGCGAAGGTGAGCCCCATGGTGGTGGGCTCGGCGTGGATCCCGTGGCTGCGGCCGACGCGCACCGTGTCCTTGTGCTCGAAGGCGCGCTTTTTCAGCGCGGCCAGCAGCGCCTCCATGTCGTCGATCAGGATGTCGGTCGCGCGCACCAGTTGGAGGTTGAAGCAGGTGTCGAGCACGTCCGAGCTTGTCATGCCCTGGTGCACGAACCGCGCCTCGTCGGCGCCCACGTGTTCGGCGAGATGGGTCAGGAAGGCGATCACGTCGTGCTTGGTGACCGCCTCGATTTCGTCGATCCTTGCGACGTCGAACGCGACGTCCTTGGCTTTCCAGACGGCATCGGCGTTCGCTTGCGGGATCACCCCGAGCTTGGCCTGTGCATCACAGGCATGTGCCTCGATCTCGTACCAGATGCGGAACTTGGTGGCGGGGTCCCAGATCGCGGTCATCTCGGGGCGGGAATAGCGGGGGATCATGGGAGGGGCCTTTCTGTTGGTTCCGGGCCAGTTGTTCTGAATACGGGCGCGTCATAGACTGCGCGCCGGGCCCCGGCAAGCGGGGGAAACACCGGAGGGCAGATGCCGGACCTTGCCGATTTCGAAGGCCGCTGGCGGATCGCGCGCCGGATCGAAGACCACTGGATGGGCACCACCGGCCTGTTCGAAGGCGTGGCGCGGTTCACGGCGGACGGGCAGGGGCTGGCCTATCACGAGGTCGGCGAGCTCAAGCTGCCGCAGGAGGTGCCGATGGCCGCCGCGCGCCGGTTCCTGTGGCGCGCCGATGGGGACGGGATCGAGGTGCTCTACGAAGACGGCGCGCCGTTCCACCGGATCGCCGGCGGGCAGGCGGTGGTGCAGGCCTGGCACGCCTGCGGCCAGGACGACTACGAGGTGAGTTACAACTTCACCCGTTGGCCGGACTGGCGGATGATCTGGCGGGTGAGGGGGCCGAGGAAGGACTACACGTCGATCTCGGATTTCACGCGGGTGCGGGGGGATTGAAATCGGGACGGCTGCCGGGGTGACGCACGGCGCGCGACCTCCATTTGGCGCTTTGAGGAAGGTCCATCAGGTCTCGGTTGGCGGCGCGTATGCGCTGCCGTGCGTGCCTGGCATGACCGGCGTCCTGCACGCGATGGGCCCCTTGAACGGAGCATCCGGCGGCGCGAACGGT